>WNGA01003861.1_pt1 | contig 22651 bp, 18 predicted proteins | sample 5400061 | NCBI WGS metagenome assembly WNGA01 (sample SAMN13153366, study PRJNA577476) | soil metagenome | isolation source: 100 cm soil or saprolite under grassland replicate 2 | place: USA:California | collected 2016-06-15
GGGCACGGTCGTTCGCGGCTGCCAGCAGCGTCGCTATCTCCCCCTCGTCGTCCGACACCGCGTCCTCGACGACGACCGCCGGCGCGTCGACCTCGAAGAAGACGTAGGCGTCCGAGCCGAGCTCCTCGATCACCTCGACTCGGACGTCGATCTGAGGGAGGCCGGACGGTGCAAACGCGGCGTCCTCGAACGCCTCGGGGCGGATCCCGAGGACAACGCGACCCTCGTGTCCGAACCTGGGGCGGCGTTCGGGATCGAGCGGGATCCGGAAGTTCCAAAGGGAGACGCCGTCGGCCCCGATCGTGGCCTCCGCGAGATTCATCGCCGGTGAGCCGATGAACGCGGCGACGAAGATGTTCGCCGGGTCGTCGTACAGCTTTTGCGGGGCGTCGACCTGCTGGACCCTTCCGTCGCGCATCACGGCCACGCGCTGACCGAGCGTCATTGCCTCGACCTGGTCGTGGGTGAACGTAGACGGTTGTAGTCCCGAGCCGCGAGTGCAGCTGCTGCAGCGACGTGCGCATCCCGACGCGGAGCTTCGCGTCGAGGTTCGAGAGCGGCTCGTCCATGAGGAACGCCGCCGGCTCGCGGATGATCGCGCGACCCATGGCGACGCGCTGCTGCTGACCGCCCGAGAGGGCCTTCGGCCGGCGGTCGAGCAGCTCCTCGAGCCCGAGCATGCGCGCGACCGCGTCGACCCGCTGCCTGATCTCCTTCTTGGGCGTCCGCCGCACCTTGAGCGCGTAGCCGAGGTTCTGGCGGACGTTCATGTGCGGATAGAGCGCGTAGTTCTGGAAGACCATCGCGAGGTCGCGCTGGGCGGGCGGCGCCGTGGTGACGTCCCGGTCGCCGATCAGGATCCGGCCGGCGGTGACCCGCTCGAGGCCGCCGATCGACCGGAGGAGCGTCGTCTTCCCGCAGCCCGAAGGTCCGACGAGCACCATGAACTCGCCGTCCGCGATCGTCAGGCTGACGTTGTCGACCGCGACGACGCCTGCGCCGAACTCCTTGGTGATGCCGTCGAGGTCGATCTGGCCCACGCGGGCCGAAATCTAGCGCCTCGGGCGCAAAAAGTGCAATCGTTGCCACATGCGCGGAATCGAGTCGAACGGATGACCCGGGCGCCCGAGTCGCAGGTGGTCGAGCTGGCACCGGGGATCTCGCGGTTCCGCGATACCTGCAACGTCTACGTGCTCCGGGCCGGTCGCGAAGCTGTGCTGATCGACTTCGGTAGTGGGGCGATCCTGGACGAGCTCGGGGCCTTCAGCGTCGACCGCGTCACCGACGTCCTCGTCACCCACCACCACCGGGATCAGGTGCAGGGGCTGCAGCGCGCCGTAGACGCGGGTGCCCGGATCTGGGTCCCGCCGGTCGAGCGCGATCTGATCGAGCACATCGACCGGCACTGGCTCGGACGCCCGATCGACAACGACTACGACCTCCTCCAGGACCGGTTCTCGCTCCTCGAGCCCGTGCCGGTCACGGGCACGGTCGACGAGTACCGCACACGTCGCTACGGCGACTTCGACGTCTACACACTGCCGACGCCCGGGCACACCGTGGGGTCGGTCACCTACCTCGTCGAGGTCGACGGCCGTCGGTTGGCCTTCACCGGCGACCTCCTCTACGGCGAGGGGAAGGTCTGGTCGCTCGCCGCGACCCAGTGGTCGTACACCGAAGTCGAGGGACAGCGGGCGACCTATCTCTCGCTCGGCGTCCTCGAGCGGCGTGGTCCCGAACTCCTGCTGCCGTCCCATGGAGAGCCGATCGCGGATCCACGACCCGCGATCGAGCTGACGCAGCGGCGACTGGAGGAGCTGATCGCCATGCGCTCGCTGGATCAGTGGGATCTCGAGCTGCGGCTCGAGGCGCCCTGGGAAGAGCTGACGCCGCACCTGCTGCGCAACCGCACCTGCATGGCGAACAGCTTCGTCCTGCTCTCGGAGTCGGGCGCCGCGCTGGTGCTCGACTTCGGCTACGACTTCTGGACGGGACACCCGCTGGCGGCCGGGCGTGCGGCGCGCCGGCCGTTGCTGAACTCGATCCACGCGCTGCGGCGGGACCACGGCGTCGACCGCATCGAGGTGGTCCTGCCCACGCACTTCCACGACGACCACGTCGCGGGGATCAACCTCCTGCGCGACGTCGAGGGCACCGAGGTCTGGACGCCGGAGAACTTCGCGGACATCCTCGAGGACCCCCGGCGCTACGACCTCCCGTGCCTGTGGTTCGACCCGATCCGGGTCGACCGGCGGCTCCCGATGGACAGTCCGATCGCCTGGCAGGAGTACGAGCTGACGGCCTACCCGCTCCCCGGCCACACGCTGTATGCCGCCGCGATTGCGTTCGAGGTCGACGGCCGCCGCGTGCTCGCGACGGGGGACCAGCAGGCGAACGAGGAGAGGCCGATCCTCAACTACCAGTACCGGAACCGCTTCAGGTACGACGACTACGTGCGCAGCGCCGAGCTGTACCGGGCACTCCGGCCGGATCTGATCATCAGCGGGCACTGGGCGGTGCGGGAGGTCGACGACGCGTGGCTCGACGAGCTGCTCGCGGGCGGGCACCGCCTCGCCGAGCTGCACCGCGAGCTCCTCCCTGTCGAGGACGTCGATTTCGGCGCCGAGGGGTTCGCGGCGCGGATCGAGCCGTACCGCTCGACCCTTCGCCGGGGCGAAGTGGTGCAGCTCGACGTGGCCGTGCGGAATCCCTTCGACCGCTCTGAAACGGCGCTAGTTCGACTCGTCGTGCCGGAGGGTTGGACGGCCGTTCCCGACTCCGACGAGGTGGAGCTCGGGGAGCACAGCGAGGCGGTCGTCCGCTTCGAGGTTTCCGCGGACGCGGGCGTGCCGGCCCGTCGCGCGCGGGTTGCGGCCGACGTCACCGTCGGGGACGCCCCGTTCGGACGGCAGGCGGAGGCGCTGGTGACGCTCGTGTGACCGGGTTCGCCTTCGAGACGGCCGGCTACCGGCTCGAGCTCGCCCCTGACGGTCTGCTGGCCCGGCTCTCCTCGCCGGCAGGCGACGACTGGCTCTCCTTGCGACTGCTCGCCGCGCTCGACACGACGGACGGGACCGATGAGACGCTCTCGGTCGAGCACCCTCGCGTCGTGGCGCCGGGAATCGTCGAGATCGAGCGGCGCTCGACGCGGTGGGAGCAGGCGGCGCTTCGGCTCGTCTGCACGGACGAGGGCGTCGACGTCGTCGCCACCGTCCGCGGCCGGGGCGACCTGACCGACGTCCACCTGCTCGGCGGCCGCTCGCTGATCGCCGGCCGGCCGACCGGGTTCATGCCGAGCGGCTCGAGCTTCCGGACGCTGTTCTCCCCGAATCCCGGCGACCCGGGCCGGCTGGTTCGCTCCGCCAGCGAGAGCGCGGTCGTAGGAGTGTCCGGTGACGGCCAGCCCGGCCGTGGCCACTGGTTCTTCACGCCGGCGCCGCTCTCGCTCTGGCTGACGGCGGCCGTTGTCGAGCAGCCCGCAGCGGTGGAGGAGGGCTGGCTCGGGCTCTCGGTGGCGGCGCCGGTCCAGCGGCTCACGTTCGTCCAGCTCGCGTACGTCCCCGCCAACCGCGGCTTCAGCCTCCGGCTCGAGTACGAGGGGCACACGCGTGTCGACGGCGTGTTCGAGGCCCCTGTCGTCGTGCTCACGCCCGGAGTTGACGACCCGTATCTGGGGCTCCGCCGCCACCGCGACGACCTCGCCGCGCGCGGTGCCGCGCCGAGGCCCGAGCCGCGCGACACGCCCGAGTGGTGGAGTGCGCCGATCTTCTGCGGTTGGGGTGCGCAGTGCCACCTCTCGCGGATGAACGGCACGTCCGCGTCGGGCCTCGCGACCCGGGCGAGCTACGACCGGTTCCTCGACCACCTCGAGGGCGAGGGAGTCGTCCCGGGGACGATCGTGATCGACGACAAGTGGCAGGCGGCGTACGGCACGAACGAGCCCGATCGCGCGAAGTGGCCCGACCTGCCAGGCTGGATCGCCTCGCGACGCGCGCGCGGTCAGCACGTGCTCCTGTGGTGGAAGGCCTGGGACCCGGAAGGGCTGCCGCCGGAGCTCTGCATCCGCAGCCCGGACGGGACGCCGCTGGCTCTCGATCCGACGAATCCGGCGGCGCGCGAAGCGCTGAGCGCGGTCATCTCGAAGATGCTCGCGCCGGACGGTCTCGACGCGGACGGGCTCAAGATCGACTTCACGGCGCGCACCCCGAGCGGCTCGGCGCTCTCGACCCACGGCGCCGGGTGGGGGATCGCGCTCCTGCACGACCTCCTCGCCGTCGTCCACGCCGCGGCCAAGGAGGCCAAGCGCGACACGCTCCTGATCACGCACACGCCGCACCCGAGCTTCGTCGACGTCACGGACATGATCCGGCTCAACGACATGCTGCGGATCGACGACTCGGGACCCTTTCCGCCGATCGTGCCGCAGATGCAATACCGGGCGGACGTGTCCCGTGCCGCATGCCCCGAGCTCCTGATCGACACCGACGACTGGTGCGTCCCGAGCCTCGCCGAATGGCGGAGGTACCTCGCCGTCAAGTCCGCCCTCGGCGTGCCTTCCCTCTACTACGCCGATGCCCTTGATCTCAGCGGCGAGGCGTTCCAACCTGAGGACTACGAAGCTCTAAGAAGAGTGTGGGGATGAGTAGCGACGGCATCTCTCAGATCGACCGGGCCGAGCCGATCCGGCCGGTGACGCTTGCGGACATCGCCCGCGAAGCCGGCACGTCGGCGTCCACGGCCTCGCGTGCGATCAGCGGTCGCGGCTACGTCTCGGCCGACGCGCGTGCGCGTCTGCTCGAGGTGGCGGAGCGGCTCGGCTACGTGCCGAACGCGTCGGCTCGGACGCTGAAGCAGAAGACGAGCCGCGTCATCGGCGTCGTCGTCTCCGATCTCGGCAACCAGTTCTACGGGCGCCTCGCCGCCGCGATCGAGGAGACCCTCCGCGAGGCGGACTACCAGATGGTCCTGATCGGCGACAACAGCGAGAGCGCCGAGGAGGTCGCGGGCGCGCGGACCTTCCTGGCCATGCGCGCCCCGGGCGTGATCATGACGCCGGTCGGCGACGAGGCGTCGCTGCTGCTGGCTCGGCACGGAGTCGGCGTCGTCGAGGTCGACCGCCGCCTCTCGAGCGTTCCCTGCGACGCCGTGGTGATCGACAACGAGCGCGGCGCGCGCGACGCGACTGCGCACCTGCTCGCGTTGGGCCACCTGCGCGTCGGGCTGCTCGTGGCCGACACGAACTGGACGAGCGACGCGGGGCGCCTTCAGGGCTTCCGCGAAGCGCACGAGCAGGCCGGGGCCCCGATCGACGACTCGCTGATCGTCCGCATCGGCTTCCACGCGCGGGACGCCGAGGCGCGCATCGCCGCGCTGCTCGCCGCCGGACGGCCGACCGCGATCTTCGCCGCGAACAACCTGCTCGCCGAGCAGGCATGGCACGTCATCCGCCATCAGGGGCTGAGGCTCCCGGACGACATCTCGCTCGTCGGCTTCGACGACGTCCCCTGGATGGAGATGGTCAGCCCGGCGATCACGGTGGTCGCCCAACCGACCGACGAACTGGGGCGGCGGGCGGCGCGGCTCCTGTTGCGGCGCCTCGCCGATCCGACCTGTGAGCCGGCCGTCGAGCGACTCGAGCCGACCCTCGTCGTGCGCGGCTCGACGGGGCCAACTTCCGCGCCGGAGTAGCGGTCCTACCGCATGTGACTGATTTCCTTGCAAGTCGGGTAGACGTGTGGTTACGTTCCCACATCCATGTCAACAGGGGTCTTTAGGCCCCTTACTCGGGAGGGTGGATATGTCGGGTCGGTGGAAGCGGATCGGCTTGCTCACCGCCACCGCAGCGCTCGCGGTCGCCGCCGCCGCGAGCCTTGCGAATGCCAAGACGGACAAGGGCGCCGGTGCCGGCGCCGCGGCGGCCACCAACCTGTCGATCATGGGCTTCGGCACGAACGGCGACGACGTCGCCAAGACGCGGTACGCGCTCGCCGAGAAGGCTGTCGGAGGCAACGTCGACGCGCCGAACGGTTCGTTCGACGACCAGCAGTTTCTCGCGGCCGTGGCCGCCCGTGACGTGCCGGACCTCGTCTACTTCGGCCGTGACAAGGTCGGGACGTACGCAGCGAGGGGCGCGCTCGTGCCGCTGACGTCCTGCATCAAGAGCCACAAGATCAGCACCAAGCAGTACCGGAAGGCCGCGCTCTCGGAGGTCACGTACAAGAGCAAGATCTACGCGATCCCGGAGTTCTATGACGTTCGCACGGTGATCGTGAACCTCGACGTCCTGGCCAAGGCGAACGTGAAGCTCGCCGATCTCAACACGAAGAACTGGGCGAAGCTGAAGACCGCCGCCAGGAAGCTCTACACCACGTCGGGAGGCAAGGTTTCCCGGATCGGCTTCGACCCGAAGCTGCCCGAGTTCTTCCCGCTGTGGGCGAAGGCCAACGGCGCCGACATCCTCAGCAAGGACGGCCTCCACCCGCAGCTCAATAGCCCGCGCGCGGTCGCGGCGCTCCAGTACGCGATCAGCCTGATCAACGCGCAGGGCGGCTGGGACAAGTTCAAGTCCTTCCGCGACACGTGGGACTTCTTCGGCAAGAAGAACCAGGTCGCCGAGGACCAGGTCGGCGCGTGGCCGATGGAGCAGTGGTACTACAACGTCCTCACCGCCAACTCACCGCAGGTGAAGATCCACGCGCTGCCGTTCCGGGCCAGGAACGGCAAGGTCATCAACTACGAGACGGGGTCCGCCTGGGCGATCCCGAAGGGCGCGAAGCACCAGGCTGCCGCGTGCACGTGGATGAAGACGATGACGTCGACCTCGACCTGGATGGCGGCGGCGCGGAACCGCGCCGCGGTCCGCAAGTCGCAGGGCCGGCCGTACACCGGCCTCTCGACCGCCAACGCGGTCGCGGACAAGCTGATCTTCAAGCAGACCTACACGCCGATCAACAAGTACTTCGACCAGGCCGTGAAGACGGTGCTCGACGTGCAGCAGCACTCCTTCAACATCCCCGCCTCGCCTGCGAGCGCGGAGTTCCAGGACGCGTGGCAGAACGCCGTGAACAGCGTGCTCACGGGCCAGGCGAGCCCACGTAGCGCGCTGAACAAGGCCCAGAAAACCGCGCTGGCCGCGATCAAGAACGCGCAGAAGTAGGACGGCGCAGTTCGGCAGAACCCGCTTGGCCACAATCTCGAGAACCGCAGCGCCGGGCCCTCGCCTGAGGGTCCGGCGCTGGGCGTCCGGGTTCAAAGAACGGGACACCTGGGCGGCCTATGCCTTCCTCAGCCCCTGGTTCTTCGGGTTCATAGTCCTGACGGCGGGCCCGATGGTGGCGAGCTTCATCCTCTCGCTCACCGACTACGACATCATCAGCTCGACCCAGTACGTCGGCTTCGAGAACTACCGCCAGCTGTTCGACGACCCGCAGGTCTCTCTGGCGATCAGGAACACGCTCTTCTACACGGCGCTGAGCGTGCCCTTGACGATGATCATCTCGCTCGGCCTCGCGATGATGCTCGCACGCGTCGGCCGCGCGGCGGGCATCTTCCGGACGATCTTCTACATGCCCGTGATGACGCCGCTTGTCGCCGTCGGCGTCCTCTACCTGCTCCTCTTCAACGGCGACTTCGGCCTCATCAATCGCGCCCTCGAGCTGATCCACGTCAAGGGGCCGTACTGGACGAGTGACCCGCACTGGATCAAGCCGGGCCTCGTGCTGATCGCGCTCTGGGCCGTCGGCTCCAACGTCGTCATCTACCTCGCGGCCCTCACCGGCGTGCCGCAGCAGCTGTACGACGCGGCGGCGATGGATGGGGCCGGCAGATGGCGCCGCTTCAAGGACGTAACGCTGCCGATGATCAGCCCGGCGCTCTTCTTCACGTTCATCATCCTCACGATCGCCGGCCTGCAGACCTTCGAGCAGGTCTACACGGCCTTCTTCAACGCCAACACGCCGACCGGCAACGACGCGGCGCTGTTCTACGTCATCTACCTGTTCCAGCAGGCGTTCACGTACCTGCACATGGGCTACGCGTCGGCGCTCGCCTGGCTGCTCTTCCTGATCATCGCGATCGTCACCGCCGTGCAGATCGTCCTCAGCAGGCGGTTCGTCTACTACGAGGGCGAGCGGTGACGCAGGCCGCGACTCCCGCCGGTCCGGCTGCTCCGGCGGCGGCGCCGCCTGCCGTGGCTCCGCCCGGTGCGGTCCCGCCGGCTCGCGCGCGGTGGCTGCCGGCGGGGAACCCGCTCAAGGCCGCCTTCTTCCTCACGCTGCTGGTCGGCCTGAGCGTGCTCTTCCTCTATCCGTTCATCTGGACCGTCAGTGCGTCGCTCAAGCCGCGGGAGGACGTGTTCGACAACCGGCTGATCCCCGCGACCTGGCACCCGTCCAACTACGTCGACGTCTGGCACGCGGCGCCGGTCGCCCGCTGGTTCGTGAACAGCATGTACATCGGCTTCCTGGCGTCGTTCACGGTGACGATCTCGAGCGGGCTCGTCGCGTTCGCCTTCGCCTACTTCCGCTTCCCCCTGCGGAACTTCCTCTTCGGCTGCGTGCTCGCGACGATGATGCTGCCGGGGGCGGTGACGATGATCCCCGTCTACCTGATCTGGAATCACCTCCACCTCGTCAACACGCAGTATCCGCTCTGGATGGGCAACCTCTTCGCGAGCCCGTTCTACGTGTTCCTGCTGCGGCAGTTCTTCCTCGGGATCCCGCGGGAGTTATTCGAGGCCGCCCGGATGGACGGCGACAACTACTGGACGATGTTCTGGCGCATCGCCGCGCCGCTGGCGAAGCCGGCGTTGATCGTCACGTTCGTCTTCGAGTTCGTCGCGAGCTGGCGGGATCTGCTCAAGCCGCTGATCTACCTGCGCGACGATCAGCTCTACACGATCCCGCGTGGACTGTTCGTGCTCCTGGGCCAGTACGGGCCGTCCGCCGGCGGTGAGGGCGACTGGCAGATCATCATCGCGGCCACCGTCGTCGCAACCCTCCCGATGATCGTTATCTTCTTCCTCGGCCAGCGGTACTTTGTCGAGGGAATCGCCGCCCAGGGGCGGAAGGGGTAGGTAACTCGAATGGCGACAGGATCACGCGCCGTCGTCGACGCCGGGTCGAACGGCGCACGGGGCCGCGCCGTCCTCGCGCTCGACATCGGCGGGACGAAACTCGCAGCCGGCGTCGTCGACGAGTCTGGCCGCGTCCACTCCTTCGTCGTCGTGCCGAGCGAGCCCGAGCGGGGACCGGATGCCGAGCTCCCGCGGCTGTTCGAGCTCGGGCGACGCGCGGTCGCCGACTCGGGGCTGGACTGGAACGAGATCGGCACCGTCGGGATCGGGTGCGGCGGGCCGCTCGATGCGGCACGCGGGGTCCTCGTCTCGCCGCTGCACCTGCCCGGCTGGCACGACGTCCCCGTGACGGCAATCGCCGAGGAGGCGTACGACCGGCCCGTCGTTCTCGAGAACGACGCGACGGCCGCGGCCGCCGGCGAGCACCGCTACGGCGCCGGCGCGGGTGCCCGCAACATGGTCTACCTGACGATCTCGACCGGAGTGGGTGGAGGCGTCGTCGTCGACGGCCGGCTGTATCGGGGCGCTGGGAACGGCGCCGAGCTCGGCCACGTGACCGTCGACTGGCGCGGGCGGCCCTGCCGCGGCTGCGGCCGGCTCGGCTGTCTGGAGGCGTACGTGTCGGGAACGTCGATCGCCGAGCGGGCCCTGGAGGCGATCGCGGAGTCGCCCAACGGCTCCTCCTCGCTCGCTGCGCTCGAGGAGCCGACCGCCGAGGACGTCGCCGCGGCGGCCCGCGACGGCGATCGGCTGGCCCGAGACGTCTGGGACGAGACCGTCGCCGCGCTCGCCTGCGGCCTCACCTCGATCGTGAACGTCTTCGAGCCGGAGCTCGTCGTCGTCGGCGGGGGCGTCACGCGCGCCGGAGAGCAGCTCCTCGGCCCGGTCCGCGAGTGGGTGCGCGCGAACGCGATGGAGCCGGCCGGCCGGTCCGCGGACATCGTCGCGTCGGCGCTCGGCGAGCAGGTCGGCGTCGTGGGCGTTGCCGCGATCGTCTACGACCGGGCCGCGTCCGAGGGCGCGCCGGCGTATGGCTGAGCCCGTCGCGAGCGCGCTCGCCGAGCACATCGAGGTCGCGCGGCGGGTAGACAAGCTCTTGCCCAAGGTGGACGAGGTTGCGCGGCGCCTGATCGAGACGTACGAGCAGGGCGGCCGCGTCTTCGCGTTCGGCAACGGCGGCAGCGCGGCCGACGCCCAGCACCTCGCGGCCGAGCTGATCGGGCGCTACAAGCGCGATCGGCGGTCGCTGCCGGCGGTTGCGCTCAGCGTCGACCCTTCCGTTGTCACGGCGATCGGCAACGACTACTCCTTCGACGATCTCTTTGCGCGGCAGGTGGAGGGCCTCGTCGGGCCCGGCGACGTGGTGATCGGGTTCACGACGAGCGGCAGGTCGCAGAATGTCGTCCGGGGCCTCGCCGCGGCTCAGGCGATCGGCGCGACGACGGTGCTCTTCGGCGGCGGCGACGGCACTTCGACCGCCGACCACGAGCTGGTCGTGCCGTCGTCGACTACCGCGCGCGTCCAGGAAATGCACCTGCTCCTCATGCACCTCGTCCTCGACCAGGTGGACGCGTGGGCTGCGGAGGACGACTCGTGAGCGAGCTGCGCCTCCTCCACATGATCGGGAACGCGCACATCGACCCGGTCTGGCTCTGGCAATGGCAGGAGGGCTACCAGGAGGTGCGCGCGACCTTCCAGTCGGCGATCGACCGGATGGAGGAGTACCCCGAGTTCGTCTTCACCTGCGACTCGGTCTGCTACCTGCAGTGGATCGAGGAGAGCGACCCGGAGCTGTTCGAGCAGATCCGCGCACGGGTCGCGGACGGGCGCCTGCAGGTCACCGGGGGCTGGTGGATCGAGCCGGACTGCAACATCCCGAGCGGCGAGTCGTACGCGCGCCAGGCGCTGTACGGCCAGCGCTATCTCCGCGACCGGTTCGGCATCACCGCGACAACGGGCAGCAACGTCGATCCGTTCGGCCACAACGTGTCGCTGCCGCAGCTGCTGCTGAAGAGCGGGCTGGACTCGTACGTCTTCCTCCGTCCCGGACCGCACGAGCTGTCGCTGCCGGGGCCCTACTTCTGGTGGGAGTCGCCGGACGGCTCGCGCGTCCTGGCCTACCGGATCCCGCACGAGTACTGCAGCCCGCGCGGCGACATCGGCTACCACGTCGACAAGTCGCTGGCCCAGCTCCCGACCGACCGGCCCGAGCTGATGGTCTTCTACGGCGTCGGCAACCACGGCGGCGGGCCGACGCGCGCCAACCTCGACAGCATCCGCCGGCTGGACGCGATGGACGGGCTGCCTCGGCTCGAGTGCAGCTCGACGCGCGCGTTCTTCGACCGGATCGTCGAGGCCGACGGTGACATTCCCGTCCACACCGGAGAGCTCCAGCACCACTGCGTCGGCTGCTACTCGGCGCACTCGAGCGTGAAGCGCTGGAACCGTCGCGCCGAGAACCTGCTCCAGCGTGCCGAGAAGTGGGCCGTCGTCGCGGACGTGGTCGGCGGGGTGCCGTATCCGCTCGAGGACCTCACCGAGGCCTGGAAGCTCACGCTCTTCAACCAGTTCCACGACATCCTGGCCGGCACCTCGATCGCGCCCGCCTACGAGGACGCGCGCGACGGCTTCGGCCATGCGTCGTCGCTCGCCGAGCAGGCCTTCAACCGCGCCGTCCAGGTGGTCGCCCGCCGGATCGACATCGCCCAGGAGCCGGACATGAAGCCCCTCGTCGTCTTCAACCCGCATCCGTGGCCGCTGCGCACCGACGTCGAGTTCGAGTTCGCGGGGTACCCGTCCGAGGAGGCGCGGATGACCGACGACCGGGGGAAAGCGGTGCCGGTGCAGCGGATCCGTTCCCAGGCGACCCTGAGCGGGTCGCGCGGCAGGCTCGTCTTCGGCGCCGACGTGCCGCCGCTGGGCTACCGCGTGTACAGGATCTACCCGGGCGGCGCCGATGCGCAGGCCGGCGTCTCCGCGACCGAGACGGCGCTGGAGAACGACTTCCTCGCGCTCGAGGTCGATCCGGCGACGGGCTGGCTGTCGCGGCTGCACGACAAGAGGACGGGCGTCGACCTTGCCGCCGGCGAGGGCAAGGGCCATGCCGTCGTCATCGACGACCAGTCGGACACGTGGGGGCACCGCGTCAAGGCGTACGACGACGTGATCGGCCAGTTCGCGTGCACGTCGGTCCGTCTCGTCGAGCACGGGCCGGTTCGCGCCGTGCTCCGGATCGAGAGCCGCTACCTGCATTCGACGCTGGTGGAGGAGCTCGTGCTCGGCACGCGGGCGCGGTACGTCGAGGTGAGGGTCGTCCTCGACTGGCGGGAGCGGCACCGCCTGCTCAAGCTGCGCGTGCCGACCTCCGTGCAGACCGACCGCGCCACGTTCGAGGTTCCGTACGGCCACCTCGAGCGGCCGGCCGGGGGCGACGAGGAGCCGGCCCAGGCCTGGGTCGACGTCTCCGCCGACGGCGCCGGCCTCTCCGTCCTGAACGACTCCAAGTACGGGCACGACGTCAAGGGCGGCGATGTCGGCATCACGGTCGCACGCAGCCCGGTCTACGCTTGCCACGAGCCGGCGCAGCTCGAGCCCGACGGCATCTACGACTACCTCGACCAGGGTCGGCAGGAGTTCACGTACCGGCTCCTCCCGCATGCCGGCGATTGGCGGGGGGCGGGCACCGTGCGGCTGGCCGCCGAGCTAAATCAGCCGCCCTTCGCGCTGCTCGAGACATACCACCGCGGCGACCTTCCCCAGCAGGCGTCGTATGCGGCGATCGATGCCGACGAGGTGGTCGTCACGGTGCTCAAAGCTGCGGAGGACGGCGACGGCTCGCTGATCGTCCGCGCCTACGAGACCGCGGGACGGCCGGCGCGCGCGACGATCGAGCTGCAGGTCGTGGACCGGACGATCCAGGCCGAGTTCGGCGCGCACGAGATCAAGACGTTCAAGGTGCCGCGGGATCCCGAGGCCGCGGTCGCGGAGACGAGCCTGCTCGAGTGGTGATCGCCCTCGACGGCGATGACTGGCAGCTCAAGGGGTGCCTCGGCGACGAGTGGCAGTGGCACGTCGACAAGCCCTGGGATGCGCCGGGTTGGCTTCCCGCGCACGTTCCGGGGAGCGTGCTGGACGACCTGATGCGCGCCGGCGAGGTCCCGGATCTCTACCGGGAGCGCAACAGCCGTCTTGCAGAGTGGGTGCCCGAGCGTGCGTGGATCTACCGGCGGCGTGTCGAGGGGGGCCGCGTCGAGTTCCGGGGCGTCGACCACGCGGCGACCGTGTTCCTGGACGGCGAGCAGGTCGCACATCACGAGGGGGCGTTCACCACGTTCGCGATCGACATTCCCGAGGGCGAGCACTTGCTTGCTGTCGTCGTCCACGCAGCGCCGGAGAGCGAGCCGCAGGTCGGCAGGACGAGCCGCGTTCGAGTGCACAAGAGCCGCATGGGCTACGGCTGGGACTTCTGCCCGCGGCTGGTGCACCAGGGCATCTGGCGCTCGGTTGTGCTCGATCCGCCGCGCGAGCTCTGCCCGCGCGTCACGCTCGTCGACGGCACCGGCGTCGTCGAGATCGAAGGCGAGGTCGTGCTGCAAGTGGACTCGCCGGAGCTCTGGTGGCCGAACGGGATGGGCGAGCAGCGCCTCTACCCGGTGCGCGTCGGCGGCCGCGAGCTGGCGGTCGGATTCCGGCAGGTCGAGTTCAACGGCCCCGGCGAGTTCGCGGTCAACGGCGTCGCGATGCCGCTGAAGGGCTGGAACTGGGTGCCGATCGACGCGCTGTACGGCGTGCCGCGCCCGGCGAAGCTCGCGCACCTGCTCGGCCTCGCGGCCCGGGCGAACGTGAACCTCATCCGGGTGTGGGGCGGCGGGCTGATCGAGACCGACGAGTTCTACGACCACTGCGACCGGCTCGGCCTCCTCGTCTGGCAGGAGTTCAGCATGTCGAGCTCGGGGATGGAGAGCGTCCCGTCGGAGGACCCGGAGTTCGTCGCGACGATGGCGGAGGAGGCGCGGGAAATCGTGCTGCGGCTGTGCCGGCATCCTTCGCTCACGGTCTGGTGCGGGGGGAACGAGCTCGCCCGGGACGATTCGCCGCTCGACGACTCGGCGCCGGTGCTCGGGGCGCTGCACGAGGTCGTGCGCGAGCTCGATCCCGGCCGCGCGTGGGTGCCGACCTCGCCCTCGGGCGACGGCGACGTCCACGGCCCGTGGGAACACCAGGGGCTGCGGCGGCACAACGAGCACTACGACTCGGGGACGTGGTCGCTCCAGAGCGAGTTCGGCGTCGAGGGGATGACCAACCGGCGCGCCCTCGAGGCGCTCGTCGACGAGCCGAATCGCTGGCCCGCCGACCGGACGAATCCCATCTACGAGCACCTGGGCGCGTGGTGGAACAACGCGCCGCTCGTGCAGGACGCCTTCGGCGGCCGGATCGGCGACGTCGACACGCTGCGCCGCGCAAGCCAGCAGCTCCAGTACGACGGGCTGCGCTATGCGGTGGAGGGGACTCGGCGCCGCTCGAGCGGCGCTATCCCGTGGCAGTTCAACGAGTCGTATCCGAATGCCTGGTGCACCTGCGCGGTCGACCATCGCGGCGATCCGAAGCCCGCCTACTACGGCGTGGCCCGGGCGTATCGGCCGGTTCACGCCTGCGCGTCGTTCGCGATGTGGGCGTGGGGAGGGGAGGACGAGGTGCGTGCACGCGTGCGGGCGCTCGGGGCTGACGACGTCGTCCAGACGCAGTTCGTCGACGTCGACGGGACCGTCGTCGTCAAGTCGTACGCCGACGAGGTCGAGGTGCCACTGGACGCGTTCTCCTCCGACCTGTTCGTGCTCGATCTCGTGCTCGGCCAGGTCGGAAACCGGTACGTCATGAGCCGGACCGAGGATCTGGCGCCGCTGCTCGACCTCGAGCCGGCCGGCGTCGAGGCCGACCTCGCCGGCGGGCAGTTGCACCTCCGTCATACGGGCGGTCCCGCCGCGCTCGGAATCGTGCTCGAGGACGCGCGCCCGTACGACGCCCCCGGCTGGGTTGTCTTCGACGACAACATGATCGACCTGCTACCCGGCGAGACGCGGACGATCGGGGTCGAGGGCGGCGGGCCCATCCTCGTCGAAGGCTGGAACGTGGAGGCGCGGCGTGTTGGTTGAGCGGCTGCCGTGGACCGCGACCGCGCTGCGATCCGACGGAACCGTGGAGCCGGCCTTCAGCTTTGGCTGGACGCAGTTTCGCGAGGGAGGAGGGGCCTCGATCACGGTCACCTGCACCGCCGACGAGCCGGTGGAGGCCGGCATCCGCGTCGAGCTCCGGCTCGATCCGACGCACGATCCGGGTTGGCTCGTGCCCGGCGTCTTCTACGGCGAGAACCGTCCGGAAAACTGCAAGCGACTCTTCCCGCGCTTCGTCCGCGATCGCACAGATGTCGCGGCAATGGAGTCCAACGAGTGGTCGTTCCGAGCCGACCGGTGCGCCACTCCGGCCGTGTTCGCACGCGGCGCGGCGCTCGTCACCGCCGAGGAGAGCGTGCTCGGTCAGTCCGGAGTCGGCTTCGCCTACGAGGATGGGCGGCCGATCCTCAGGCTCCACTTCCCGTACCGGGAGGAGCCGCTTCGCTACGACGGCTCAGAGACGCCGGCTCCGGTTGACGTACGGATGCACCGCTGGACGCCCGGCGAGACCGTGTTCCTGTACTTCACGGTCTACGAGCTCGAGGATGACCCGCACGCCTACGCGCAGGTCCTGCGGGACGTCCACGATGCCCCGGCCATTCGCGAGGATCCGGGCTGGGTCTCGATCGAGGAGGCGGCGGCGCTCGCGGCCTGGGGCCTCTATCGCTGGCACTACCGTCCGGACCCGGCGCGTCTGCTCGAGACGGTTGCGTTCGACCTCGAAGCGTCCGGCGAGCGTGACGCGATGCACGTCTCCTGGGTCAGCGGCGTCCCGTACGCCTACGGTTTGCTTCGGCATGGGCGCCGGGTCGGCAATGCCGGGTACGTGGCGGCCGCGGAAGCCGTCCTCGACCACATCGCCGGCAACCTGACGCCCGGCGGGACGTTCTGGTCGCAATGGACGGCATCCCGCGGCTGGACGACCGGCTGGCACCCCGACCACACGCGGCTGCACGCCCGCACGCTCGCCGACGCGACACTGTTCATGCTCCGCGCCGGGCCGCGCTGGGAAGCCGCGGCCCGCTCGAACGTCGCCGTCGCCTGCCGGACACAGCGGGAAGACGGCGCCCTGGCGGCGGCGCACCACGTCGAGACGGGCGACGCCGTCGCCTGGGAAGGCACGGCCGGACTCGCCTGGATTCCGGCACTCGTCGAGGCGGGGGAGCTGGAAGCCGCGCAGCGTGCCGGCGACTACTACCGGCGCTTCGTCGACGCGGAGTTCCTCTACGGCGCGCCCGAGGACGTCGACCTCGCGCCGACCTCGGAGGACGGCTACGCCGCCCTGATGGCATATGTCGCGCTCGAGGACTGGGAGACCGCGCGGCGGGCCGCCGACTGGATGCTGAGCTTCCGGTACACGTACGACGTCGCGTTCCCACCGCACACGATCCTCGGCAAGTACGGCTTCCGGACACGGGGCGCCGACCAGGCCTCGCCCGCGAACCAGCACCTCCACGCCTTCGGCCTGATCTGCCTCCCGGAGCTGGTGCACCTCGCTCGCGCCACCGGCGACGACTATTACTTCACGCGCGCGCGCGAGAACCTCGACTGCTTCCGCCAGTTCATCGCCCGGGAGGACGGCGACTTCGGGGCGTACCGCGGCATGGCGACGGAGCGCTACTTCCAGACGGACTACATCCAGGCGAAGGGAATGCTGCTGACGCTTTCCCACGCCTGGAGCATCGGCGTCCTCCTTTACGCCTGTGAGGAAGCCTTGGAGCTGGGCCTGTGAAGCTGGCCGTCGTCGGCGCCGGCTCGACGTACACGCCGGAGGTGATCGATGGGCTCGTGCGCCTGCGCGGGATCCTGCCGGTCGACGAGCTCGCGCTGCACGACCTCTCGGAGGACCGGCTCGCGGTCGTCGGCGGGCTCGCGCGGAGGATGCTCGACCGGGCGGGGCATCCGGCGCGGACGACGATGACGACACGGCTCGACGAGGCCGTCGAGGGGGCCGACGGGGTGCTCATCCAGATCCGCGTGGGCGGCCAGGCCGCGCGCGTGGTCGACGAGTCGGTCCCGGTCGCGTGCGGCTGCCTGGGCCAGGAGACCACCGGCTACGGCGGTCTTGCCAAGGCTCTGCGCACCGTGCCGGTCGTGCTGCAGATTGCCGACCGCGCCCGCGAGCTGGCGCCGGACGCATGGATCGTCGACTTCACCAATCCGGTCGGCATCGTCACGAAAGCGTTGCTCGACGCCGGCCACCGCGCGGTCGGTCTCTGCAGCGCGGCCGTGGTCTTTCAGCGTCACTTCGCGCGGCTGCTCGACGCGCCGCAGGAACGGATCGAGCTCGACCACGTCGGGCTCAACCACCTCACCTGGGAGGTCGGCGTTCGGCGGGACGGCGTGGACGTCCTGCCGCAGCTGCTCGGGGAGCACATCGAGCCGGTGGCGCGCTCGAGCGGGCTCCCGGCCGACCTCGTGCGGCGGCTCGGCGTCGTGCCGTCGTACTACCTCCGCTACTTCTACGAGCACGATCGGGTCGTGGACGAGCAGCGGCGGACGAAGTCGCGCGCCGAGGAGGTCTCCGAGATCGAGCGGGAGCTGCTCGAGCTCTACGCGAACGAGGAGCTCGCCGAGAAGCCGGCGCTCCTGGGCAAGCGCGGCGGCGCCGGCTACTCGGAGGCGGCCGTCGAGCTGCTCGGGAGCCTGCTCGGCAGTGGCGGCGAGGGGCGCCACGTGATCAATCTCCGGAACGACGGGACGCTGCCGTTCCTCGCCGACGACGCCGTCGTCGAGGTGCCGGCCCGCGTCGCTCCCGGCGGGGTCGAGCCGATGCCGATGCCTGCGCTCGACCCTATGCACCGCGGCCTCGTCTCGCACGTTTCCGCCTACGAGGACCTCGCGCTCGACGCCGCTCTGCGCGGCGGCCGGGAACGGGTCTTCCGCGCTCTGCTCGCCCATCCACTTGTGGGGCAGGCCGACGTCGCCGAGAAGCTCGCCGACGAGATGGTCGAAGTGAACCGTCGTTACCTCGCATGGGCGTGATCCTCGGGATCGACGCGGGCAACTCGAAGACCGAGCTTCTGCTCGCAAACCTCGAGGGAGAGCCGTCGGCGTACGTCCGCGGGCCCGGCAGCAACGCGCACGGCCTGGGGCCGGACGGGTGCGTCGCCGCGCTCGCTCGCCTCGTCGAGCGCGCCGGGCTCGATCCTCCGGCCGAGCACGGTTCTTCCTCTGCGGCGTCGACATCCCCTCGGACATCGTCGAGCTGACGGAGGCGGTCGATCGGACCGGCTGGGTGCGCGCTGCGACCGTGGACAACGACAGCTTCGCGCTGCTGCGCGCGGGGACGGACGTGCCCGACGCCGTCGCGGTCGTGTGCGGAGCGGGGATCAACTGCGTCGGCCGAACCGCCGACGGGCGGATCGCGCGCTATCGGTCGCTCGGCTGGGAGACCGGCGACTGGGGCGGGGCCGAGATGCTCGGGCGCGACGTGCTGTTCCACGCCGCGCGCTCCGAGGACGGGCGGGGCGAGCCGACCGTCCTGGCTGAGATCGTCAAGGATTATTTCGGGCTGTCGGTCGAGGCCGTCGGCGAGGCAGTCCACTACCGGCGGTTGCGAGAAGGCCGGCTCGGCGAGCTCGCGCCTGCGGTCGTCGCGGCTGCGGCGGACGGAGATGTCGTCGCCCGCGCGCTGCTCGAACGCCTCGCGGAAGAGGTCGTCCTGATGGCGACGCGTGCGCTCGCCGATCTGCGGCTCGAGACCGCGGACGTCGTTCTCGGCGGCGGCATGCTCCGGGACGGGCGTGGTTATCTCTACGAGGAGGTCGTGGCGCGGCTGAGCCGGAGCGCCCCGGGGGCGAGGCCGGTCACGCCCCTGGATCCTCCCGTGGTCGGCGCGGCGCTGACGGCGCTCGACGCAGCGGGCGCGCCGGCGACGGCGGCCGACCGCCTGCGCGCCGCGTTTCGAGCCGGCCTTGCCGCGGAGGAGGTGCGTGTCGGCTGAGGTCCGCGTGTTCGCCGACGCCGAGGAGCTCGGCGGCGCGCTCGCGGACGAGATCCTCGCGGCATACGCGCGAACGGACGGCCGCCGGTTCCTGCTGGGCTGCCCCGGCGGCCGTAGCCTGCGCTCGACCTACAGCACACTCGCCGAGCGCGGCGCCGACCTCGGCCGGTTGGTGGTCGTGATGATGGACGAGTACGTGACGGACGGTGCCGCTCCGCCGGTCGATGCGCACTACAGCTGCCGCGGCTTCGCCCTGCGCGAGCTGGTGCAGCCGCTCGGACTGCGCGAGGAGCAGGTGTGGCTACCCGACGCCGACGACCCGGCTGCGTACGACGCGCGGATCGCGGCCGGGGGCGGCATCGACCTGTTCCTGCTCGCCTCGGGGGCGTCCGACGGCCATGTCGCCTTTCTCCCACCCGGATCGCCGCGGTCGGGCCGCACGAGCGTTGTCGAGCTCGCGACGAGCACGCGCCTGGACAACCTCGCGACCTTGCCCGAGTTCCGGTCGATCGACGACGTCCCCGAGCACGGCGTCTCCGTCGGGCTCGCCACCATCGCCGAGGCGCGCGCCGTGCGGCTCGTGCTGCACGGCGCCGACAAGCGCGCCGCCGCCGCACGCGTGGTCGCGCTCGAGGAATTCGATCCGTCGTGGCCCGCGAGCATCATCCATGACTGCGGCGACGGCGAGATCTGGCTCGACCGGGAGGCCGCTCAATGACCGTGACGCTCGACGCGCTCGCGCGCCCCAACGGCACGTTCCTGATGGTCGCGATGGACCAGCGGGAGTCGCTGCGCGGAATGCTGGCGGAGCGCCATCCGGAGCCGATCGAGGACGACCGCCTCGTCCGGTTCAAGCTCGCCGTCGCGCGCGAGCTGGGGCAGCATGCGTCGGGGTTCCTGATCGACCGTCGATTCGGTTTCGACGAGGTCGTTCGTCAGCGCCTGCTCCCGAAGAGCTGCGGCCTCGTGCTCGCGGCCGATGCGATCGTGCCGGAGGCGGAAGGGCCGGTCGGGGATACCGAGCTCGATCCCGAGCTCGACGCTGAAGGCGCGGCGGCCGCCGGCGCGGTGGCACTCAAGCTGTTGATCGTCTGGCGTGACGACGACGGGCGGTCGCGCCGCCTCGACACCGCCCGACGCTTCGTCGAGACGGCAGCCGCAGCCGGCCTTCTGTCCGTGCTCGAGGGCGTCGTCCGCCCGGCTCCGGGCGAGGACGGCTTCGACCGCGAGGCGGCCATCGTCGAGGCCGCACGCGAGCTCGCCGCCGTCGGCCCGTCGCTCTACAAGGTCGAGGTGCCGTTGCACGGTCGCGGCGATCCGGCCGAGCTCGCACGCCGTTGCCGCGAGATCGACGAGGTCGTCGATTGTCCGTGGGTCGTGCTCTCCTCCGGAGTCGAGCCGGACGATTTCCGGGCCGCGGTCGAGGCTGCGTGCCGCGCCGGCGCCTCCGGGATCCTGGCCGGCCGCGCGCTGTGGCGAGGGACGCTCGGAGCCGACGATCCCACGTTTCTCCTGCGCCGGCATTCGGCGCCGCGGCTGGAGCGGCTCGGAGCGATCGTCGATGTGTACGGAAGGCCCTGGTCGGAGTGAGGCCGCTCGCCCTCGGCCCGAACCAGATTCGCCGCTTCTACCGCGGGGGCTTGCGCATCGCCGCCTTCCGGGGACTGCCACCTCCCGAGGACGACGCCCCGGAGGACTGGATCGCTTCGACGACCACGGTCTTCGGGGAGGACGAGCTCGGCATCTCGCGGATCGAGAATGGCGTGCGGCTCGCCGACCTCTTCGCCGCCGACCCGGAGACGTTCTTCGAACCGGCTCGCCGGGCGGCATCTGGAGCCGACCCGGCCGTCCTGCTCAAGCTGCTCGACGCGGGCGAGCGCCTACCGCTGCACGTCCATCCCGACGCGAGCTTCGCCGCCTCACACTTCGGCAAGTCCTACGGGAAGACGGAGGCATGGATCATCCTCGAGGCCGAGCCGGACGCCTCCGTCCATGTCGGCTTCTCCCGCGACGTCGACGAGCACGAGCTCGCCGAGCTCGTCGCCGCGCAGGAGGTCGCGGCGTTCCTCGAGATCATGAATCGCCTCCCCGTCCAGGCCGGCGACTCGATCTTCGTCCCTGCGGGGGTGCCGCACGTGATCGGGGAGGGCATCCTCCTCGTCGAGCTGCAGGAGCCTTCCGATCTGTCGCTCCTGCTCGAGTGGGAAGGCCGAATGTCCGAGGACGAAGCGTTCCTCGGCCTGCCCCGCGAGGTCGCGCTCGACGCCGTCACCCGGTCGACGGCCGACATCGGCCATCTCACGTCGAGCCGCGGGTCCTCGCTGTTCCCGCCCGCGGCCGACCGCTTCTTCCGCGCTGAGGTGGTCGCGGCCGGGGCGAGGCTCGAGCCTGCCTTCTCCGTCCTGATCGTCACCGACGGCGAGGGCCGGCTTCGCGCCGAGAACGAGGAGTCGCTGGCCGTCGGCCGCGGATCGGTCGTGCTCGTTCCGTTCGCCTCCGGCGCCGTCGAGCTCACCGGCTCGTTGCGGGCGATCCGCTGCCGACCCCCGACTCCGACGTCGTGACGATCGAGCGATCGAGCCGGCCTGTCTCCGCAGCACGAATCCGGCGCGTTGCCCGTCAACTGCTCGACGCGTCCACCCTCTGTGCGATCGCCACCGTCTCGCGCGGCGGCCGCGCCCATGTCAACACCGCCTACTTCGCCTGGGGAAGCGACTTCCGGCTCGTCTGGATCTCCGAGCCGCACGCGAAGCACTCTCGCCACCTGCGCGCGAACGCGAGCGTCGCAATCGCCGTCTACGAATCGACCCAGTCCTGGGGCCAGCCGGATCGAGGCATCCAGCTGTTCGGATCGGCACGCGAGCTCACCGGCGACTCCGCGCAGGACGCGAGGCGGATCTACGCGAATCGCTTTCCCGACTACCGCGAGTCCGAGCTCGGCGCCTACCTTCCATACGAGTTCCGTCCAAGCCGCATGAAGCTCTTCGACGAGCGCGCGCTCGGTGCCGCCGCGTTCGTGACGGCCCGCGTCGGGCGCAACGGCGACGTCACCTGGGTGCGGACCGAGATCTACCATCAGTAGCGGCGCCGCCGCTTCGGGTACGCGCGAAAGGATGTCCGCGGCGCCAGGCCGACCCAGTCCCCGGCCTCCAGGCGGCGGAGGTTGACCAGGATGTCGAAGGTCAGCCAGCGCGTCAGCTCCGCGTACGACGGGTGCTGCCAGAGCCCGTTCTCGCCGCGGAGATCGAGCAGGAAGTCGACCAGGCCCGCGACCCGCGCGTCCTCGCGGGCGGCGCCGCAGCGGGCGGCCAGCTCGAGCACGAACGCCAGGTCGAAGCGCGCGTAGAAGGTGATGAATCCGCTCGGCGGCTCGACGCCCGTCAGGCGCGCCACCTCCCAGCCCAGCGCCCACTCGTCGCGCGTCTCCCGTTGGAGCAGGAGATCGAGAGCGGTGCGCGCCGC
>WNGA01009902.1_pt1 | contig 22649 bp, 25 predicted proteins | sample 5400061 | NCBI WGS metagenome assembly WNGA01 (sample SAMN13153366, study PRJNA577476) | soil metagenome | isolation source: 100 cm soil or saprolite under grassland replicate 2 | place: USA:California | collected 2016-06-15
GAGTGACGTGTCCACTCAAAGGTGGTCAACAGTTCGACGATCAGGTGGTCAACTTTTCGGCGATCACACCCTGGGCTTGAAAGCGAAAAAGGTCAACTTTTCGGCGATCAAATGGTCAACTTTCCGATTGACAAAAACATACGGGGGGTACGGGGTAAGGCATGGCTATTTTTTCTTCTGATTTGCAATGTAGGTATCGAGCGCTTCACGCACCATTGCACTCATACTCCCAATACCACCATTTTTTCGGTCTTCTGTTGCCAAGTGTTTGAGTGATTCGTATTGGTCCTGGTAAATATCAAACGGGTGGCGTTGTTTCATAATCCGTTTTCTCATCGGTGAGCGGGGAGGAGGGGGTACTACCCGTACGGGGGGTACGGGGCTACTTTTCGCCTCGGTTCGGACAAAATGTGGTTTTTGAATGACCGGCAGGTTTTCAAAAGACGATTTTAATGCCGGTTCCTCTTGTGCTGCGTTTGGGTCAAAATCGCTAACTCTGGGTTTTTTCATAATCAATTAACCAGTCAGCCAACACATCATAGGCAATGGCCCCTGGATGCTTTGGGTCTAACCTGCCAATCGGTGTTTTTTCATCATACGAGCGCGAAAAAATAGTGGCGTGCGGAATTTTGACAGTTAACACATTGTCGCGCCAAATCTTTTTGGCGTTGGCCACAATGGCCGGGGAGTGGGTGGTGGTTGCCCGATACATGGTAAATAAAATCCGCAGCTCCTGATGGGTGAGTGCAAATTTTGCCCACATAATTTTTTGCACATGCGTGATAAGGTCTGCCACACCATCCACCGCCATCCGTTCAGCAGAGGCGGGAATGATGATTAAATCCGCCGCCGCCAGCCCATTAAAGGCCAGCATGGCTTTGCCGGGCGGATTGTCAATTAAGATAAAGTCGTAATTGGCTTTTAAGGGGTTTAAAATATCAGAGAGTTTCAGTTCGTCACCAGGTTCTAATGCTTCCTCAATGGCCGCGAGTAGGACATGCGAAGATAAAACGTCAATGTGTGCTGCGGTTTTTCGGATGGCAAGCTGTGCCGGTTTAATACCCATAAACACTTCATACAGGTTGGGGGACTGGTCCGGGTCCAAATCTAAATAGCGTGTTGCGGAGGCCTGTTGGTCCAAATCAACGATTAAGACTTTCTTTCCTTTGTTCACTAACGCTGCCGCAGTGCTTATGGTACTGGTTGTTTTGCCTGTCCCGCCTTTAAATATGGAAAAAGACACAATTTTCATTTGTTGAATTTTTTCACCACGTCCTCATAGGTTGAGAGTGGAATACGCCACTGATGGCCTCCTTGAATACGGATCTGGACATTGGCGAAAATGAACCTTAACAGCCTCACCCTCCATAGCCTCTGGGGTCTTTTGTGGGCGCAGAGCGACAACCGGGCTTTCCGTGGTATGGAGCCCAGCGCGCGCCCCTTGACGGCTAGGCAGAATGGCTATGCTGGCTGGCTTTCCAAGCGCAGGAATCGCTCGAGCACCTGCTGCACTGAGCCAGACTCGCGCAGCATTTCTAACGCGCCAGAGAGCCAATCGACTGCATGCTCCTCCCGATGCCGTCGCAGTATGTCGCCGTAGCTCTTGATCTGGGCCGAGCGTTCTTGTTCGTAGCGCCGTTCGACATACGCCCAGCTTAACAGCACGACGACCATATATTTGTCCACCGCCACGTAGGAACGGACCCGAAAGTCGGCCAGCCCCAATTGGGTTTTCAGATAGACGTTGAGCACTTCGCATGACCAGCGCCTGCGATAACCCTGCAAGGCTTGTTGAGCCGAGCGAGTGAGATCCGTACTCATGAAGGTGGTTGGCTGACAAATTTAACATATCTGGACGACCAACCATTGCCGACCGGGTACAGCCGCCTGCCGCCGTGACGCAATCGCAGGTGCTGGGTCGGGTGCTGGGTCAAGCCAGAAGCTCGCAAAGGCGCGCCAGGCACGGCGGTATTGCTGACCCAGCCAACGCCAGCCAATTTTGAAGTAGCTCAACCCGCGGTCCCAATGGGTATCAACCCAGCGCCGGACACCCGCCCGCACCACTTCCAGACCGACGCTGGTGAAATGGAGGGTGGCAACCGCCAACACCAGAAACAGGCGTTCCAAGGCTTCGGGCGTCTGGAGTTCACTCGTCTGAACCTGAAACCCACCGGATTTATCGTCCAAGAAGGTTTCTTCTATGTCGAAGCGCAGGCCATATTCCGTCAACGTCTGCTGACTGGTCAGTTCATCACTGGCGATATACCAGGGGTCGTCGGGGGCATCAGCCGGTTGCGCCACCACCAGATGGACCGGGCCGATCGCAGTGCCGAAGATGGTGACGTTGTGATAGAAATGGGCATGACCGGGCGCTGGGCGCAACTGTTCAACGGCGCGAACGGCGTGCTGCGGTTGCTGCACCAGCGTGCTGCCCAGCATACGGATGCGGTAATGCCAGTGGTGTTGCTGAGTATAGCGAATGAGTTGCTCATGGAGAAAGCCACGATCCGCCAGCACGGTAATGATGCTGCCGGCCGGCAGCAGGGTCCGCACCTGCTCCAAGAGCGGCTGATAGGCCTCGAAACTGACCATCGCACTCGCATGCCGCAGGGCTTTCCAGGCGAGGGGGATCGCGCGCCCCCGATAGACCAGCGAGGCCCGAATCAAGACAAACGGTCCCAGCACAGTTGTATCGAGGGCGACATACCAGCGCCTTTCCGGCGTCCAATCACGCAGTGCCGCTTTCAGGATCGGAGGATACCATTTGGTCGGATCAATGGCGGGATGATGGAGCCAGCGGGCAAACCGCCGCACCCGACTGGCGGCATAGGTTGCGCGCCCCTCAACGACTTCGGCCCAGGCGCTCAAGCGCACGGTTCGCGTCAAGCATAGGCCGACGATCGCCCAAGCGAGCGTGACCACGCGGCGGATGTCCCCGTAGACCGTGCGGGGCAGATGAGATAGTAAAGCTTTCATTAAGTCGCGATGTAAGGCTTTCGCATCAGTCATAGTGCACCTCAGAGCTGGGAGTTCCATTCCATGATACCCAGCCCCAGCCCGGAGTGTGCTAGCGGTGTATTAAATTTGTCAGCCAATCACCTCATGAAGTACGCCGGGGATTTCTCGTAGGGGTGCCGTCTCGAAAAAAACACGCGGACGTCGTCGGGAACGTTCTCCAGATGGCCAGTCGTCTGGCGCACATAGTAGGTTGTCTTGTTCCCGTCCGCAGCGGTCACACGCACATGTGTATACCGCTTGTGCCTCAGCGCGTAGGCGATTTGCTCGATGCGTTGCCCATTGAGTTTGCGATTGTGTTTCAGGCCACAGGTCACGTGCCAGCCTTGGCGACGGACATACTTGATCAAGGTTTGGGAGGCGTACCAGCTGTCGAATTGGACCACCACGCTCCAGGAGGCCGGCAGCAGTGGGCGTAAGGCGGCCAAGATAGTGAGAGCCAGGTGGTTCTTGCTGCGAAAGGGCAGGCGCTGACCAGGTGCTCGCCGCCGATTGAGCCGCCGCACGGTCTTTTCGCGCAAGTACAGGCGCAGGTCGACCGTTGCCACGATCGGACCGATCGCCAGCGTACACTCTAGATAGCAAAAGGCGTTCTTGAAGATCGGTTTGGTCTTGGTGCTCTCGCTGTGGTCGTGAAAGAAGTCGACTGGTTCCAGATGCCTCGTCGCTTTGTCTTTCTCGCCCAGGGAGTCGTCGATGTTGATGGTGATGACTTTGGGCAGGCCCAGGCGCTCGGCCTCGGCCAGCAGCCATTGTACCTGATTGGTACGCAGTGCGGCGCGCACGTCTGCGGCCTGCCAGGGGCTGATGCGCAGAAAATCGGCCATATTGGAGGCATCCGGCGCGTCGAGAAACTGGCGCTGCAGGGCCGCCAGGGTCTTCTCGTCTTCGCAGACGAGGAGCGCATCGGCCAGGTTGAGCATGTGCTGGCGCTGGGGTTGGGAGAGGTCGAGGTACAATTGGTCGAGAAAGGCACACAGGTGCGGCGAATTGTGTAAAATACGGGTGAGCATGGGATGACCTCCTGTTGGAACAGGTAGTTGGCGTTTCTGCCATGCTACTCAGGAGGTTTCCCATGTTCAACTTATCCATGTTTTTCGCCAGAGTCCAGTACGGATGGCTCCTTTGAGAAGCCCTTTCTGTGCCCATCTGGTAACTGTTGCACGATTGACTTTCAGGAGTTTGGCGACCTCTGCTGCATTGAGAAATGCCTTCATACCCTAACAGTAGTAAATTACACAAATAATGTCAAGAGCAAAAGTGTTGCATCTGTTGCATACTCTCTGTAATGGATGGACGAGGCCGGTGGGGGAGGATTGCAGTACTCTATGCCAGGTTCCCGTGTCTGTATGCTTGTACTTGAGAAGAGTGCCGTGAGTGCGCTATGCTTATTTTCTATGAATGAGCATCTGACCTTCGGGACGCCAGAGCGTATTCAACACAGCAAAGCAGAACAATTGGTAGAAATGTTTCCGGACGGTTCGGATTTGCCCTTGTTTTCCGGCACGCCCATTCCTGCTATTGAGCATCCATTTGTCCTGGAAGACCTAAGTTTCAAGCAAGGCATGTTGCCGGGGATGCCGGATATTGACTACGAGTATATACTTACCAAAGACCGGGAACTGCGCCGGCGAGGGCACAAGAAAACCGTTGTGCCATCAGGTGATGATATCTTCACTGCACCAGCGATTCTTCCGCAGGCCGTGCCAGATGGAGCAGCCGAGCCCACCAGACACCCTGCAAGTGTGCTGCCGCCACTGCGAACAAACCTGGTAGAGCCGAACCGGGACGAGACACCACAGCTTGAAACCATGCATCCCCTGCGTGAAGCGCTGGCTCCGTACTTGGATTTCCCCACCCTTCGCCTGCTCGCAGCTCATGGAGAGACGCTTACCCAATCCTACATCGGGAATGGCGAAATGCCAGCAGAGGTTCAGGCTATCCTGGCAGCGTTATCTCTCTTATTGCGGCCAATACACCGGGAACAAATCAAAAGCCCACACGATATGGCCGCAATCTTTATGCTGGAAATGGCGCATTTAGACAAGGAGCAGCTTAGAGTTGCCTGTCTGAATACCAAAAACCGGCTGCAAAAAATCCATGTGGTGTACCAGGGGAGTTTGAATGCCTCACTGATTCGGGTGGGGGAGATATATAGAGAACCGCTCAGACTAAACAGTGCAGCCATTATTGTGGCACATAACCATCCCTCGGGCGAGCCTGAGCCAAGTCTGGAGGATGTGTTAGTGACGCGGGAAATCGTGGAGGCTGGCAGAATATTAGATGTGGAATGCCTCGACCATCTGGTGATTGGCCAGGGCAAATGGCTTTCCATGCGAGAAAAGGGGTTAGGGTTTAGCCGATAACAGCTTTGAGAAAGATTGTAAGCAAAAAGCGCCGAAACGCTGCTACGACAGAACCCACACAGAAGGATTTTGGCGCAGTCGCTGGCAACTAATAGTAAGGAGCGGCCGGGGTTGCTGCCAGGCTCACAGCTCAATCGTCAGGTACGCTCCTGTCTGACCTCACGCAGGTACAGCGTGCGAAACTCTGCCAAGGCGGTCTGATAGACTGCGGGCAGATTGGACACATGGTCATGGACAAATTCTTCCACCTCGACGAGGGGACGGCCTGCTGCCACCATTCGCTCAACCCTGGTTCGGTCGCGGGGTGCGAGGCTATTGATATAGGCGGTGAAGATATAGCGATTCAAACGAATAAAAAGTGCTTCGCGTTGCTGTGCAAGCCCTGCCAGCACCAGTGCGTCAAGATACGAGCGGATGTCTGGGGGAATGGCCGGCGCCATAGCAGACCTCCTGGAGACCAGGACACGCTGATACCAAACGCCACAGCTGCCAGAGGGACGGTGCGGCTGCCTTTGGGCTGCTGTACAAGATTGAGTAGTGTCTACCAGATATAACCTGACCAACTGGGGGAGAGGATACGAATACAGCAGACCGGCGCACTACTGCAAATCGTACTGTTGAGATAGACACATGCACCAACGCTTCGCGCCTGTATGAGGGAGAGACAGCCATCAGCCCGCAGGCGCACTGCCGGCAATCGGGCATAAGCGACGGCGAGACAGGCCGTCACCCGCCCGCCCCGCGAGGGGGTTTTCACCGCTGGTGCCGACGGCAACCACACCAGCGCGCCGCAGGCCGGCAATCCCGCAGCCCCGCTGGAGCGAGTCCCGACAAGGAGCGTGGCACAAAAGTTAGGTTTTTCCATATCATGCCACGCGACGCTGGCGGGCCGCTTCCAGCGAGTGGCTGGCGTGGTGTGGTAGGCTAGGCCGGCGGTGAAAAGTACGGCGGGTAGGCCGTTTGTCGCAGCCGGAGCGGGAAATTGGCATCGGGGAGGGGAGGTTATTTGTGTGACTGGCGGGAATGCTGTCTGATGGCCAATGCCACCACAACAACAGCGATGATAAGAACGCCGGTGGCTATTTGTGCTTGGGTGAATATCGCGAAATACCAAGCTGCTGCGGTATTGAGGAAAAAGCCTGCTGCAAGTTTCAAAAATAAGGTGCTGTGTTTATTTCCCATCTACTACCATTATAGCAAATAGGTATGTGTCGTTATTGCCTTTTCTTCGCAAACACTCTATTGTGCGACATAAGGCATGAGTTGTTCTTAAAAATAGTGCGTAGTGATTTTCACCTGGTTCTCGAAGACATCTTAGTGACAAGGGAAATAGTACGAGTAGACAAATTACTTGATGTCGGGTGTCTGGCTCATCTGGTGATTGGACAAGGAAAAATGAGTAAGTATGCGGGAAAAGAAGCCTGGTTGGCACTAAGTTGCAGTAGATGGTGCAACAAGCTCTTGTGAACTTACCGAGGTACACAATGCAGACGAAGTTATCTTGTTGGACAAAATCATATCAATTATCTACAATTAAAATCACTACTATGTTCGAGCTTGTAATATTGTTCTTAATAGGGCTTATAACCCCAACAGTAACAGCTATCGTGTTTTATAAGGCATATTCAAGGGAAAAACAAATACAACACCTTATGTTTAATACCAGTTTCCTGGTGACAGGAGATGGCGCCAAAATCAATTATAAAGATATCCAGTCCATCACACTAAGATCCATGTTCTTTTCCGAGGAAGGTTGGAGTCCGCGTGTAGTCATAGCTTATACGGATAATAATGGTAGTCCACAAATGAAAGTCCTTGTGCCGAATTTTCGTTCCAGTGGGTGGTTCTATGGAGGGAGATCATTGGGAAATTATACGACAACAGAAAATCTTCGCGAAATGCTGAAATACATACCAGAAAAAGTGGATTATAAATGTAAAGAGTATTTGAATGGCAATGATATAAAGTTTGAAGAGTTAGAGCCGATGAAACAATTTGGAGAATCTTTGAGACCAAAACCTTCCGGGAGCTTTCGAATATTGGAATAGAAAGTCCGTACGATTTACATAGCGGTGGGTGACCTTTCTGTCTATTTATTTTTTAGGAGGGGTAGATATATGTGATGGTCACTTCCAACTGTAAATCCCCATGTTGCTGTACTGGAATTCCCAAGAGTATCCCGCGCTGAAATTGCAACTTTGTGTAGTCCTGTTCCCAAATCAGCTGAGGGGATATACACTAGCTCTCCCGAGCCTACAATGTATTTCGTCGCGACCACCTGTCCATCAAGCCGCATCTGGATCGAGGCTGGGTCAGTTCCTACACCTGAATCAGTTACTAGAGCACTAATGACCGGAATTGTGTTGCTGCTGACACTATTTCTTTCCGGACTTAGGATACTAATTTGAGGTGGTGTAACGTCGTAGCCTAAGGTGTATGTTCCCAATTCGGTTATATTGGCTGTGAAAGTGTTATTTGCCAGGTTAGCTTGGGAAATTACCGGTTGCCAATTATTTCCGTTGGGATTCCAGTGAAACATTTTGATGCCGCTCTCGTCTATTCCGCTTGCGGCGTTGTCTGTGTAGGTAATAACGAGCGTAGCAGCGGGGTTTATGGTCATTGTGTAGGGCTGTAGGTCATAGATACCACCTACTACAAAATTTGTTCCACTGGCGGCAGTCACCGACGGGCTAGGCATCAAATTGCTCACAGCATTACTACTAGCTGGTACCCAACTTGTGGCGCTTACAGTTGCCGAACTATTCCCTGTGCTTGGTGGCGTGGTGATTCTTACACCGCCCATAATAGAGCCACCTGCTTTTCGGGAAATAATATTAATCACCCAACCTGCACGATCTGTCACCTGCTTTGAGATCCAACCGAACTGATCCTTAACAGACTCCCATAATCCACCTAAGGCATTGAGAGATAAATCTCCCCAGGTTTTACCTGGACGAGAAACGTAGCTATCAGCGGAATACGATTCCGTTTTATATGGATGACCACTTAAAAAGACACCACGCTCTCGCACCAAGTTACGGGTCTTTTTCACGGAAATTCCTGGACCTAATTCAATCTTGATGAGCGCTGTAATACCCAATTCAGTTTCGAAGCGGGTTTCTGCCCCATCATCCACGGTTACTTCATAATCAACGCGACTCAGCGGTGCCAACAAATTATTGAGTTCCTTCACCATAGCTGAGGAACCGATCTGTAAAGGATTTGTTCCCGTATTTTGAGCCACTTGTAGCAGACGAAGTACATTAAACAGCCGACTAAGTACTTGAGGCGTCAACTCATTCGCAGCAATTATTGCCTTAACCGTCACTTCCTCCTTGAGCACATCAGTGAATGCATCTGGATTGCCCTCGCCAGTGAGAGAGAGTTCCAATCGCTTCAACTGCTGTGTGTTTGAGTCCAGAATTATTTCCAAACGGACTTTCTTGGCGCGTTGGCCTATCAGGCCAGCAAACTTATTCTTAAAATCTCCTATTTGGAGAGAAAGTGCTGAAAAGTCCAAGTCAATCCCCATCTCACTTGCTAAACCTAGCTCATTACGATCTCTATAATCTGTTAAGGTTTCTAAGGTTACAGTTGATACATTGAGGTCAACTACATCGAAACCTAGTGCTCGCTGCTTCCAAAGTACGCCGCTCCGTAATAGACCCAGAGAAGCTTCAGTTCCTACATTGAGCTTTAGTGGAGTGATTTTTGTACCAAATCCAGCCTGCTGCTCAGTAATATAATTGTGGTACGGGACATTACTGTCTAGGGCGCTCCTTAGGAAAGCCACGCCAAATGGCTTACCTGGAAATGCATTTTGAATGCTGTCAATTGCTGAAGCAAGCAGAAAGATAGCCTGTCCTTTTTTATCATCAGACGTATACGGATTCCGGAATCGAGCAGTTGTATGTCCCATGGTGCGGATATTGAACTCACTAGTCGCCGATGCACCTGCTCTAATCTTCAGAATAGCTACTTTCAATTCTTTTTCGAGCCCTATACCGCCTCCTGCACCACTTTCATCACTATAGTCTTCCTTCATCAGAACATTATCGTCTGACATAACAGCCGGGTTGGTTTCGGCCAATTGTAGTTCCAAGCCACCTGATGTCGTACGCTGGAGATAGGCAATGAGACCAGCTGAGACACCGCCTTTTGCTCGAGTAGATGCACCATAACTCCAAGCATGGCTATAACGGCGTTCTTTAACTTCAACAGGGAATGTCGGTTGGCCATTCGTCGGATATGCCTGATTACCAATAGTTATACTCTGCACACTAACGTAATAGCGTCCGATCCCACCCAAGGTATCAGCGGCAATAGTAATCGTGAAATAGCCTTGGGTATCAGAAGTAGTTGAACTACCCTTGGACAAATTGATTTTGGCATTAGGAATAGGTGCCCCGTTAGCGTCTAACAACCGATAGTAGCGGTAAAGCTCGCCGCCCTGCATTACTACACTTGGCGTGATGTAGTCGGGCGGATAAATAGGCAAAACTGTGCCGGCAAAATTCCCTGGAGAGGGAGACGAAACAGTAATATAATTGTTGAGTGTTTTGACATTTGTACCCCCAAGGCCAGTAACAGTCAATTTGACAGTATAATTACCGGCAGCGTTGTAGGTATAGGTTGGATTCTGCTCCGTGGAGTCGATTGTGCCATTATTGTCAAAGTCCCAAGCCCAACTGACTGGATTTCCTTGCGAGGTGTTGGTGAAATGAACGGTCAACGGCGCACTGCCGTTTCGGGGAGAGGCAGTAAAGTTTGCATCTGGGGTTGTCGTTGTACAGGCCCAATTAGTCGAGGCAGAGGAGCCAGAGTTGTTATAAGCGTATACAGCGTAACAATGATACGAATTTGGTGCCAGCCCCCCAATCGTAGCGGAGGTGACGTTGGCTCCCACAGTAGCCACAACGCCGGTTCCATCATCAATCTTAAAACCTGTCTCGTTATTGGAATTATCTTGCCACGTTACGCGGATCTGCGCGGCGTCTATAGTCGTGGCCTGTGGGTTGCTTGGAGCAGCTGGTGGTTGGCCAGCGCTTGACGTTGTACCGATAAAATTCACGCTTGTCTGATTTGGTGGTACAGTCGCTTGGTTTGATGATGGCGAGAAGGTATAGCCATTTTTGGACGCAGTGAGAGTATAGGTACCAACAGGCAGGTTTGTCAGTGTATAACTCCCATTGCTCCCGCTTGTCGTAGATGTATTAATCGTACCAGCAGCACTGACAGTGACGCCTGAAATGCCAGTCCCGGCGCTGTTTGTGACCTTGCCAGAGATAGAATACGATATAAGCGTTGTACTTACCGTTGCTGTATTATTTGCCGTATTGGGATCGGACTCATTGGCTGAAACGGTAGCACTATTGATGATCGTCCCTGATCCATTCGCTGCCGATACGTAAATCGTAACCGTGGCACTGGAACCACTTGGTAGAGATGCTACAGTGCATTGAATAGCGCCCCCTGGCGTGGAGCCAGACGGCGTAACTGGGCAATTACCTTGGCCAAAGATAAGTGATGAATAGAATACTTTATCCGATAACGTATCAGCGATGGTTACATTTGTTGCAGTACCAGGGCCATTATTGGTAACGGTGACTTGATAGGTTAACGAATCTCCCCATTTTACACTGCTAGCAGAGGCTGTTTTTCTAATTGACAGATCAGCGGTAGCTGACCCTGATGTAACGGTGAAGTCATAAAAGTTAACAGCATAGTGAGCAGGGGAGATGGTGCTGTCCAAAGCGAATGTTTGCTGTCCTGGTGTAGCAGTAGCGGGCACGGTGAAGTTGGCACTGAAGGACCCGTTGTTATCAACGAGGATTGTCTCTCCACATAACCAGATACACGCATCAATTGCGTCACCAGGATATGGCCATCCGGTCCCCGTTATTGTTACCACAGTTCCAGGAGGTCCGGAAAAGGGGCTCGGGGTAACCTTCACGCCACAAGCAGCAGCGCCGGTCAGGTTAGTTTCGATGTTCTCATAAGCCGACCAACCGACAATCTGATTTTGAATCAGGCCATATTCTTGCGAATCAAAAGCAGGGTTGAGGGCGGTCGTTTGTGGATCGAATATCCGGTAGGTTGAATAGACATCTCGGTAGAGCGGAACTGCGACAACTGGCGAATTGTCTGAAGGAACCAGCACGGAGATAGTAGACCCACCAGTCTGCGCCGTTGCTTGTTTCGTTTGTCCACAGATTGATGTTGTAGAAGTCGTAGAGTTCGATGTAGCGGAAGCACTTGCAATGACGGAGGCACTAGCTGGCAACAGCCCCGCAAGCAGCACAAGCAAGAACAGCAGTCCAACGACAACCAACCGCTGTCTCAGTACAAATTGTGCCATACAGGGGCCTCCTCTCGACCATGGGTTATAGGCACCGAGTGCGGAGCATACAGCAAAAAAGCGCTATATACGCATCTATCGAGTGGAAAGTTCTGGCGCTAATCCTACAAGATGGCGCTATCGTACCTCAGGGTATGGGTTGGTAGCGTTGCAATTCAGGTATCCTTTAGAGAAGAAACTATAACCGAAGTTTAGTCTCACCTGCATTATTCACAACAGGCTGTCCTCAGCCATGCCTAACGAAGGCTGGCACACATCAAGGTTGCCAGCAACTGGTCAGGATACTATACTTGGAGAACAAATGGATAATCTATTGCCAGTATATGCCACTTGATTCTTGGGCGCAAGGTATCGCGATACCATGAAACAGTATGATGGAGGCATTTCATGCCGTTAGGAAGCCGTAAAACCAAACCCCAAAATCCCAAAACGGTGGGCGGTACAAAGCTGCGCGAACTGCGACGAGCAGCGGGGCTGTCGTTGGTGGATTTGGCGGCAAAACTGGAAGCCGAATTGGAGAAATCCGTTGATCCTAAGCATATCAACAGAATCGAATCTGGAGATATCAAGCAGCCAACAGCAGAAACGCTGGAAGCGATTCTTGCAGGGCTTAATGCGAGTTATCGTGATCGGCGAGCTATCCTTGAAGCATTTGGGTACAACGTGCCAATAAATCTACCAAGTGAGCAGGAAATTGCCGTAGTCGTACAATTGACTGCGGGCGACCTTCACGACGCGACGTATCCGGTCTGTCTTATAGATTTTGGGCAACGATTGTGGGCCTGGAACCGTTTTGCACCACGGCTCATTGGGCTGCATCCTGATGATCCCGCCACTGCCAATTTCCTCGGTATTAGTACGGTTGATCTCATCTTCAACCCAACAGTTGAAACACGCCTGCTGATAGCCAACCCGGAAGTATTTGCTCCTGGCATAGTTCACAATATCAAGGTCGGCATCGAGCCGTTGCGCGACCAACCAGGCTATCGGGAGCTTCTTGGCCAATGGAGTAGCTTCCCTGGACTTATTGAGCTTTGGGATATTGTGCCTGCGGATATGGTTCGGAGTGTCGTGCCGTTAAAAGTAACTGTTCCTGGTCGGGGGATGCTGCAATTTAGGACATACAATGCGATCTATGAAGCTGATCCACGCTTTGAATTGCTCCATTTTGCACCACACGGTGCCCAGACATTGCGCGTTTGCGCTGAATGGGCCGAGGAAGAAGGAGTGCTGTAACTGCTGATACGTGAACGGTGAAACCACGTCGTTCAAGGTATTTCGTTGCGAGGGATGTAGTGGCAGTGCTGCAATTTCGCATCACGTCCACGCCTATCCAGCTTTGAGGCGATGCGCCTATCTTGAGATTGGCCAGTCTGCTACTGTACATGTTCTTGGGCAACATTGCGCTGAGCGGGCTGGATGTAGCGATACAAGGTTGAGCGGGATATGCGTAGCGTCCGGCAGATATCAGCTATTGAGTTCGTCTTATCGCTATACAGCGCCTGCGCCATCGCAACCTTTCTGGGGTCGTTGAGCGCCGCTACTTTTGGCCGACCACCGGTTCTTCCACGAGCGCGGGCAGCATCTAATCCTGCGCGGGTTCGTTCTCTGATGATGTCTCGCTCAAATTCTGCCAGTGCGCCAAAAATATGAAAGATAAGCTTGCCGCCGCTGGTCGTCGTATCAATGTTCTCAGTGAGGCTTCTAAAGCCGATGCCTTGTTGGTTAAGTGTGGTGATGGTGTCGATGAGGTGTTTGAGGGAGCGGCCAAGTCTATCCAGCCGCCAGACAACCAGCACATCACCCTCACGCGCAAAGTTCATGGCTTCAGTCAGGCCGGGCCGGGACGTGGTGGCGCCACTGGCAGTATCGGTAAAGATACGAGAACAGCCAGCGGTGGTCAGTGCATCGCTCTGCAAGGCAAGCGTTTGTTCGGTGGTTGAAACTCGGGCGTAGCCAATGAGCATAGGTGGATTTACTTCCTCAGAAGATGGCCAACTGGCCGGTCTCCCTCTGGACCTTTCGCTCGTAGTGGAGCCCGAGGATAGTTTTGTACAGCACCCGAGCCGCAAGGCTAAAGCGCTCAACCTCCTCTTTTGTCGGCTGCCTGCCAAGCTCTGTCAAAAGAGCAACTGAGATTTTCGCCTTCAACAGGCGTTTTTCCTGGATGGTCATACATCAATTGTCTCAAAACGCATTGAGAAATGCAAGGGGTGAAACCTTGATTTTGGTATGAGTTTTGAAACAACTGTGTAAGAGGAAGAGTGGGGGGAGATGCCGTGTCATCTGTTGTGTCTCAAAAACGACCGTTTATGAGACAAGAAGCACCGAAGCTAATCAATAGTTGAGTCAGATTGTAGGGATAGAATAAAGCTTCGCTCCAACGAGTGCGCATCAGCCGCGCCGCACCGATAGATCGGTAAGCCCTTCGAATCGAAACTGCGTGCCAAAATGGCCATGATCTCGGGGCTGCGAAGCGGCGTCGGGCTGCATGCGCATGTTGGGTGGCGTGTCGGTTTTGAGAACATACGGCTATAACGAATAGTACTCAATTGACCACTACAGGCATCAAGTAGAACCACCGTCCTGAGGTTTTTGGTTGAACTGTGTCTGAAGGAGCTGTTGGAAGCCGGTACCTCGTCTCCAGATCACCTGATTGGTGATCTCAGTCACTCGCCACCCGCTTGTTCCCAAGGTCACGTGCCCGGTTATCACCCCACCTGCTAGAAAATAATTATCGTTTGGATTAGCATTTGGATCACCATGACCCTCAGCCCAAAGGTGCATCGCAACCAAGTTGGCCCGGAACGCGGCGGAAGTGTCATTTTTCAGAGTAATAATGAAACCGCTGGTGAGATGTTGTGTGGCTCGGAAACGGCTTAAGCTATGGCTATGACTATCACCAATTTCTTGTGGCCCTGTCGTGACTGCTCCATTGGGCCGCACGATTTTTGCATCATCTGCAAAAATCTGCCTCATGATTGTGACATCAAATTGCTTCTGATCTAAAGCAGCAAAGTAGCGGTGAATAACCTCAGTAGAGTTTATACCGATTTATGGTATGCTGCTGTCTCACTCAAGATAGGAGACCTGGTATGCCAATTCGTTATGCCGCAGAACGCGACAAAGCTGGTGTCATTCGGCAGTTAACCACGCTAACCGTGGAAGAGCTTGAAGCGCTTGTGTCATCGGTGCAGAGCGCCTTTCTCGACCATATGAACAAATGGACGTTGGAAGGCAAGCCACGCACATCCCGACGCTACAGTCAATATGTCACTTGCCCGCTGCCGACCCCCGAAGATCGGCTGCTGTTTGTGCTGATGTATCTCAAAGCTGCACCGCTGCAACAACTCCATGCCACTGCGTTTGGTCTGACCCAGCCCAAAGCCAATCTCTGGCTGCACGTGCTGCTGAGCGCCCTGCGTAACGCGCTTGCGAGCAGTGGCGATCTGCCCGCACGCTCCATCCAAGCTCTGAGGGAGCGGCTCGCTGCACTCACCAGCGCTACTTCAGCCGAACCACCCCTAGACACGGCAGATGCGCCGCCTACCGCCCCTTTTTTCAGGACGGCACTGAACGCGCCATCCCACGACCGGCGGATGCGGCTGAACAGAAAGACTACTACAGCGGCAAGAAGAAACGCCATATGATCAAGAACCTGCTCTTGGCCAGCGACACACGCCAAGCCTTGTTTCTGAGCGATACGTACGAAGGCAGCGTCCACGACAAGGCGATTGCCGATACCACGCCCTATCCGTTGCCACAGGGCAGCGAACTACTCGACGATCTGGGCTTTATCGGCTACACACTCGCTGGTGTGATCCACACGCGACCATTCAAGAAGCCCAAAGGTGGCCAACTGACCGACGAGCAGAAGGCAACCAACAAGGAGATCGCCAAACGGCGCATTCTGATCGAGTACGTCATCAGTGGCATCAAGCGTTGTCGGATCGTCAAGGATACGATACGGATCTGGAAAGACGGCGTGCGCGACCTGGTGATGGAGATTTGCTGTGGCTTGCATAACTTGCGTACCCGTTCTCGACCTCAACCGCTCATTGCACGAAATAAATCGGTATAAACTCTATTTATCTCAACCGTGTGCATGAGTTTTTCTTGGCTATTCATTGTACTCGTCCTTCCCTATATCAGTATTACTGTGCGATGCAAAGCCAAGCAAGGAAGTAGTGATGCGCCACCCAACGGTTGGCGTTACCGGCGGCTGGGGAGAAACAGGCTCGGAAACAGAAACCTGCCAAAGTTCAGAATAACCCCAAAAAACGCGCTGAGTCCCAGCCGTCCGGTGCACGCTTTGTTGGGCGGCGTTGCGGCCAAGCTTTCCACCGGGCAAGGAGACCTATGCTCTCAATGGCCGTCTCAAAGCCCCTTCCTGTGCCAATATATTTCAAGCCCAATTGCGCGCATTTGACTTTCGCTTTGAAACTGCTTTTCATACCGTTCTCCAGAAAGCTACGTATTGGGCCTGCCTAACGACTCGGTCTACTTACGTTTCGCCAGAACAATATGTGTTGCCCTTGCAGTCGGAACATGTTCTGTGACCACGTAACCGAGCTTGAGCATGTCAATGCCGGAGAACAGCGATTCACCCGTGCCAAGTATAATCGGCGAGATAGGAATGTGCAGTTGGTCAATCAGCCCTGCCTGAAGGTATTGGCGGATTGTCGCCACGCCACCGGCCAGTCGAATATCTTTGCCGTTCGCCGCTTCGGTGGCCAGCTTGAGCGCAGCATGAATGCCATCGGTCACGAAATGGTATGTGGTGCCGCCCTCCATCGTGACTGACGCACGCGGATAGTGGGTGAGTACGAACACAGGCCCGTGATAGGGCGGGTTATCACCCCACCAACCCTTCCACGTGTCATCGACCCAGTCCCCGCCTTGCGGCGGCCCAAACATGTTGCGTCCCATAATGAATGCGCCGAGGTTCTTTGTGCCGCGCTCCGCGAAATCATTGTCAATACCGGTCTCGCCTTCATTTTGGCCAGCCATTTGGTGAAAGGAGCGCGTTACAACGAACCAATCGTGCAAGGATTCCCCGCCGACGCCGAGCGGGTTATCGAAACTCTGATTCGGACCGGCACCATAACCGTCCAGCGAAATTGAAAAGGAGTCCACGCGTAGTTTTGTCATGTTTGGCTCACCTTTCGAATAAAGATATCCGCGGCTATCACTAGGGTGTCATGATACCACTGACAGCAGCCCAACATCCCTTTTCCAACCACCAATGTGGCAGAACAACAGTTCTGTATTCTGGTTCCGCTTGCGCACAAGGCTCCCGCGCTGCCTCCCTGCTATTGTACCGCGTTTGCGGGGCGAACGGTAACGAACGGCTTTTCGACCACACCGTCCTCCTGCTCGATGCCTGTCGTACGATCGACGCTTCGCGGCATGGTCACGGTTTCGTCCGGGCCTCACGCTATGCCGATACCTGACCTACGTAGAACCGTACCATGCCCACAGCCTCAATCTCGCCATCTCAAAAACGTTCCTTTTTGAGACAACATCACGCATGGTCGCATCGGAGCGTCGTAAAAGATAAGACGTACGAACTAGGGGCAGTTATTTGTGGAGTTCTTCTTTCTTGTCGTGTTTCCACGACCACGTCAGGAGCAGGGAGCCAATAATAAGCAGTGTAATGAGTATTCCCGTGCTAGTTATCACTGTAGTTTTGCAAATTTGCGCTGACGCGCCAACGCGTGTACGATCGCCCTCAGCCAGCGCCGACTATGAGTGCGAGGGAGGACGGTATGCCAGCCGTTGTCGCAATCCCACAGGTCGTGGAAGAACTGCTCGTCCAGTTTGGCGACTTCTTCCCGAATGAACCGGCCCGGCGCCATTTTGCCGAGTATCTGACTGGCTTGTTCATCGCCGAGCACAAGACGGTCAGTGGGATCAATCGCGAATTCGCCGCGACAACCGACCAATCCTGCCTCAATCGCTGGCTGACCGAGGCCCCCTGGGACGTGGAGCGGATCAATACACATCGCCTGGAGTGGCTGCAAGCCGACCCGACCACCCGTTATCGCCTCGATGGCGTCATCGCGATTGACAACACGCTGATCGACCACGACGGCAAGCTGATTGAGGATGCCGGCTGGTTCTGGGATCATGCCGATGAACGCTACCTGATTGCGCATGATTATCTGTTTGCCAACTATGTCCATCCGAGTGGCAAGCACTATCCGCTGCAGTTCCGCCGCTTTCGCAAACGCGAAGATTGCCAGGCTCAGCAGACGCCGTTCAAGTCGCACACCGACCTCTGCATCGAGCTGATCGATTGGGTCGTCAGCGAGGCTATTCCGGGTGACTTCACCTTCGATAGCTACTTCACGAATGCCGAGATCATCAACCACATCCACGCCAAGGACCGCGCCTATGTGGGCGACTTGAAAGCCAATCGCACCATCATCATCGAGGCGCGCGAGTGGAAGGCCAGCGACTGGATTGCGCGCCACCTCCTGCCTGCCTGCCGGAAAAAGATCACGGTTGGCGGACGCACCCAGTGGTACTTTACCAAGAGCCTCCGCCTGCCCAACGTCACCCATCCGGTGCGGATCGTGGTGCTGTGGGATGCGGAACGGGCCGACAAGCCGCGCAAGATCCTGATCACCAATCGGACCTATTGGGAAGTCCATCGCATTCTCAAGACCTATCGCAAACGCTGGACAGGAACCGAGACCTTCCATCGGGACGGGAAGCAACATCTGGGCATGGGCGACTGTCGGCTCAGGAACGGCGTGGGCCAGACCCGGCACATGCAGCTCGTCGTCCTGGCGTACACTGCTCTAATGCGCCAGTTGCGGCATGACCGTGCGCAGGACTGGGCTCATATGCGCCTGACGACCATCGGCGAGTCCTGTCGGCTGATCTTGCGTGAAACCTTGGCCAAGACGCTCGAATGGGTTGTGGAGCGCACGCATGAAGGGCTCAGTGTGGCCGAAATTAAGCATCAGCTTGCGCTTCCCTGAGATTGGGCCGTTTTATGCAAAACTACAGTTATCAAATCATTTGCTACCGTACAGAAAACATGAGCTAATTGTATCGTGAGTGCATCGGCGTGCGCCAATCGGAAGCCAATGTGCATGGTATCCTACTCGTCAGAGTAACCAAACCAGACGAAAGGAGCACCCCATGCACATCAACTTCCATCGTCGGCGCACAGCACGTCCAGTTCGCGCCGATCGCCGATCACGCCCCGATTCGCGGGCAGAAAAACGAAAGCTTGATCACCCGCTTTCGGCGCTTCGTCAAGCATGACGACATCACGCTGGAAGCGGTCTGGCTGCCGTTTGCCCGCGCGGTGCTGGCGGGGCTGGCCGCCTCTCCGCTGACCATCCTGCTGGACGGCACCACCGCCGGACGTGGATGTATGGTGTTGATGGCCAGCGTGGTCTATCAGGGTCGCGCCATCCCGCTGCTGTGGACAGTCGTGAAGGGCAAGAAAGGTCATTTGCCGCAGCATGTCCATTGCGCGCTCATCCGCCAGCTGCGCGAGGTCATCCCGGCCCAAGCCACGGTTCTGGTGCTTGGCGATGGCGAATTTGACGGCGCCGAGTTGCAGGCGGCGATACGGGCGGCCAAATGGGACTATGCCTGTCGCACCGCCAGTAACATCACGATCTACGCCGCTGATCGGGTCTTCACGGTTGGGGATCTGCCCTTGCAGCGGGGTGAGGCCGTAGCGATCGCCGACGTTGAGATGACGGCAGCGCGCTATGGCCCGATCCTGCTGATCGGGGTCTGGGAGGAGGCGCATGACGAACCGATCTATTTGATTACATCCTTGACCGATGCGCAGTGCGCCATCGAAAGCTACCGCCTGCGCTTTCGGATTGAATGCATGTTTGCCGAGCATAAAAGTCGCGGGTTTCACATCCATAAAAGCCATCTCAACAAGCCGGAGCGCGTGGCGCGTCTGCTGATTGCGACCAGCCTGGCCTATCTGTGGGTACATGCGGTGGCCATGTTTGCCCAGGCGCAAGGTTGGATCGAGCGATTTCATCGCAAAGATCGCTGTGATTTGAGCTTGTTTCAAATTGGTGTCCGGGCGATCAGGTATGCGGTGCGGGAAGGCTGGCGCATTCCGGTGAGCTTTCTCTTACCAGCGAACCCGCTCCCAGGGCCACAAGAGACGAACACATTTTCTGTACGGTAGCAAATCAAATCATGGAGGTTTATCATAGTTGTCGTCTATAATAGATTGTAGCAAAACCAGTAAAAATCGCAAGTAGTAAACTGATAATTGCCGTAGGCCAATCGCTTAGCGAGAGCATTGTTGCAAACCCAGCCAAAAATCCTCCTGTGGAAGCGGTTAATAGGTCTGCGAGTAAGGTAAGTATTGCCTTTCGCGTCTTACTGGCCATATAGGGATATGATAGCACATGTATATGCTATTCCGATACCACTGCTTCGCAAACACCCTAATGTGCGACACGGAAATCAAGAAACCATTCTTTCATATATAGAGGCTGTCCATTGCGCCCGTTGTTCGGGCGTGCTAGGATGCGCTCGAACCATCGGTTCCTCCCTGGTGGTTGGTTGTGGTTGGCGCTTCAACCATACCACCAGAGGTGTTTGTTGTCTGCAAGCCGATCACAACTGTAAAGTCAGATCGGCTTGCAGGAAACCTTGTCTTAATCCAGTGTATCTCAGAGAGGGTTTCGTGACGACGGAACCCTGGGACCCCGATGGCGTCCTCGCTACTGGCGTCTCAGGCTTTGCGATGCCGTAGCGCCAGGCCGCCGCCGAGCGCCAGCAGCCCCAGCAGCCCCAGTGCGAGCGGCCACCAGCCGCCCATCCCGCCGGTCTTCGGTATCTGGCTCGGTGCTGGGGCCGCCGCGCCGACCGTTGCCGTGAACGCCGTCTTCATGCCCGCTTCGTAGTGCCCCTCAATGTGGCAGGCGAGCTGGTAGCGCCCGGCCTCCGGGATGGTCCACTCGGCTTTCACCGTCGCGCCCGGCGCGATGTTCTCGGCCTCCTGCTCCTTACCGCCGAACTCGAGCGGTTCGTCGTCGGCGCCTTCTTTCTCCAGCACCACCTCGTGAGTCAGCTTGCCGTTGTTGGTGATCACGTAGGTGACCGCGGTGCCGGCGGGCACGTTCGCGGTTGACAGCTCAACCTTCATCTCGCTGAGGGTCACTTTGACCTCGACCGGCGCCTGCGCACTCGCCAGACTCACAAAGAGCAAGCCGCCGACCAGGGCCAGGATCGTGCCCATGAGCAATTGCTTCATGATGACCTCCCTCCTTATCGAGTATGTTCATACCATCACCCACCCCGCGTTCTTCTTGGACAGATGGACGTACATCTGGGTCGTATTCAGGTTAGCGTGTCCAAGCCATTCTTGGAGCTGGTACGGGCTGACCCCCTTCTCTGCTTTCTGGGTTGCATACGTATGGCGAAACCCATGCGGGCTCACTAGTTATCATCGTGCTGATACTCTACGTTGCACTTCGTTTGTTGTGCGACGTTTTCTTCAATGAAACACGCTGGTCGGAATGCTGTTCTGGCGGAAGTCGAAAATGAATGGCATGTGGGGTTGGTGTCCGAAAACCAACGAGCGCAGCTCCCCTTGTCTAGTGCAGAATCGAGCCTGCTTTTGGCGGAAGAGTTGGCAGGCCATCCCATCAGAATGCGCTATTTGGCAAGCTCATTCCCTAACACCTTGCTTGGAAATGCACTAGGCAGGGCTGCGCTCTCCGGCAACTGACGGGCAGGCTGGTCAGTTGCAGCGCATCAGTGCTTGGTCTTCGCCAACCAAGTGCTCCAGCGCCACGAGTTCGCGGCGTAGGCTGACTACATGGTGCTGGACGCGCCGGCGGAGGCTCGGGGCATCGCTCTCCATGCAGTGGGTGCAGACCGGCCCGAGTTCGACCTCGGTTTGCGTATAGGCGATGGCAATCTCAACGTTTGGCTCAAGCTGTTCACCACAGATAATGCACGCCATGGCAGCCTGGAAGGCGAGTGGCGTCATGCGGATGTCCATGGAAGATCCTCTTCGCTCTTCGCTGGTCGCGGCCGGGGCACGGAGCGGATAGCCACCGCAGCAGCCTCCTCACTCGGCATGTTGTACCGGGGTGCTTGGGAGCTCCTCAACGAACTGCACCCAGCCGGGCCAGCCACCAAATGCCAGCAGCTCCCGATTTGCGTCCGTGAGCTTCACCACTTGCTCATAGGCTCCGTATTGCAGGACCAGCGTGGTTGCTTCCTGACCATCGTCGACCACATTTGTGATGCAGGCCCGATCGGGGACGCATCCATGCATGAGGAAGGAGGCGAAACAGCTCTGGCAGAAGGTTCCGCCAGTACTCTGCTGCTCGTTCGAACACAACCCCGGTGTCATCATGATTTGCATAGCCCAGCTCCTCTTCTTGATGATTCATTACTGATTTCTGGGGTGGGGGGTCGTGGCCAACGGTGCCTATGACAGGCACCAGTCCGGTGCGTGGTGTCTGTCGCAACCGACGGTCAACGAAATACCCTCCCGCGATGCCGCTGGCCGCTAAGTCGCTCGCTCAACTGCGAACGCCGGCTGGCAGCCTACGGCTCCCATCGCAAGCTCACGATGCTGAGGACAAATAGACTCACGGCCTGCATAACCAGCACGATTAGCAACCCCACGCTCAGCCACTCGGTGGGACTCAGGGTGGTAAACTGCTCCATTACGTGCTCCTTACCGCTCTGTTCGATTGCGCCCCCTGGTTCGTGGTCGAGAGCACCATGCGTGGGGAGGAAGAAACGGTAGGGGAAGTGTAGCAGCAGTGGAGAGATAGTATAGGAAAGAAATCATATCCTAAGGTGAAGAAGTTACAACGGACCGGGGCCAAAGCGGTCCGAGAAGTGATAGCCATGGCTCTCTAGCCACAGGTAGACCGCGCGAATGTCGGCAC
>WNGA01003773.1_pt1 | contig 22647 bp, 20 predicted proteins | sample 5400061 | NCBI WGS metagenome assembly WNGA01 (sample SAMN13153366, study PRJNA577476) | soil metagenome | isolation source: 100 cm soil or saprolite under grassland replicate 2 | place: USA:California | collected 2016-06-15
GTGGCGCGACGGCAAAAGAATCGGGGGATGCAATGGAGCGCGGCCACGAGTGATGCGTTAGCCGCGTTGCGCACGTTGATGCTCAACGGCGGCTGGGATCGGTATTGGCAGCAGCGTGAGGTCTTGCCGCTCCTGGCAGCTTGACCCAACGCTTATTCGCGCTTACACGGATGGCTGCTACTATTCTACACCGACCACAGCGATGCTGACACACGCGGTCTGGAAACAGAAGGAAGCAGCGAATGGCACCGATTCAGCATTCGCCAACAGCATCAAATCTAGCTATACGGCATGTTCTGGAGGAGTTATCTGCCGCTGGTGCTGACTCCCCAATCAGGTAGCTGGCCATGTGCGGTCAGGTCGCCGCACACTTGTTCTCTTTGTAGCTACGATTGAGTTGATGCATCCAGCGCCTCGGCAATAGCTTGCTCAATCGTCATCGCCCGGCCTCTAGCCCACGCCGCCGGAAATGCCACCGCAAATGCCGCCTCATCCATCTGGTCACGTACAGTGGGGCGCTCATAGTCCGACCGGGCCCATGGCAGTGGCATCCCAACGACCTCGCACAGAGCCTCTACAGCCCCCAATAGGCGCGCGGCGCGCTCCAGCTGCCCTTCAGCTCCTCCCACGCTCACCAATCTTGCAAGCAGCGTGAGCGTCGTGGCCAGGTCGGCTAGATTCGCCACTCTGTGAAACAGCTGCAGGCTCTCCTCGTGCAGCGCACGCGCCCGCGGATCGTCGCCCTACCGGTAGGCCAAAGTCGCAAGAATGAGCAGTGAGTGGGCGATACCATTATTGTCATCCAACTCTCGCTGCAGGGTCAAGCTCTCTTCAACAAGGGTGCGTGCCGTTGCGTAGTCGCCTTGCTCACGGGCCACCAACCCCAGTTTGGTGAGCGCCCCATATACCAGCGCGCCTACGAGCCCGGTGTCTGGTCTGCTCTGCTTGTCGAGTCAGGACTTGCTGGGTCGTATAGCGAGGCGAAGTACTCCATCAGCAGGCGGTGAATGAAGATATACCCGCCGCCGACCTTGCGCAGGAAGATGCGACCGACGCAGTAATCAAGAAAGCGGGCGTAGTTCCAGGGGATGGCACCGTTCCGCCACAGCACGAGGCGAAGTGCGAGATGCGAGCAGACAGCATAGCCGCCGGAAGCAAACGCACCTGCCAGCCCGCCTAACACAATCAATAGAAGTCCGAACACGCGCACGTTACCTGCCTGTAGGAGAAATCGCAAGCCGAGCCCACTCACCAGACCACTGGGCATTCCACCTTGTAGTGCACTACGCGCTGAACGCCAGATACCTTGATTGGGAGTCATACTCGCCTCTACCGCGCCACCGGTCATCCCAGCCAGCAACCCCACCAGCAGTTCCAACCCCAGCCCCACGCCTAGTCCTTGAAACAATCCCAAGTCCAATGCGAAGAATAGTCCCACCATTAATCCTAAGCCCAGGCCACCTAACACCGCTTGTAGTGCCTTTGACCACGACCAGCGAAGACCTTCGACTACGAGAATATGTCGTGGCTGCACACTTGGTCCGCCAACGAGTGATCCTAGCAATACAGCGGCTAAGCCAAAGATTAGTCCATCGCGCAATGCACTGTGTAGGACAACGTCCAGATCAAGCACCAATTCGTCCAACAGCACCAAGAGTAGTCCACTGACCAACCCCAACCCCAGACCTTTGATCAGCTGTTTCAGGATTGTACTGGTAAGTGACCATACAATCGCTTGCTGAGAGTCAGATTGAGTTTGAGGTCCTCCACCGAATAAGGCACCTAGTAACGTGCTAAACATCCCTAAGAGCAAACCTTCGCGCAGTCCTAAAGATGGCCACGAAACTAGACCGCTGACCAGGCCGAGAATCAATCCCAACCCAAGCCGATCCGTTAGCACATATAGCGATTGCATCCGACGTGTTGGCAACCACTCTGGCTGCAAGTGCTCAATAAAAAATACCGTCTGCCCTTGCCGCATCATCCCCTGCGCTAGCCAGGCTAACCAATGTTCGATCCAAGCGCGGGAGTAGCCCACTTCCATACCACGTCGGGCAAACATTCGCTCCACGTAGGCTGCAAACAAATCTCTGCGCTGTTCCTCAAATGTACCGCTCATGGCCAGTGCATCTGCTGGCACATTATGATACGCTAGTACCATAATACTCAACATGAGCGGTGACTCAGCCAACTCCCGTAACCTGACATCCTGCACAGGCGCCGTATACAGCGTTACAAGCTGGCTAGCAGTTCTCTCTAAGTAAGCTTCGATTTGCTCTGCTGTCAGCGGCTGGATGAGCACTGCACCCTGGAGCTTCAGTCGAGCCGAGAGCACTTCATAGTCGGCAACGCGGCTACAGATTACAATACTCGCTAGTCCGTGCCGTTGCCGGAACCGATTGATTGCTTTAACACACACCTCGCGATACTCTTGTTTCACTTCGTCCAGCCCGTCCAACATCGGCAACACTCGGTCAGCATCCACCCAGGCCTGACCAATCTTCCGGGGGATGTCGTACTTGGTATTCAGTTCATCCACCAACCAGTCAACAAGTGGCTTTTGCTTCTCTGCCCAGGATGAGAGGTTGAAAACGATCGGCATGGGATACGTTTCATCCTGCTCAGCACGGTCGATCAAATCGCGGGTCAGTTCTAGGAGCATCATTGTTTTGCCCGCACCGGGCGCTCCAAGGATGAGTAATTCGCCACCCATCTTGTCAAACACATCGATGATAGGCATTCCAGGTGGGAGTGGTTGCGGTGGACGATTAAGCTCCTGCACAAGCGCATTCAGGGGAAGTTCAACCGCGTCAGGACGCTCTGTCAAGTTGAGAGCGATGCGCGTCTCCTCGGTCAGCGACCGCTCCAAGAGGCCCTCAATCCAGATGCTCCTGACTTTCGTGAGCATTACGCGGCGGTTGCGCTGCTCAACTGTTGCTGCATGCGAGGAACCGCGCAGTACAGGGAGGAGCGGACCTTGTACCACACTCGCAAACGCGTCGATCTGCTCAATAATCTGTGCACGCTCGTGCCGTAGGATTCCAGTGTCACCATACTGGCCCTCTAACGTGCTATTCTCCACGGGCGGCAATTGTTGCGCGTCGGCCAGTGCCAAAGGTGCGCGCCGGGCGGTGAAGGCCCCTGGCAGGGCCACGAAATGGTGCTCCAGCAGCAGGCTCAGGTCATAGCGCAGCTTCTCACGCAAACTGTCTACATCGTCGAAGCTCCCCGTGAGCCCCTGGAGATCTCCGCCCGGCTGGAAACGGCTGAAGAACGCGTCAACTCGCTCAGCTTGTTCACGATCCACGGTAGCCGCGTCTTGTGGTGTACGGACGCAACGATACAGCAGGATCAGGGGCCGCCCGCCGGTCTGATGTGCATGGTATGCCGTGAGCAACTCGTACTCGGTGCCCGACTGGTAGGGCTGGTTGGTCTCTGGATCGACTCGCTCCTGGGGCGCGCCCATTCTTAACCACAGCAGACCGATCACAATATCGGCGTCTGCAGAGCGGATGAGGTAAGTATCCACGGCTTCTTGCGCATGCACGCCAACGACCGGTGGAGTCCCCACTTCCCAGGCATAGGGGATCAGCTTGAAACGGTCGCGGAAGATAGGCGAGCGGTTGAGCTCGTCCAGCACCGCGCTCACAACCGCGCGCTCTGGGACCAGGTCGCCGGGGCTGGAGATGAAAACACGGATGGGTGTGATGGTGTCGGCCATCGCCATTCACTTGTCTCGTAGGGGGATATCCTTGCCATGAGATTAGCACGGCCAGAGGAGGTTGTCCAGATCCAACATCTCGAGTTGCTACGACATACCCTCGCTCTCAGACCCCAGCTAGAACGAGCAGCACCAGAACGCTGCGTACTAGCCAGACCTATCCGTCCGGCGTTCCAAGGCCAGCGTAGCGCCAGGCTGCGTCAGCAGTGCGTCGAGCGGCATGTCTCGCCCCTGCTCCCACGCCGCCGCAAACGCTGCTGCACTGAGGCGGGTGCGTGTGCTAGCGATTGCCCACTCATAGTCGTCTCGATCAATGGTGTTCAGCGTTCCCCCGATTGTATCCAGGATGACCCCGGCGGCGCTGAGCAGTCGCACCATCTGCACCCATGCTCCCCGCGCGCCGGCTACGGTCGCTAGGCCGGTGAGCACATCGGCGATGCCCTCGCGGTATCCGACCTTCTGGACGTGTGGCAGGCTCTCTACAAACCGCGCCCGCGCGGCTTCGTGGTCTCCGCGGCAGAGCGCAACCCAGCCGAGCTTGCAGTGCGCGAGCGCCATGCCCCACACATCGTTGATCGCGGTAAAGTGGGCCAGGCTCTCGCTAAGCTGGATCTCGGCGGCGCTGTAATCCCCCTGTCTATAGGCTACCCGCCCGAGGTTGCAGTGCGCAAGGGCGCTCCCCCAAGTATCGTGGGATGCCAGGCACCCCGTGAGGCTTTCCCTAAATAGCGCCTGTGCAGTGGTATAGTCCCCGAGCTGATAGGCGACTCGCCCCAGGTTGTAGTGGGCGTACGCGGTTGTTCGAATGTCGCGGGCTTGTTGCGCAAGCGCCAGGCCCTCGGCGAAGTACGCCTGCGCCGCAGTGTAGTCGCCCAGAAAGCGCCTCACGCGTCCGAGACTACATAGGGTGTAGGCTGCCTCCGCGATGTCTCCCACCTCCTGATAGAGCGCCAGGGCCTCGGTGAAGAGCGTCTCTGCCGTGGCGAGGTCATTCTGGTCAGCGGCGAGCAGGCCGGCGCTGACGAGTGCATGCGCGCGGATGGCGGGTGGCGCCGCACCTTCCAGTGCAAGGGCGCGCGCCAGCCGGGCCCATCCCTCGCTCAGCTGGCCGGTGAGATCCCAAAACCGGCCCAACGCAGCTGTCAATCGTAGTGCGATCTCGGTCTCGCCGCGCTCGAGCGCCCAGCCTATCGCGGCCAGCAGATTGGTGTGCTCCTGATTCAGTCGCCTAATCCCGCTCATCTGGTCGCCACCGCTCAGCTGCCGCTCGGCTGTCTCGGCGATCCGCAGGTAAAAGACCGCGTATTGACGGTGGATGACCTCGGCGTCGGTACGGGCCGCAAGCCGATCCAGGGCGTACTCACGGATCGTCTCAAACATGACGAAGCGTGGTTCCCGATCCCCCGGCGAGTCCTGTCGCACCAGACTCTTATCGACCAACAATGCAAGAGCATCAGGCACGGCTATGTCCGAGTCGCCCTCGACGTGACAAACTGCTTCGATCGCTTCCAACGTAGCGCCCCCCCTGAATACTCCTAACCGGGCGAACAGGTGCTGTTCGTGCCCATCCAGGAGGTTGTAGCTCCAGTCGATGGTGTTCCGCATGGTTTGCTGACGAGTTGGACGTGTCGGCGCGCCATGTGTCAGCACCTGGAACCGCTGGTTCAAGCGGGCCAGCAAGGTATCGGGTGTAAACAGCTTACTTCGGGCTGCCGCCAGTTCAATTGCCAACGGCAGCCCGTCGAGACGGGCGCAGATCTCAGCCACCGCTGGCGCGTTTGCGTTCGTGACCGTGAAATCCGCCTTCACGGCCTGCGCGCGCTCGATGAACAGCCGCACCCCGTCGTACTGGGACAGGCGATCGAGCGGGGGCAAGCGGGCAGGATCTGGGACGGCGAGTGGCGGGATAACGACCTCGTGCTCGCCGTAGACCCGAAGCACCTCTCGGCTAGTGACCAGCATTTTCAGGTGCGCGGCGGCGAGCAGCAGTTCCTCGACCAGCGGTGCCGCCTCCAGGATTTGCTCAAAGTTGTCGAGTACGAACAGCAGCTGTTTGCCTCGGAGGTACGCTTTGAGTATCTCGACGACCGGCAGATCGCCCGCTTCCTGCACACCAAGCACCTGAGCAATGATCGACGCCACCACGGCGGGGTCACTTACGGGCGCGAGATCGACGAAATACACTCCATCGGCAAAGTCGTCGAGCAATTCCGCCCCCACTTGGAGCGCCAAGCGGGTTTTACCTATGCCGCCTGGACCGGTGAGCGTGAGCAGGCGCACGCGATCGCTTCGTAGGCGGTCGCACACGGCTATGACCTCTTCCACGCGGCCGATCAGCGGCGTGAGCTGCGCCGGCAGGTTGTGCGGCCGGGTATCGAGCGTGCGTAGCGGCGGGAAGTCGGTCGGCAGATTTGGAGCGACGACCTGAAAGATGTGCTCGGGGCGGGTCAGGTCCTTGAGGCGGTGGTTGCCGAGATCCCGCAGCGTCACGTCTGAAGGGAGTGTATCGCATACCAGCTCCTGGGTGGCGCGCGAGAGCAGGATCTGGTCGCCGTAGCCGACGGCAAGCAGCCGCGCGGCGCGATTAAGCGGCGGACCGAAGTAATCGCCATCCCGCTCCTCAGCTATGCCCGTGTGCAAGACCATGCGTACCTGGAGCGGTCCAGTCTCACCCCACGGCTCGACAACCAAGGCCTGTTGCGCCGCCACGGCCGCAGCAAGGGCGTCGGAAGCACGAGCAAAGGCGGCGTACACGCCATCCCCACCGCTCTTGAAGACCTCTCCGCCATGCGCCGTGATCGTCTGCCGCAGGCTGGTATCGTGCCGCGCGAGGGCCAGGCGCATCGCCTCGGGATGATGCTCCCACAACTGGGTGCTGCCCACGATATCGGTACACAAGAACGTGACCGTACCGCTCGGTAAGCTGGACGGGGGCAGACTGTGTTGAGGATGGCTCAGTGTAGTCGCAGGGAGTGTCGGGGTCGGTGCGGGTGGCAGCGCGAGGCGATCCGCCGCGAGCTCGGCACGTGCGGCTTGGAGGAAGGCGGCACGGTTCTCTTCAGGCACGTCCAGCTGGTCGGCCAGCCGCTCGGCGACCTGGCGCGAGGGTCGACGGGCGCCTGACTCGATCTTGCGGATGGTATCTAGCGCGCAGCCGACGCGCTCGGCCAGTTCCTCTTGGGTCAGGTCGAGCGCTTTTCGCCGGCGCCGCACCCAGTAACCGAACGAGGCCTCATCGTCCATGTGGTCTTCCTCTACTTACACCGAACTGTGCTGCTGCAGTGCGACAACGAGGACGGCGGGGCTACTGCGGCCACCACGTTGAGTCGGTGTGTTTGGCCAATTGTACCGCAAACGATGACAACGTGGCGAGTCAAGGTGTCGTGGTTTTTGTGCCGCTCGTGGTGCCGGAAAGCATGACCACAGAGCGGCTCGCTCGTGATGTAATACCGCCACGACATACGGACACGACACACGGATGGGAGGACACGATGTACACCAATCTGTATCTGGTTGAGAAGCTGGATCGCCAACATCGCCAACAATTCCTGGATGCAGCGGCGCAGGATCGACGTGCTGCCCAACTGCTCCACACCCGCCGGTGCATCGCGCAGCATGTCATCCAGGGCATCAAGGCCAGGCTAACATTCGGCACGAGCCGGAGCCGTGCCTGTGTGCTTGGGCCGCCGCCGCCCGAGGCCGAACGCCTAGCTGGCGCCGAGTAAGCAACGACCTCTGCCTGCAGCGCTCTTTACGGATAGCACAGGCGGAACCAGAGGATACAAACGTCGACACACCGTTCCCAACAACGCGATAGCCATCACCTAGAGGAGGATCACATGACGACACGACTAATGGCCCTGCTGGTACTGATCGGCATCTCGCTCACCCAGTTTGGCATTGCCGCCGCGCAAAGCTCGACCATCCACCTGACCATCCCGGTGGGGGATGCACCGATCGGGGTGGGAGTCAATCCGACCAGCAACCGGATCTACGTGGCCAACTACAACGCGGCGACTGTCTCGGTGATCGACGGCACCACCAACACCGTCGTGAGCATGCTCAGCGGGTTCACCTTGCCGTTTGAGGTCGCGGTTCACGAAGCCGCCAACCGCATCTACATCACCAACGCCAGCAGCCCAGGCAGTCTGAGTGTGCTGAACGGCGCCACCAACGCGCTCATCACGACCGTCCCGGTCGGGAATGTGCCGCGCGGCGTGGCGGTCAACCCGCAGACCAATCGGGTCTATGTCGCCAATAGCGGCAGCGACACCGTCTCGGTCATCGACACCACCAACAACACCGTTAAGGCAACCGTCCCAGTCGATGACTACCCCTACTACCTTGCGGTCAATCCGCAGACCAACCGCATCTACGTCGCCAACTGGGACGCTGGTTATGGCAACAACATCAGCGTGATCGATGGCGGCTCCAACCAGGTGATCGCAACTTACGCGGTAAGTGGCGACCCGCATGGTATCGCGGTCGATCCCCAGACTGGGCGCATCTTCGTCGCCAACCTCGTCAAAGGGACGCTGTCGGTGCTCGACAGCACGTCGGGTAACGAGATCGCGACCATCGTGCTGGGCGTGCCGCTGTTCGCGGTCGAGGTAGCGGAGAACCAGCGCCGCGTGTATGTGACCAGCTCTAGTGGCGGCAGCGTCACAGTGCTGAACGCCGATACGCTGGCGGTGGAAAGCACACTCAAGCCCGGCGGCACGCCGCACGGCCTGGCCTACAACCACCTCACCCAGCGCGTCTACGTCGCCAACCACGCCAACGACAATGTGTCGGTGATCGGCGATGTGACCAACACGGTGCTGGCGACGATCCCGGTGGGCGATGGGCCGATCGGAGTGGGAGTGAACGCGCTCACGAATCGGATCTACGTGGCCAACAACGCCGCGAACACGCTCTCGGTGATCGACGCCAGCACCTACGCGGTGACGACGATCGGCGGATTCAGCCAGCCCTTCGGGGTCGCGGTGAATGAGGCGACGAACCGGGTCTACGTCACGAACGGCAACCTGGCCGTGCTGGATGGCGCGATCAACGGGACGATTGCGACGGTGAAAGTGGGCAATGCGCCGAAGGGCGTGGCGGTCAATGCCCAGACCCATCGGGTCTACGTGGCCAATAGCGGCAGCGACACCGTCTCGGTCATCGACATGACCACCAACACTGTCAAGGCAACCATCCCTGTCGATGACTACCCTTACTACGTGGCAGTGAATGAGCAGGCCAACCGCATCTATGTCGCCAACTGGGACGCTGGTTATGGCAACAACATCAGCGTGATCGACGGGAGCACCGACAGCGTGATTGCGACGGTTCCCGTGGGTGGTGACCCACACGGCATCGCCGTGGACCCGCAGACCGGGCGCGTGTTCGTGGCGCATCTGCTCAAGGGCACACTGGAAGTGCTCGACGGCACAACATTCGCCCAGATTGCCATCCTCCCTCTTGGCGCGCCGCTGTTCGCGGTCGAGGTGGCGGCGGAGGACCGGCGGGTGTATATGACCAGCTCGAACGGCAGCAGCGTCACGGTCGTGAACGCCGATACGCTGGTGGTGGAACACACGCTCAAGCTCGGCGGTCGGCCGCACGGCCTGGGGTACAACCGCCTCACCCACCGCGTCTATGTCGCCGTCAACAGCAACGACACCATCTCGGAAATCGCATCCGGCGCGACGATCAGCACGCCGTGAGAGGTGCGCTCCATTCGGAGCCTCATCCAGACAAGGACGAAAACAGGAAGGTTTGGAGGGGCTTACCCCTCTAAGCCACCCCCATCCATTAGCAAACGGTAGTTTCACAATCTAGAAAGGACCTGGACATGATAACTGTACCACTACACATCGTCGACGCCGACTCCACCCCGATTACCAAGCAACAAATTCATCAGCACGTCGCCTACCTCAACTCGGTGTACAACCCGCAGGGCGTGGCCTTCACCTTCGATGATCAGGTCGACTACGTCTCTAAGGCAGCCGATCCGGATTGGATCAATCAGAAGAATAACGTGATCGAGAAGTACGCCTACGGATTGCATGGCAAACTCCTGCTGGTGTTAGCTGGAGGTGGTTTTGGCGGCGACGGCACCGTCTTCCGGGCCTTGGCCGGAAAAGGCACCCAGGTTGGCTTTGACGTTGGCGCACGCGGGATCGCCCACGAAATTGGCCACACCCTCTGTTTGCAACACGCATTCCGGGAAAACATCACCGACGCATGGCCGCAGGGCAAGACGCCTGATCCCGGGTGGCGTAGCTTCTCGGACTTGTTCAAAGAGTGGGTGAATCCAAGCGGTGTTCTCGACCCTGGAGGATTCCAGGCATACCTTGAACGCGTCCTGGATGGCGACGCAGAGGCAAACGGCTGCTTCTTTCCGGTCGAAGATACACCCCTTTCAATGCACGTGATTAACTCTGTCGACCCGGTAGTCTTTCGGCAGCAATCGTACCTATTGAAAGGCACTCTGTCTTTGGGGACGGAAGCTGTTACCTACAACATTCTTCCGGATCAACACAATGTGATGGGGTACTACCTGGGATATCCAGAGCTTCCACTTCGCCTGACCCCAGGACAAGGGCAGGTCATACGTGGCTCACTGTTGCAGGGCCATCATCGGCACATCGCGTTTCCGAAACGCTCTGCCAGTGAATTTGTACTCGACCCGGTGCTGGCAGCACCTGCGCCCGGAGAACTCCACCTTGCCGCGCCGGCATGGGATGGCCGGATTCAATACAAGCTGTGGACGCAGGACAAGAATGGATGGTCACCTGGACAAAAGACGTGGTACGACCTCGGGGGGACGGGAACCAAGGGCACCCCTGCCCTGGTTTCCTGGGAGCCTGGTCATGCAGATATATTCGTGCGTTGGGCGGATAACACCATCCGGAACAAAGCGATCAACATCGTCAACAAGACCATCAGCACGGAAACATTCTGGCCGAGTGTGACTGGATGGAACAACTTGGGTGGTGCGGCGATTGATTCACCTGTGGCCGTCTCCTGGGGCAAAGGACGATTAGACCTGTTCGCGGTGTTTAGCAATGGCGCACTGCACTGGTGCTCGTGGGATACGTCGACTGGGAAGTGGAGCGGTTGGACCTCGCTCGGCGGAGACTGCACGGGAACACCCGCAGTATGTGCCTGGGGGCCCGGGCACATCGACGTCATCGTGCGCTGGAAGGATGGGACGATCAGGAACAAAGCCTTCAATGATGGAGCGTGGTGGCCTGGGCCGACAACGTGGGCAAATCTTGGGGGGACCGGGAAACTGCCACCGAGAGTCGTCGCTTGGTCACCCGGCCATCTGGACCTTGTCGCAGTGATGGGAGATGGGAAGGTCGCGAACAAAGTGTGGGAGAACGGCAACTGGTGGCCTTCCACGACAGGCTGGAATGTGATCAACCAGAATGAGACGCCTGCGTTCACCCAAAACGTCAGTCTGGTCGCTCCAGAGCCAGGGCAGCTGGAAATCTATGCTATCGGCGCCTATGACCTCAACCTCTATCGCTGCGTCTGGACGAAAGCCAAGGGCCAGTGGAGTCCGTGGAAGCTGGTCGAAGGCATGTACATCAGCGGCAACATCGCGGCTGCCTCCTGGGGACCTGGACATATCAACCTGGCTGCGCGGACACTCGACGGACGGATTCGAAACACTATTCTTTCTAATGAGGTCGGCAACTCCTCATATTGGTATCTAGCGGATCTACCTGCGAGCGGATCAATCTAATCTCGTTGATCTCGCGGCTGGGCGCACCTGCTATTTCATTATGAAATAGCAGGTGCGCCCAGATACAAACGGATATCCAGAGCTTATCGACACAATACAACTGGAGTTTCCTATGAATGCTCAACTCTCGCAACTTCACAGCCCGACAACCTATCCAGGAAAAACCTTGCCGCTGACGTTGCTCTCTGACGAAAACGTGCTGCTAGCCTGGGAGACGCAATCGCGCGCGGAAGAGCTGATTGTCACCACGCACCGCATCCGGCTATCGCGGCGAGCGATTGGCTGGCGCTGGACCACCAGCATGTTGCTCGAATCCTTGACCTCCTGCACGCTGGAGTTTCGCAGCCGGGTCGTGTTCATCGTTCTGGCGGCGGTGTCGCTCATGGGCGGTTTGCTCGGAGCAACAGCAGCCCAATGGCCGTGGAGTATCTTGTTTGCCATTGGCGGGATCGGGTTGGGGCTGCTGTTTGGGCTTCTGTATGTACGATCCCGCGATCAGGTCATCGAATTCACTGCGCCCGGCGCAACCATCAAGGTGCGCTCGTCGGGTCGGAGCCTGGATGACGTACGCGAGCTGGTCGAGACCGTCGAGGCGGCGAAGAACGCTCGGTATATCCAGCGCTTCGCTCGCACGAGCATCGCAGTTACGGCTCCACAGCCCGTCGCGGCCTCATCGGGCCAGGCATAGCGGTGGGAGGGGTAGAGCTGAGTTACCACTGCCCTCTGTCCTCTCCCTGGAGTAGAAAATCCAGATTGCTCATCGCTCAACAATTGTAGCGCGGGCCTGCACGGCAGGTCCGCATCGTTAAAAATGAGGTCAGTATGACTACTATGGAATATCTCAATTTCGACCTGGAAATCGAACGCGCCGATCAGGGCTATCGTGTTGAGAGCGACTCCCCTGTAGGCCAGGCATGCGCCGGCTTCAGTCTGCCGTTCTCTCATGAGGAGCTTGAATGCGTACTCCAGCAGCGCGGCGAAGCTGACGCAGCCAGCATCGACAGCGCGAGGGCTTTCGGGAAGCGTCTCTTCGAGACCGTCTTTGAGGGCGAGCTGCGCGCAAGTTTGCGCGGTAGCCTGCATGAGGTCGAGCGCCAGGGAATGGGACTGCGCATCCGCCTGCGGCTGAACGACGCGCCCGAGCTGGCCAGGCTCCCCTGGGAGTATCTCTATGACCCGACACTTGATCGTTACCTGGCGCTCTCCGCACAGACGCCGCTGGTGCGCTACCTGGAGTTGCCCGAGCGCATCCAGTCGCTGGCGGTTACACCGCCGCTGCGCATCCTGGTGGTCATGTCCAGTCCGAAGGATCAAGCGCCGATTAATGTGGCGACCGAGTGGACACGATTACGCACCGCGCTGCAGGAACTGGAGGACCGCAGTCTGGTCGTCCTCGGACAGGTGCCCGCCACACTCACTGCCCTGCAGTCACAACTGCGTAGCGGTGTCTATCATGCGGTGCATTTCATCGGCCACGGCGATTTTGATGAGCAGACGCAGGATGGCCTCCTCCTGTTCGAAGACGAGGAGGGCTACAGCGACCGCGTGAGCAGCCAGGATCTCGGCCTGCTGCTGCACGACCACCGCTCGCTGCGGCTGGTGCTGCTGAATGCATGCGAGGGCGCGCGCACGTCATGCACCGACCCGTTTGCTGGCGTCGCTCAATGCCTGGTCCGCCAGGGACTGCCAGCCGTGATCGCGATGCAGTTCACAGTGACGTGCGAGGCGGCGGTCATGCTGGCCCAGGCGTTTTACAGCGCGTTGGCAGACGGCTATCCAGTCGACGCAGCGCTTGCCGAGGCACGCAAGGCGCTCTGCACCCAGGGCGCGCGTGATGAGTGGGGCACGCCGGTGCTGTACATGCGCGCCCCGGATGGCCAACTCTTTGACCTGGAGCCCGTCATCCCCGTGGCAGGCGGAACCGAACTGCAGCAGAACGCGACGGACGTATCACTGTCAGGGACAGAGAGTGCCGAGCATGTGCCTAGGCGCATGTTCTGCTCGTCCCTCAGCTCTCGACGGCAAGCGGCGCCACGTGTCAGGCGATTGCGGACGCGCGCCTGCGTGCAGGCTGCCGTGTAAGAACCGAGGCGACGGCGGTGGCGCGAGTGGAGTGCATACGTCCAATCGTATTCCATCCGATTCTATCAAGAAGAAGTTGAACATGAAAGACGCAACACGGTGGCGAGCAGGCTTGGGGCAAGTGATTGCAGCAGCATATGCCGCTGATCCGAAGGTTGGCGCCGTGGCATTAGGCGGTTCCGTCGCGCGCGGTTGGGCCGATCAGCACTCGGATATTGAACTCTTCGTGTTCTGGCACGAGCCGCCATCGGATGCTGATCGATTCAATGCCGTATCCCGCGCTAAGGGCAGGGTCGACGTATGGTGGAGTCATCCTCCCGCTACGTCGGAGTATCAGCAGATCTTCGCAGCGACGCACGGCAGAATGGGACAGGTGTGGCCCTATGAAGACGATGAGTGGTCCGAGCATTTCTATGTGCGCGACGTCGATATTGGCGTGAGCGGCTTCCTAAGGAGCACGGTCGAACAGTACCTCGCCGATGTCGTGGATGGTTTTGATACCACCGAGCGCAAACACATCCTGCTGGCGGCCATCGTCAGCGGTGTGTCGCTCAGGGGCGCGGCGCAGTTTGCGCAATGGCAGGCTCGGGCCGCAGCATATCCGGCGGAGTTGGCGCATGCTGTCGTAGCGCAGCAACTCGCAGGTGACACCGATTGGTGGGACTGCGAGAAGCTGGCCGAGCGAGATGAGCGGCATTTACTCTATCCGCTCCTGAGCCACATGGTGCAGCGCATTGGCCGCATGCTGTTGGCGCTGAACCGCTGCTATCTTCCCGATCCACGTCTCAAATGGCTTGATCGCCTCATCCCCGCAATGCCGATCAAACCCACGGGCTGCTCGACCCGGCTCCAGTCGCTCTACCGGGTGGAGCCGGTTGCGGCCGTACATGAGATGCAGCAGCTCTTCGAGGAAACTCTTGACCTGGTCGACAACCATCTGCCTGGTGTAGAGACCACCTTTGCGCGTCAGTGGTATCGACACCGCCGTGTGCAGTGGAGTGACACACCATCTAGCGTATCGAACGGGTAGATAATATGGCTCATGTTGGTTGAGTGGTGGAAGGTGTCATCATGGCGTATAACAGGGTCGGTGTGACCCATTTCAGATTGTGGGCACCCTCAAACACCGCGATGTATCCGGCTAGGAACCATTTGCTGACGCCACGGAACAAGCGGAGGAAATTGCGGCACCCGGTCCAAATGCCTTCCATCGTGTTATTGTGGACTTCACGAATGCCGTCACCGTCATCATCGCGCGCCCACTCGCGCTGTCCCGGCGTATGGCAGACGGTCTGGTGACGACGTCCGGTCGCAGTGAGGTGCTGATAGGGCGCCCACTGATCAGTGTTGACGATCGCGTCAGGGCGCGTATGGGCCACCACGAGCGGTTCCAGTGTGGCGCGATCCGCGTGTTTGCAGAGGCGTAGCCGGATCTGCCCACTGCGGCGCCCCACGATCCCCACAATCGGTGGGCGGTCACTGGCCCATGTCCCGTGGCCGCGCGCCTTGTTGGCCCTCCGGCGTGGTGGGTCGCACGGATCGGCGTGCTTACGGCCTTTCTCGCCGGCATTCTGATACAGTTCGTCGGCTTCGGTCACCCGATCAGACAACGGCGCGGTAGGGGGAAAAATGCGCGGCCACGAGCGTGTGTATTTCGTGGCGGCGCGAGAGCAGGTGGGTGCGATTGATGCCCAATTCGTCGGAGAGATGCAGGGTCGGGATGCCTTGAGCAATGCCGCGGAGGATCTGCACGATGGTGGAACAGCGATAGCAGGTCTTCCACCAGATGGTTCCAGTAAACAGGTTAAAGACCGCGCCGCACTGCCGGCAACGGTAGTCAGGAATGATCGGTCGTCGCCGCCGATGGGGTGCTTGATCTGCACCAAGCGGGTGACCGCGCGGACAGTGGAAGCCGTCAGGGTGCAGAATGTGCAACAAGAAGTCATAACAGGCCTGTTCATCGAGCAATCCATCAAGCGGAAATCGGAGCATCGGGCTACCTCCTTCGTCACAGTAGCATCAGGACATGTGACAGCAAGAGGCACGCCACGTAGCTGCTTCACCACTCAACCAACATGAGCCTAAACTGCAAGTTGGCGGTGGCGCTCCCAGTATCGCGATGCGCCACCGCGTTTTGCCCCACCAGCGCAAGGAGCGGGCTCACACACCCCAGGCCAATGCCAAGCACCACCATCCGCCAGGTCAACCAGTATTGACGCCCATGGTTCCCATCAACATATACACGAGACTACTCACCCCCAACCCAACCAGCATCAGCAGCTTGTAGCGACCTGTGCGTTGCACGATGTTCCCGCCGATGATCGCTGTGACCACTAGGGCAAGCGTTTGCGGGATCAGCACCGTGCCGGCTGCGGTCGCTGAAACACCAACCACGTTCACCATAAAGAGCGGCAGGAACAATATGGACGGCAGAATCGTCAGGATAACCAAGAACGACAACAAGCTGACGACGCTGAAGGCGCGAATGCGAAACAGCGGTAGGGCAATGATTGGCGATTGCACGCGCCGCTCGACCGCCAAAAGTGCCACGCCACCGACCAGCGCCACCACAAACAAACTCAGGATGAACGGTGAATTCCACGGGTACTGACGTTTGTCGAGTGAAAGCCCGAGCAGGAGCGGCACCACCGCCAGCAGCAGCAGCGCTGTACCAAGCCAGTCGATCGGGTCGCGCTGAGCACTGCTGAACTTGGGCATGCGCATGATAATCACCACCAGCGCAAGGATGCCGAACGGGATGTTGACAAAGAAGGCCCAGCGCCAGCCAGGGCCATCGGTGAGAAGCCCGCCGACAAGCGGGCCGAGAATACTGGCAATACCAAAGGTCGCGCCGATCAGCCCGTTCGCACGCGCGCGCTCGGCGGGTGGGTACAGATCAGCCGGGACGGCAAACGCCGTCGAGGTGAGCGCCGCCGCGCCAATCCCTTGGATCACGCGGAACACCACCAGTTGGAGCATGCTGGTGGCCAGACCACACAACATCGAACCGCTCAGAAAGACCAGAATGCCAAAAACCAGGATCGTTCGCCGACCGAATACATCCGAGAGTTTGCCATAGATCGGCACGAACGCCGTGCTTGCCAGCAAGTAGCCGGTCGACACCCAGGCCGCCAAGTTAATACCCTGGAACTCCCTTACGATTCGTGGCAACGCTGTTGCGACGATTGTCTGGTCGAGCGCCTCCAAAAAGATGCCCAGCAGCACACCCAGCATGATCAGCAGCTTGGAGCGCTTACTCAAGTTCGATGCGTCGTCAACCCATCCTACGCTCACTTCCGTTGTGGTCGAAGCCATACTCTTGCCATCCCTTTCTGAATAGATTCCCATAGCCTAGCTTGGCCGCCTTGCACGAATTGTTCTTTCTCGCTGGTTTTGACGGCTGTGCTACCAAAACCAGCGCAGAAGCGCATGTGGGACTATGTCCCCACATCATCGGTTTGTGTTTTTTGGGTACACGAAACGAACGGTTGGTGGGGCACATTCCCTCACGAACCTGAAACCACCCTTAGTTGGTGAACACGTTGGTGATCAGAAGGTCGGAGCCGACCTTCTTCTGACCGTGTGGAATGATGGGCATCCGCTCACGCAGGGTAGCCCGTGCTTACGCGCGCCTGGCGGCCTTCCACTACCCTTGTTTAAACATCATGAAGTATTGGTTGGGGAGGAATTTCAGATCCAACTCCAACGCATACCCCGCCTGCTTGAGTTCGTCACGAACTGCTTCTGCCGGAATGCGGTAATCGGTGGGCGGTCCTTCGGGAGCCTCGATGGTGTAGTCGATGACAGCAATCCGTGCACCCGGCGCCATACTTTTGTTCAAATGTGTGAGGTACGCGACCCTATCGTCGATATGGTGAAGCGTGTTCACCAGCAACGCAAGATTCGCTTGAACAGGCAGTTCCGGTCTGGCTGGATCGATCGTGACCGGCTCCAGGTTCGCGAGGTTGCGCTCCTTTGATTGGGTTGTCAGATAGTCGATCATCTCCTGTTCAGCATCGGCTGCAACGACCCTGACCTGTGGATACGCTTCGGCGATGCGTATCGCAAAGTAGCCGGTGCCGGCTCCGATATCGGCAACGACATCGTTCGGTTGCAATCCCAGGTTTGCGATAACTTCCTCTGGACGTTGGCTCTTGTCTCGCTCAGGATTCTCAAGCACTTTCAGCCACTGTTCGATGCCTCTGAATACGTGGTTATGCCCGTGAGCCGTTTGCTGCGCGCCCCGGTCAAAGATAAGTGAGCGGTGCGCCGCCAAACCTGCCATCACGCCATCTGCTATCGCAAAGGTGACATTCCCGGCTACTCTGGCGGCGTCGCCACAGGCAAACACGCCAGCCACCGAGGTTTGCTTGGCTTCGTCTGTTTTCACAAACGGGCCAAGCGGGCTGTCTGCGAATGCACACCCAAGCTGTGCTGCAAGCGGGCTTGCAGGGCGGACTCGGGAGGCGAGAAACAAACCGGCGAGTGCAATACTCCGCCCATCCTGGAGCTGTACCGTAGCACGGTTCCCGGTGATCGCTGTAACGAGTTCTCGTTCGAGCGTCACGCCCCGTGCGTGCAGTTGTTTTCGCTGGTCGTCATTTGGTTCGACGATGCCATTGGTGAAGAAGGTTGTCGGCCCCCATTCGGGAATGAGCAGCGCTTGGTGCAGCGATGCCTCGCCCGTCGCCAGCACTCCGAGCGGGCCGCGATCAAGCTCGTACCCATGGCAATACGGGCAGTGAAACACCGATTGCCCCCACCGCTCCGCTAAGCCGGGTATCGCTGGCAGTTCGTCGGTGACACCGGTTGCCAGCACCAGTCGCCCGGCAACGAGAATCTCTTCCTGTTCCATATGAATAGTGAAAGAGTCTTCGTTTTTTTCAGCGCGTACCACCGTGCCATCGCGCCACATAACAGTGGGATAGCGAAGCAGTTGCGCTTTCGCGTTGCCGGCTATTTCCGAAGGCGCTGTACCGTCCTGCCCCAGAACCCCATGCGAGGTGCTGGCAAAACGGTTGCGGCGTTGACCGGCGTCAATCACGCACACGCTACGCCGTCCCCGCGCCAACTGAAGTGCAGCAGCCATACCGGCATAGCTACCCCCGACAACAATAACGTCATACATGTCATGCGTTCCTATCTGGTTGCTCGTCGCTCTTTGTGGTGAGTTGCACAGCTTCTTGCTCGTTCGTTCCCTGTCTGACGCGACCTCTACGCGTTTCATCGTGCCCACGACAGAAAGTACGCTCCTGTCGATGAAGATACAATTGGTGGCTAAACTCTGCCAACGTCACTTCGCTGAAACGTGCCAGAAGCAATGCTTCGGCATCGCGGAATGCCTGATTCATCACCGTATTGACCGCTTGTTCAACCAGGCAGCTGGGGGTTTCGGTTCGATTGCCGATCGCAAGCAAGGTTGGGGAGCCTAAAGCGACGTAAATGTCGCGCAGTGTCACGGTGTTGAGATCACAGGAAAGCTGCCACCCACCGCCATGCCCTTTTTCGGATTGGACAAAGCCTCGTTTTCGGAGGCCTGCCAAAATTCTCCGAATGACGACAGGGTTGGTGTGCATGGCCTTGGCCAATGTGTCTGATGTAACCGGCTCATCGACCTCGGCCATGTGGAGGAGGATGTGCAGGACACCTGAAAGTTTACTGTCTCGTTTCATGTAACATATTATATTACATGAAATCGACTTATGCAAGGGCCTCCTGCGCGGCTCTGTCAGCTGCAGCGCCTCGTTAGGCCGCTGGTGCGCGGCACGCGCCTCAGCAGGACAGGCTGTCGCGAAAAGTGTATGGCGAAACGGCACGGGGCCAGCCCCACGCAGCAGCCCAGCGTTGCGATCCGTCGCGTCGTCGACAGAGCACCGCACCGAGCGGTCGCGTCGGATCGCCCCAGGGCCAGCCACCGCCCGCCTCTGCCGCACGCCCATGCCGGGACCCCACGCGGCCGCCCGCGCGACCTGATGCGCGGCGCACCGTCGGCCGCCTGCGCACACCGTCGGGCCACACCAACGTGATGCGTGGCCGTAATCCATCCTTGACAAAAATAGTTGTCAATGGTATCATCTGCGCATGCTAGATATCCACGTCATCGATGATCCGGCGGCGGCGACGGTGGCCTTAGAGCCAATGCGAAGCCGACTCCTCTCCGAGCTGGCCGCGCCCGCCTCGGCGGCGACGTTGGCCACGCGGGTCGGCCTGGCTCGGCAGAAGGTCAACTACCACTTGCACGCGCTGGAGGCGCACGGGCTGGTGCGGCTGGCCCAGGAACGCAAGTGGGGCGGGCTGACGGAACGGCTGCTCGTCGCGACGGCCGCTTCCTACGTCGTTTCGCCGAGCGCATTGGGCCCGGTCGCCGTCGATCCCAATCGGGAAGTCGACCGGCTGTCCGCGAGCTATCTGATCGCCCTGGGCGCACGCCTCGTCCGCGAGGTGGGCGATCTCGTTCGTCGTGCGAACGAGGCGGGCAAACGCCTGGCGACCCTGGCAGTGGATACCGAGGTTCGCTTCCGGTCGCCAGAGGATCGGGCGGCTTTCAGCCACGAGCTCACCGAAGCCATCGCGAACCTGGTTTCGAAATATCACGATGAATCCGCCCCCGGCGGCCGCGCGCATCGCCTGGTGGTCGTGGCCCACCCGCTACCGCAGAAATCCGAGCCGTAAGGAGCCATCATGAGCGTGAAGGTAGAACGTTCCGGACGCCGTTCAATCCAGGTCGAAGTCGAGGTTCCGGGCACGCCGGAGGAAGTCTGGCAGGCCATCGCCACCGGGCCGGGTATTTCGTCCTGGTTCGTGCCGGTTGAGTTCGAGGAGCGCGACGGGAAGCCCGTCGCACTGACAGTGAGCTTCGGTCCGGGCATGGAGGCACGCTCCGTGGTGACGGCCTGGGATTCACCCCGGATGTTCGCCAATGAGTCCGATGGGTGGATGCCTGGCTCGCCACCCATCGCGAACGAGTGGAGCGTTGAAGCGCGCGGAGGAGGCATCTGCATCGTCCGCATTGTCCATAGTCTTTTCGCCAGCACGGACGATTGGGACAACCAGCTCGAAGCCACCGCATCCGCATGGCCTGCTTTTCTACGCACCCTGCGGATCTATCTATCGCACTTCCGCGGCCAACACTCCGCGATCATGCAGGTGATGACTCCTGTCGCGTGTACGGACGCGGAGGCTTGGGAAACGCTGACCACGGCATTCGGAGTGAAAGGCTTGAGCGTCGGGCAGCGTTGGACGACGCCCGCGGGTGTCCCCCCGCTCGGCGGCGTGGTGGAGTATGTCACCCAGAGTCCGTACGACGCCCTGTTGAGGCTCGACAAGCCGGGGCAAGGCATAGCCGCCCTTGGCGCTATGACCTACCCCGGTGGCCAGAGCATGGTGGCGATGAACTTCTACCTGTACGGCGATCAGGCGGCCGCAACCGTCGCGAGTGAGACGCTGCTGTGGCAAGCGTGGATCCAGGAACGCTTTCCCAATGCCGACAGAACGGAGACTTAAATGAGAAAGCTCAAGATCATCGAACACATCTCGCTGGACGGCGTGATCCAGCACTCCGCCGATGACGGCGACTTCCCCTACAGCGACTGGAACGCGCCCTATCGGACTCCCGCTGGCCGGGACGCAGTCATGGCCGCGCATGGCGAGCGCTTCGATCTGCTACTTGGCCGTCGCACCTACGATATCTGGTCAGGCTTCTGGCCGAAGGCGCCGAGCAGTCCGATGGCGGACCGCCTCAATGCGGCAACGAAGTACATCGCTACCCACCGTCCGGAAAGTCTTGAATGGGGCCCGTTCGAGGGCCTTGGATCGGATCTCGTCGAGGGCGTTCGCCGCATCAAGTCGCAGGACGGCCCGGGCCTTGTCCTCTCGGGTAGCTCTACGCTGACATCGACGCTGCTCGAACATGGGCTTGCGGATGAAGCTGTGCTGATCGTCTATCCGGTTCTGTTGGGCACGGGGAAGCGGTTCTTTGCGGAAGGAACCCCGGCACGCTCATTCGAGCTCGTCAGCACGAACGCAATGCCCTCCGGCATCATTCTCAGTACGTACAAGGTCGCCGGGCCGTTGAAGACCGGATAGTTCGACGACGCGACAGCGTCAGTGAATACCGGAACGCCGTCATCGAGCAGGCATGAACGTTGTGCCGAAGGCGATCGAGGCCGTGTGGAAGTTCGAGTCCACACGGCTCATCGTGCTCTGTGTCACTACACCCTGGAGAGTGCTGCATGCACGTTCGTTCGTTCTGCCTCCTGACGTTCGCCCTGCCGTCGCTCGCAGCATTCGTGCTACCGCCGGCGGTACACGCCGCGTCGGCCGTGCATGGCCGTCGCGTGCGTGCGGCTGCGGACTGCGCGGCCGCACTGCGCATCGCGCTTCCGGACGCGCACATCACCGCCGCGAGTGCCGTCCCGTCCAACGACTCGCTGCGCGCCCTCGGGCAAAAGCCGTATTGTCGAGTCGAGGCCACCGTCGACGCGGAAACGCACATCGTCGCACTACTCCCGGACGACTGGAACGGCCGCTTCCTGATGGGTGGCGGCGGCGGATACGCCGGATCAGTGCAGAACCAGTTCGAGTCGACCGTGCATGAGGGGTATGCACCGTCGGCACGGACGCGGGGCACACCGGCTTCGCACTCCTGGCAGGGTGGGCCTTGCGCAACGACCGACGTATCGCGGACTACGGGCATCGCGCCGTGCACCGCACGGCGGAAGTGACCAGGGCGCTCATCGTTGCGTACTATGGCCGGCCGCCGGAGCACTCCTACTTCATCGGCTGTTCCGAACGGCGGGCGCGAAGCGCTGATGGAGGCGCAGCGCTATCCCGCCGACTTCGACGGCATCGTGGCGATCGCACCGTGGGTCAACCCTCTCGAGTGGGCTGCGGCGGTCGTCCGCAACCTGCAGGCCCAGTACCCAACAGGCAACCTCGGCACACCTGCCGTGACGCACGCCGTCCTAGGGGTGGTACTTTAGGCGAAGGTTCGAACAAGGGTAAGCCCAGAAACGATGGTCCGTTCGAACCTTCACTCAAAGATTTTTAGGTGAAGGTTCGAATGAATTGTATCTGTCGAAGGAGCCTTTACTGCTCTGGAACGCCG
>WNGA01003778.1_pt1 | contig 22636 bp, 29 predicted proteins | sample 5400061 | NCBI WGS metagenome assembly WNGA01 (sample SAMN13153366, study PRJNA577476) | soil metagenome | isolation source: 100 cm soil or saprolite under grassland replicate 2 | place: USA:California | collected 2016-06-15
AAAGCCGGGCTGTTGTCTGAGAAATTTTGGCTGAAAGAATACTGTGCCCTTTTGTAAAACTTCTGCCCATCGTTACAGCCCGCTAAAAATAAGGGAAAAATCAACGGAATGTAAAATTAATTCTGTCCACCTACTTACATCACGGGGAGACCCCCACGACGCCGCGACTGGTACGCGAACCTCCTCGCATACCCCGAGTTCACCTTCCACCTCAAAGAGAACGTACAAGCGGACTTGCGAGTCCAGGCGACACCCATTCTGGACGAGGCCCGACGCCGCGCGATCATCGCAGCCATTCATGAGAAACGGGGTGTCTATCACGATGTCGAGGCCTGGGTCGAGCGGAGTCCCCTCGTGGCCGTGGACTTCCTCGTCCCGTGAGGGATGGCGCAAAACCTCCAGTGAACTCTCCGCTGGTGCGTTCTTGCAGGACGTATGCCGCTCCGCCACCCCTGGTGGATGTTTGTTTCTCCTGGCCCGTGACCCCATCACCCATCTCCCGCGCCCAGAGCGCAGGCAGGCCAAAAGCCGAGCCTATGATCCTCTCGCCCTGCGTCCAAGATTCTGCTCTACCTGCATCCTCCCCACCACGGACAGAGAGGCGAACACGCCATGACCTTCTATCCAGCAGTGCATTGCAAAAGCGCTCGTGGGCGGCTGGCAGCCTGCAGACCGCGACTTTAGCATCATTGGCTTTTACGAGCGCTCTTTGGCATATCAGCTCCGGAGCACGCTTCCAGGATGACCCTCCGCTATCCGGATGACGGTCTACGCAGCAGTCCTGCTCAACCCAAAGGTCTGGCAGGCAGGAGGGAAAGTGGAGCACTGGTATGAAGGCCGCTACGGCCCGGAATGGCTCCACCATAGGCACAAAAGGATCGACGCCCTTGCCGAAGGCCAAGCCCTCGACGCTCAATGTATCACATTTTGTAGCGCGTAAAACCGAGCTGAGGAGCTCTGTCTCTCCTCTCCATTTGAGAGCCAATCGCATGCAAGGAGGTGAGCTGCAGGGTGCTTCCTCGTTCACAGGTCTACCACCTGCGATCCTCTACAAACTGCTATAAATTGAGCGAACGGGTTTTGCGCTATACTCTCCGCCGGCATGGGTTTGTTGACACCTCCACCCAACGCGGGAGCCCTGTCCACATGCAACGGGTGGGAGATATTGCGCCAGGAGGCCCACCATGAAGCTCGGCATCCTCAGTGACCTGCGTAACCCCGAGTATCCCTGGTTCCACCGACCGTGGGTGCAACATTACAGCGCGTTCCTCGACCTCATGGTGCAACTGGAAGACCTGGGATTTGAGGAGGTGATGTTTCCCGAGCACCATTTTGAACCGGACGGGTATCTGCCCAACCCCATTCCGCTGATGACCGCCGTGGCCATGAAAACCAAGAGAATGCTGGTGGGCGCGGACCTGTTCAGACTGCCCGACTGGCACCCGGTCCGTTTGGCGGAGGACGTGGCGCTGGTGGACATCCTCTCCAAGGGGCGGGTGCTCTTCAAGGCCGGCGCTGGCGGCATCTTCCCGCCGATCAGTGCGGGCCTGGGCTGGGACCAGCGGCGCTCCCTGAGCCGCAGCGCGGAAACGATGCAGATCATCAAGCAATGCTGGACCGAAGAAGTCTTTGATTGGGAGGGCACGCACTATCATCTCCAGGGCGTGCGGGCCATGCCCAAGCCGGTCCAGCAGCCGCACCCGCCGATCTTCATGCCGGCCAGGAACCCACGGGCGATGGAACGCAACGCTCGGGAGGGGTATGGGGCGAACCAGGGGGCTGGACGCTGGACGCTGGAGCAGACAGACCCTGGGTGGTGGAGGCAATGGCACACGGAGTGGGAGGCAGCGCTGGCGCGCCATGGCAGGACCGCCCAAGAGTGCCCAGTGTCGGTCTTCTTCAACCTGTTCTGCACTCACGACCCGGAACGGGCATGGGCCACATACCGGGACGGGATTCTGCATGTCACCCATGCTTACGCCAGGCTGGCAGAGCAGCCCCTGCTGCCGAAGACGCCCGAGGAGCTGCCCAACTGGGACAAGGTGTTCCTCACGCCCGACCAGATGGTGCGGTTCCTGCGGGACATCTTGGCGGGCGCGGCGCCAGACCACTTGCTCCTGTGGGACATCAAACCCGGCATGACCTACGAGGACGCCTATGCGTGTCATAAGTTGTTCGCCGAGGCGGTCTGGCCGCAGATCAAAGATCTCACCTAGGCAGGGTACCTACCTGTGCGAGAGGATGCCGCAACATAAACTCATACGCAAATCGCGCTTTGCTGTAGCGGGTCATTGTCATTATGCGACAGCAATCCGCGGACATCGCTTGCTCACTGTCCCAGGGCCTTCTGATAACTCTCCTTGATCATCGCCGTCGTCGAGGCGGCATAGATCTGCGTGGTTTCGAGCTTCGCATGCCCGAGAAACTGCTGGATCTGCTCCAGGGGCATCCCCCGTTCGAGCAGCGTGGTTGCCACGGAGTGGCGGAGTAAATGCGGATAGACGCGCGTGGTGATGCCCGCCAGCGCCGCCGTCTCCTGCACGAGTTGCTGAATCCGCCGCGGCGAGTAGTGGGTGTGGCGTATCGTTTCAAACAACGGCCCCGTCGTGCGCTCCCGGAGATAGGTGCGGAGTTCGTGCGTCAGGTCGGGCAGGAGGGGGACATAGCGTTGCTTGCCCCCCTTCGCATGGGTGATGAGCAGCATCTGCTCGTCAAAATACACATCCGGGACTTGCAAGTGGACAAACTCGGACACCCGCGCCCCCGTCTGGAACAGGGTCTTGATGAGTAAGCCCCGCACCCCGGGCATGCGATAGGCTTGGGCAATCAGGCGTGCCTCTTCGGCGCGCGCGAGCCGGACAATGACGCGCGGCCGCGTGGACGGCCGGGCGATGACCAGTGCCCGCCGCACTTCTTTCGCGACATAGCGCGTTTGATCATAGGTGAGGTGATGCCGTCGCCAGAGTTTGAGGGTATCGGTGATGACCGTGTCAAGCGGATCGGATTTCGCTTTTACAGATGGAGTACGCATTTCGATGCGTTTTCCTGTATAGTGAGAAGGAAAAAGCCCGCGATTCCCGCCGGAACGACTGGGAGGATTTCGCACTCTAAGTCTTCTACGAAATTACCACGGCGTCCTGCCCTGGACAAGTCGTGATCTGGACACAAGGAGGATCGTATGGAGACGACTCTACAGCCCGCACGCCCCGGATGGGAACACCGGCTCCAGGCCGTCCTCGCCCTGCTCGGTGGCGAGCCGGTCTCCCACGTGAAGGTCCGTTTCGGTATGGGCCGCAGTATCTTATATAAATGGCGTCACCGCGCGCTCACGGCCCTCCAGAGTGCCCTCACGGATCACCGCCCCGGTCCCCAGTGCCCCGCCAATCGGCTGTCTCCCGCCCAGGAAGAGCCCCTGGTGGGGCTCGCGCAGCGCCATCCGACCTGGAGTGCGGCCCAGATTCACGCGCAGGCCGGCCCGGAGGCGCCGTCACCCCGCACCATCCAACGCCTGCGCCACCGCTACGAGCTGCCGCGCCTGCCCAAACGGCCGGCACCCTGTCGGCACGCCAGGCGCCTCGCGGTCGAGGTGAAGCAGGAAGCCCGCCGTCTCATCGAGGCGAAGCCGTGGCTTGGCCCGGAACGCCTGACCTGGGAACTCCAGAACGTGGCCCAGCTGCAGATCAGCCCCGCGACCATCAAGCGGATGAAGCACGCCATCCAGCAGATCCAGACGCCACCACCACCGCCACAGTGGCGCTTCTACGCACGGCACCATCCCCATAGTCTCTGGCATGGCGACTGTCTAGAGAAAGTGTTTGACCAGGCGACCGGGCGGCAGCTGTATCAGGTGACCCTCTTGGACGACTATTCGCGTGGCTATGTGTTTTGTGATCTTGTCGACCATATCGATCCGCGCACCACGATTGCCGCCTTATGTGCCGCCATACGCCAGTGGCAGGTGATTCCCAAGGGGGTCGTCTTTGACCAGAGTGGCGTGTTTCGCGGGAAATTGCTGGAGGCCTTCTGTCGGAACCTGGAGATCCGGCTCATCCACAGCGCACCCCAGCACCCGCAGACGAATGGCAAGCTCGAACGTGCTTTTCGGGACGATATGCCGGAGTTTTATCGTCAACAGCCGACCTGGGAGCTCGAGGCGTTGCGGCGTGCGCTGCCCGCCTATGTCCAGTACCGGAACGAGGTCCGCGGCCACCGCGCGTTAGGCGGGCACCCGGCCATGACGCGGCTTGCCGAGCAACACCGCATGGCGGTCCCATGGGTGTTGGACGCGTTGGAACAGTACGCCCGCTATCCCATGATGCAGAAAAGGGTCACCCCTGAGGGCTGTCTTGGCCTCTTCCGCCGTCAGGTCTACCTTGATGTCGCCCTCAGCGGCCAGGAAGTGACGTGCTATGAAACGGTGGACGGCTTGGAAGTCCGGGGCGCCAACCACCAGGTCTACCTGTTACGGGAGTACCGGCGCTGGCAGAATCGCTACTGGTGGAATTGGGGGCAGGAGATCCCAGAGGACATACGCTTTGCGCCCTATACACCTCCAGTGTGTCCGTGGATTGCTGTCGCATAATGACAATGACCCGCTACAGGAAGTTCTACTTTGTGGATCAGTTTCGGGGTGGGGCGGGTCTGAGAGACTATTTTTCTTGACTCAACCACAAACTAGTAGTATTTTTGTGCAATACAGCTGTTAGCGTATGAGTGCGGAGACCAAGCCGACTGGGGTGTCACGATGCAAGGGAAGCAAGCCAAGATTGTCAGTCCGACCCAGGAGCGGGCGATTCTGGGGTACCTGGACACCACCCGCTATTCGTCACGGGATCGCGTCATGTTCCTGTTGTCGCTCAAGGCCGGCCTCCGGGCCAAAGAAATGGCGTCGCTGACGTGGGCGATGGTCACCGATGCGGCCGGGCAGGTCGCGGAGGTGATCCACGTGCCGAACCGTGCCAGCAAGGGGAAGACCGGCGGGCGGACCATCCCTATGCACCCTGAGCTTCAGGCTGCGCTCGTGATGTTGCAGACCTAGCGCGCGGATATGGCCACCCCCGAGCAGCCGCTCCTCTTCTCGGAGCGGGGCGGGGGGTTGTCGCCGGCCACCGTGCGCTTGTGGTTCCATCGGCTGTATACGTCGCTGAAGATGGATGGGTGTTCGTCGCATTCCGGGCGCTGCACCTTCATTACACGTGCTGCCCGCAAAGTGTCCCAGGTCGGGGGGAGCTTGCGCGACGTGCAGGAGCTCGCCGGCCATACCAGCTTGGCCATGACACAACGCTACATCGAGGGCGATACGGAGGCCAAGCGCAAGCTGGTCGCGCTCATTTAACGCGGGTGGGTTAGGCAGGCGGTCGCCTACGGCCGCGGACGCGCAGGAGCGGACCGGGATGTCTGTGGCACTGAGAACAGGCAAGCGTCGGCACAGGCCTCTCCTCGCCCAGGCACGTGCCTGTTGTCCATGATTGTCCCCTGCAGGGGGAGAGGGCGCACCGTGAGCGGCGACGTGGAAGAGTGTCCCAGATATGTAACTGGTTGCGGGTTTTACAAATCGGCCTAAACTATTGTGGTGTTTAGACTAATCTGATTCCCCAGCGTATATCACCAGGGATCGTCTCAGGCCCCAACTTATTGAGTTAACAACTTTTGCTCTAACTCTTCTGGGGCCGTCTGGAGGAGTTGCCACCAATCTGCGCTGGGCAAGTTCAATCCGAGCAGATCGTAAGGACGCTTCCCTTTGCGCTTGCCCTCGCGAAAGACGCGACCATTCCAGTACAAGCGCTTGAGATCGAGGAGACCCTGGCTCACATGACGATGGCGTCCCTGAGGCATCCGCACCACACTGTTGACGCATTCCACCGCACTACTGGCCCGAATCGCGTGTCGCAGGAGTTCATCCACACGCCTATAGGCACTCTGCCACTGAGGACACCATCGCTCACACAGCACTTGCTCGATCACGACCAGTTGACGTCAACGAACGCAGGCGTCACCTTGCGCCTGTCGCATCTGGTCGTTAACGTACCATAGTGTGCCTTCAACCATAATATGGCAAAAACTGCCACGATATGGTTGAACGCCTCCCATTGCCATGATATGGTTGAAAAACCACGAGTGAGTCTGCCTGGCTGGAACCGACAGGAGGACAATGGGTTGGCGTGCTCCCCTGCGCTACGGCGTCGCGTCGCAGGAGACGTACCCGAAGAGGTCGATCGGCTCGTGCACGACCCGCCGCATCTTTTCAACCATAATGTGGCTGGTTTTCTCACTAGAATGGCAGTGGAGTCCGAAAAAATCGGGCCGTGTCAGTATCGAGCCATCGCTAGAGCCCAGAATGGACTCACTGCCAGGTTATGCCCTCTCTGGCGGACTCACTGCCAGGTTATGGGTGAAACCGCCCCCAGGCCTGGGGGCTCACAGCAAGGAACGACGTAGAGGCACTGCCAGGATATGCCTCAAAAGTTCTGCCAGGATATGGTTGAAGTCACACATAGGCGCGTTAAAGCATCGCGCAACACTGGTTCCGAGACGGCCGAGGTCAGGTGTTCACTCAACCGATCCACATGGCTCAGCGTCCGCTCATCGCTCAGTAGGCGCTTGACTTTGCTCCAACAGGCGCCTTGCAGCTGCTGGCTCATCTCGTCGAGTTGGGCCTGAGCGGTTTGACGGCAATAGAGCCGACCCTTTGCATCACACCATGACAGAGCGGCTGCAATCTGCTGCACTGCTTCTTGGGCGTTCCCCGCCTGATCGACGAGCCTCTCTGCCTTGCGCCAAGCCCGCCCGGCAACCCCCGAGACCCCGCGCGGATCACGCCCCTGCCGCTTGTACCGTTCCACCTTGGCATCGGCCTGACTCGCTGTTTCGAGCTGCCGCTCGGCTTGTTTCCACTGCCGCTGTATGACGCGTTCAAGTTCGCGGTGGGTGTGAAACACGTCCAGACCCATCGTCATTACCGGGCTGGAGACGGTCTCGGTCGCCTCGCCCTGCGCGCATCGGGCTGCATGCGCCAGCTTCACCCCGCGCTCAAGCCCCTGGCCGCCATCGGCGATGACGTGCTCCAGGCACGGCCAGTGGGTGATCACCTCGTGCCAACGCTCCCCGCTGCGATCCGGCCCCCGCTGGCCTGCCATCCACGCCATGCTGTGGGGGTAACTACTCAGCCCCTTTGTCTGCGAGCGGACAGACAGGGGTAAACATCTGTGATAAGCTCGTACGATGATGACCCATGAAGACATCCAAGCTGTCTACCAACAAGGACCCGAAGCCGTGCTGGCCTTGGTCGAGCCGCTGTGGCTGCGCATCGCGCAGCCACAGGAGCAGATCGTGCAACTCCAGGCCCAGGTGCAAGCCCTGGCAGACCGCGTGGCGACCAAGAGCCGTCACAGCAGCAAGCCCCCCTCGAGTGAGGGTTTTGTCAAACAGACGCGTTCGTTGCGCCAGCCCTCGCAGCGAAAGCCCGGGGGGGCAGCCGGGTCATCCAGGCGCGACGCGGCAACAGGTGGCCGAGCCCGCTCAGTGGGTGCAGCACGCGCCAACGCAGTGCGCGGCCTGTGGGACAGCGCTCAGTGAGGTGGCCGGCCGTCTGGGCACAGAGCGGCGGCAGGTCTTTGCGTTGCCGCCCCTGCCACTGGTTGTCACCGCGCATCGCGTCGTCATCAAAGCGTGTCCTGGCTGCGGCCAGGACCCTGTGGGGACTTTCCCGGCAGAGGTGCCCTGCGGGGCGAGCTATGGCGCTAGGGTCAAGCGTCTGCTCACCTCGCTCACCCAGGAACCAATGGTGTTAGTCTCTTACAAACCAATAAAATACAATAGTACTTGCTGGCCTTATTGTAATGGTCATGCACTTCCTCCAAGCTGGTAGAAAGCGTCCAACCCTGCCAGGAACGGAGGAGTCGATGACCACCCTCGATTTTATCACGGCCTTATTCTGCCAGGTCGATGACCATCTCTCAGGCATCCCCAAACATCCCCACGCCACCTTGTGGCCGAGTGAAATAGTGACCCTGGGAATGCTGCATGCGCTCAAAGGTGGAGGCCACCGTGCGTTCTCTCGCTGGTTGACGCGCGACTATCGCGCGTTGTTTCCCCGGCTCCCCGAGCGGACGCGGCTCTTTCGCCTTGTCAGGACCCATCAGGACTGGACGCAGGTCTTCTTGGCTGCTCCGACCGTGCTCGGCGTCATCGACACGTAGGGCATCGAGCTCATCCATCCCAGGCGCGAAGGCCGGAGTTCTCAGCAGATTGCCCGTAAAGGTCTCTCGAACCACCGCTGGATTGTCGGCGGGAAACTCTGTCTCCTGCTCAATCAATGGGGGTTGATCGTGGCGTGGGAGTGTGCCACGGCCAATGTCGCAGACAATGTCTTTCAGTGGCTGATCCGGCAATTTGAAGAGCGGATGATTGTCTTGAGCGACACGGGCTTCCATGCCGCGGAGGGGGACCCGAGCAATCTCAAACTGTGTCCGCGGGGCGAGTGGCAGGACCGCCTGCTGGTGGAAACGGTGCTCTCCATGCTGACCGTGGTTTGCCATTTCAAGCGGGTCACGCACCGCGTGTGGCAGTATTTCCACGCCCGCCTCGCGTTCACCATGGCGGCCTTCAATGTGTTGGTCCAGTGGCATGGTTTCCAGCCCCATGCGTCTGGTTTCGTGCCCCTCTCCATAGCTGAATTTAGTTTGTAAAATACTAATATGGTTATCTAGTATGTAAGAGACTAACACCATTGGTTAGTAAAAGGGATAAAATCTCTAGATTAAGAGGTCATCTCCACTTTCAGAACACTACCCGTTACCGTATAACATCCTTGCTCTCCGTCGCCTCTGATGATGGATGCTTGCATGAGCGGCCTGGGCGTCAGAGCCGTTCGGGAGGCCAGATGCCCACCCGGAGGGGCTCGCCCTGCGCGTGCAGCAGCGGGTCCGCCGGTGGTGTCGGCAGGCCCTGCGATTCCAGCATGGTTGACGTGAAGGAGAGCCGCTCGACGCATCGGAGGGGCCACGGGCGATGAAAGATGCGCACACGAGAGAGCCGGCCCCAATGGATGGTATAGAGGCAATAGCGCTCGACGAGAAAGAAATCCAGCGAGTCTGGCGGCGGCGAGGGCAGCGGATCGCCGCAGACCCAGGTGGCCTCGAACCGGGCCGCTGGTGCACCGGGGTGCGTGCGGGTGGAGGTGAAATGGATACCAGCATCCTGCTCCTGCAGCCGCATGCGAGCCCGGAAGTATGGGAGCCCTAAGGCCACGCGCGCCCCCAAGACGGCGAGGGCGTTGGAGGCATCGAGCGAGAAGAACCAGACCCCTGGCACACCCTCCACATGCACGTACGTGCGCACATTCAGCTCATGCGATTCACTTAGGACGGGGAGCGGGGGAAGGAGGACAGGCCGGATCCCCCACATCGTGAACGGCGTGACGCTCACCCAAGCGCGGCCCTCGAAGGTATCGAGACTCAGCTGGGAGGCGATCAGCGGTTGCAGGCGCTTCGCCGCGACGGGCCAATGCAGAAAGAGCAGCTTGTCCCAGGTCTGGTACATGACCGGCCAGCCCGGCGGGCGTGTCCGGATCAACAGGCGATCGATCATCACACCCCTCGGTCCCGGCCAGCGGTCTTGGCCCCTTGGCTCGTATCCACAATCTCTTGCACTCGGCCCACTTCCCCGGTTTCGAGCCGGACCTTAATGCCGTGCGGGTGGGAGGCCGATTTCGTGAGAATGTCTTTCACGATGCCACTGGTGCGCCTTCCGCTCCTCTGATCTTGCTTCTGCGTGATGTTGACCCGCACCCCTGGCTTGATATCCTTGCGGTTCTTCCCGTTCATGCTCGCTTTTCTTTCGCCTTTCGGCAGTGGCAGAGATGCGCGCTCTCGGTTCAAAAGCTTCCCGTCCCCGAGACTCCCGTGTCGCGATGTGCTCCGGCGTTATCGTGAGAAGGACACGTGGCTCCGTTTTCCAGCGTGCCACATAGTCGTCCACCTCGTCCGCTGCCCTGTAGCGCTCGATGATGCGACGGGCCTCGCCCCAGAGGTCCTGGTCAGTGCAGGTCGCTGTCCCGGAAATGACGACGTCATTCGAGGCGGCGGGCGGATCGTAAATGCACACGGAGACCCACTGAATATCGCACGAGATGCCGTTACAGTACAATATCCTCTGTATCCCACCACCCATCACAGGAGGCTGCGTCCTCCCTCAACACGCGCCAGGAGACTCTATGGCCACCGATGCGTTTTCCGAACAGCGTATGCCAGCACAACCACTCGCGCTCGACCCCCACCGCACGGCCGTCATTGTCGTGGATATGGTGAATGAATTTTTCGAGCCCGGTGGTAAGATGGTGCTCGCAGGCGGCACGGCGTTGTATGCGCCGGTGAATGCCTTATTGGATGCGGCGCACCAGGCACACCTCCCCGTCTTGTATACCAATCAATGGCTGCGTCCCGACGATGCCCTGTTCAAGAAACGGATCCCGCACTGTCTCATGGATACTTGGGGGGCGCACCTCGTGGACGCCTTGCATCGGGCTCCCGCCGACATTGTCGTGCCCAAACGCCGCTACAGCGCGTTCTTTGGCACCGACCTCGATCTCCTCTTGCGCGAGCGCCACATTGCCACCGTGCTTGTGACCGGCGTCGTCACCAACATCTGTGTGCGCTCGACCGTGCACGATGCCTTCTTTTTGGGGTATGAGGTGGTGGTGCCCGTCGAATGTGTTGCTGCCACCACCCCGCAGGCGCAAGCCACCAGTTTGTACGACATCGACACCCACTATGGCACGGTGGCGCCTCTCGGGCAGGTCCTCTCGCTCCTGCCGACACCTTGAGCGGCACACAGGGCAGACCATGCGCTCGATGAGGCCGGCCATCGAGCGTGCCATGCCCCGCGCCCCCTTTCAGCATGTCGTCGCCCCCCTCGCCATCGCCATAGAGAGGGGGGCCGTCAGGCGGGGAGCGGTCCCCCGTCCTCCAGCCAGGAGGGACTGTGGCGCCGTCTCAGCGGGCGGAGGTCACGGGTTGATGCGCCTTCAGGAAGTCGCGCACCTGTTGCACCGTCTTCACGTAGAGGTCCTTGGGCTCTCGCCAAGGATACACCGTTGCTTCAGCCTTCGGCGCCAGCGCCGCAATGTCCATGGCGACCTGGTAGGGGTGTCCCGGCGTGTCGTCGGGCATCACCAGCATCGGTGTCTGGCAGGAGCGCGCGAAGTCCCGCGAGACGCTGTACACGAAGTCGGGCTGGACGCGGAAGAGAGTATGCAGGTAGGCCTCGATGGTCTCCATGGTCACGTCCGGCCGCCGGGCGAGCAGTGCGGGTGCCCAGGTATTACGGCCCCCGTTGTACATGTGGTCCGGGAGCTCCGGCCGATGCCCGACCGGCTGGCAGAGCACGCCGGCCACGACGCGATCGGGGGCCCGCTGCATAAGCTTGAGGGCAAACGGGCCACCGATGCAGTAGCCCATGAAGAAGAGCTCCCGGATGCCGAGGTGATCCATCAGCCCGAGCTGGTCGTCGGCGAAGGCGCCCCAGGGGTCGTCGACCGGGATCGGGCCGCTCGACTCGCCGCCGTTGGCGTTGCGCTGGTCCATCGTGATGCAGTGGAAGTCCTGCGTGAACTCCTCCATCGCGTTGATCACCGCGGTCGGCCAGTTGCTGACGCGGGAGTTCAAGCCCCCACCGGGGGTGACCAGCAGTGGGAAGCCGGAGCCAGCCTCCTCGTAGCGGATGTGGACGTCGCCCTTTTCGTAGAACGGCATGGCAGTCTCTCCTTGGACAGCGTGGTGTTCTGCGGACGCTCGCGCCTCGACGAGCCGCGCGAGCACCTGGAGTCGTCGTCGCGCCACGGGTGCGCAGCGCATCTCCTCTTCGGGGACTCTTGTACGCGTTCTGGAGCCGCCGGTCAAGGCTGGCGTCAGCCAGGGGAGGCTTTCCCATGGGCTTCATGTCAGTAGTCAACCGGGAACGGACTGGTGACCATGCTGGAGCTGCGCCTGCTTTCCGTGATACATGGCCTTAATATAGAGAAGATACGGTATTGGCCTGACAAGCAGTTTTTTTAGAGAGCATGGAGATGCTGGGGAGAAGCGACAAACTCCGGTCGCTCAATTTATAGCAGTTTGTAGAAGGTCGAAGATGGTGTCGGCTTCGATCATGGCGTCGGCCACCCCCTTCTGCTTCTGTACGACGCAAAAGCACCTAACTGTCGAAAGAACAAGGTGTTCAAGGGCTTAGGCCATTATTCTGCGTGGCCGCAAGTGGCCGACGCGGTGATCAAGGCCATGGTGTCCATGAGCACGAGAAGGCCTCGAAAAGGTTTGCGTCTTTGCAAGCGATGAGCCCTGCAACAGACAGGAGATACACCGCGCCTCCGCCAGATTTTACGCGCTACAAACTGCTATAAATTGAGCGACGGACGTTATCCGTAGTTACACCGTCTCTATCGTCGTGGAGTGGTTTCCTTTGTGTCGCTTGCTTTCAGCGTCTGTCCACCGAAATTTGCGCGCTACCAGAGGGGTGTGAACGTGATTGGGCCGGAGACGGTGACGCACACGGCCCTGCCATGGCGCAGTAGGCTCACCCAATCATGGGCGGGAGGTCGCGTCAGGCGCTCCTCACGCGCTCAGCAGCGCTGCTCCTCCATGGCCGTATGAAAGTTGAGGACGTTCCCATCCGGATCACGCACGGAAAAGGCACGATGGCCCCAGGGTTGGGTCGTCAGCTCTTGGACCCACTCGACCTGGAGGCCTTTGAGCCGCGCGTACTCCTGCTCAACATTCGCGACTTCCAACTCAATCAGGACACGGTCATTGGCCGTGCCTCGCAGCGCACCGAGCCCAAACGCCGCACATTCAGACTGGCGCCACAGGGCGAGGGTGCCCGTCTTCAGGGTAAATGCGGCATAGTTGCCACGGTAGATCTGGGGCTCGATCTGCAGCACTGCCTGATAGAACGTCCGCATCTGCTCAAGATGGGCGGTCACGATGGTGACGAGTGCGAGCTTCATCAGACTTTCCTTTCTCCACGAGGTGAACGTTAAGAGGCATGGAGAGACGCTCTTCGCGTGGACGGCATGTACCCCTCCCATCCTCCTACCGCATGCACCGTGCCACCGTGCTGCTCCGATGCTCGTCCTGGAGAGGCGCCCACCGCTGTTGTGCTCCTTTTTACCAGGAGTATCCTCGCTGACGTACGCTCTCATCACCCCTGTCAGCACACGACCGGACGAAGGACCTTGTGAGCGACACACGTGAGTGTATCTCCACCTTTAGCACACCACCTTCTGCCGCAAGCCCAGGCGCTCGAGGCGGGGCAGGACTTCCTGAATGAAATACGGCAGCTCGTCGTTGTTGGCGACGACGCTGAAGCAGAACCCGTCGAAGCCAGCTTCGGCGAGGTGCGTGATCTCGCCGGCGACCCTATCGGGATCCCCTACCACCAGTAGCCCGCCATAGCCCGCGCCATAGCGCGCGCGTAATTGTTCCGCCTCCGCGCGTGTCATCGTCCGCTGATTGGCAGGGTTGAGGTAGAGATTGAGCATGGTGTCGATGGCGCCGTCGTCACGGTGCTCGACCGCGAAATAATGGAAATACTCGTCGGCTTCCTGCTGCGTCGGCCGACACACCACGGCACCCGACGTGAAGACCTGGATCTCCTTCCCGAGCGCGCGCGCAATGCGCCGCACCTCCAGGATGCGATCGCGCGCCAGCTCGAGATGGTGCGGCTGGTCGAACACCAGGTCGCAATGGCGCGCGCCGAATGCGCGGCCCGCGACCGAATTGCCGGCGTTCATCAGGATAGGCCGCCGCCCGCCCCAGGGCCGCGGCCGGCCCACGACGCCCTTGAGCCGGTAATAGCGGCCGGCGTGATCGAACGGCGCCTCCTCTGACCAGAGGCGGAGGAGGATCTCGAGCCATTCCTGGCCGCGGGCGTAGCGGTCGTCATGCGCGTCCTGTTCGAGCCCGAACATGTCGAACTCATCCTGATTCCAGCCGCAGACGATGTTAAGGCCGAAGCGGCCCCGACCGATGTGATCGGCCGTGACGCTCTGCTTCGCCGCGAGCACCGGCGGAAAAATCGGCACATGCACAGTGCCGAAGACGGTGAGGCGCTGGGTGGCACCCAGCAGGCCGCACGCCCAGGTGAGCGTCTCGAACGTGCTGCCCTCGAAATCCGTCGCGCCGCCATAGCCCTTCCAGCGCCCGATCGGCACTATGGCTTCGAGGCCAGCCGCGTCCGCCATCTGAGCGAGCCAGATATTCTCTGCGAAGGTGTTCTGCCAGCGCTCCGGCACCGTGGTCGCGGCGCGGCCGCTCGAGCAGTTCGAGCCGAAGACAGCCAGTTTGAACCGGTTGCCGTCGAACATCGTGGGATTGCGCTCGACCTCCATGCCTTCGTTCTCACCCTGTATGGTCAAAAAACTCATGCGGCTTCAGCAATTCCCACATTCCATCGGATTTAGAGGTGGACAGCTACCCTCATATGTTGAGGGCAGCTCAGCCCTTGATTTCCCGTTGATACACGACGCGCGTTATCAAGACCAGTTATAAAATAACGCCAATAATAACAACAGGTAAAAATTTTCCCACGAAATCCGGGGGAGTCTGAGCGGGGAAACAACGGACGATAGTCACGCGTCAGCCACCGATAGAAGGCGCGGTTGCCCACGCCTTTGCGCGCAGGCAGCAGCCCCAAGGTGACCACCTCACTGGGCCAGAGGTGCGCCTCGGGGTGTTTGGGGATGGCGCGCATCTGCTCATCGATCTCAGAGAACAAGGCGGTGAGACACTCCACAGTGGTCATACGGCTCTCCTCTCCTGGACAGGATGTCACGCCGACCAGCGTGGAAGAGTCGTTTGACGACTGCAAGCTCAAAAAGTTGTCTTAACAGTTTGTATAGGTCTACATTCACCGGTTAGTTTGTAAGCTACTAACACCATTGGTTACGTATGGCTCTTGTTGTTCCGAGAGGCGCGCTGCTTGTTGAGTGCCAGTTTGGCTTGGACGCGATCAAAATCCTCCTGGCTGACGAGTACCGGGGTAGTGGTGACCAGCGTCCACGACTCGGGAGGGGTGGATTCCTGACTGTGGGCAGGTTTCCCCAGCGGATGCGTGGCGGAGCGCCGGCGACGTGCTGGTCGCGCTTGGGTCCGACCAATATAGAGTTTTCCTGTATAGGCGGGGTTGGACAAGAGCCCATGAAGGGAGGCGGCACTCCAGCGCCGATTCCCCCGTGGCGACTTGGCTCCCAGCTGGAGTAAAAACTTGGCCAAACCCAGTAAGGTGCCCTCGGCCTCCAGATACCGGGCAAAGAGTGCTTGCACAATGGCGCCTTCACTGGGTTCAATCTGGACACCAGAGGGGTCCCGAGGCCGCTCCAGATCGAGGCGATAGCCGTAGGGAGGAATGGTCCAGGGCAGGAGTACGCCGGCCTGCAGTTTCCTCTGGCGCCCGCGACGCATGCGTTCAGCAATCAAGGTGCGTTCATATTCGGCCACGGCTCCCCGGATTTGCAAGAGTAGATGGGCCTGCGGGTCTTGGCCCAGGGGCTGATCAAGGAACTCGACACTGCACCCTGCCTGCGCGAATTCTTCCAACAGCACCATCTGATGGACATAATTGCGCGCCAGACGGTCTGGACTGGCAATCAACACCCGGTCGATCGTGCCCTCTTTGACCCGGTCCCGCAAGCGGTCGAGCCCTGGTCGGTTGAGCGTGGCACCACTATACCCATCATCACGGAAGATAGTCTCTGGATGCAGGGTCTCACCCTGCACCTGCACGTGTGCGGTGAGACGGTCGATCTGCTGTTCAATGGTTTGGGCCAGGGTCTGTCGTTCGGTCGATACCCGGACATAAATCGCGGTGCTCATGCGTCACCTCCATCTGTGGTTTGTGAGATGGTGAGGGCGCAGCGGACGGTTCTGGAGGTGTCGTCCATTGAAGCAAGTATTGGTACACCTGATCCCATCGCCGCGCCCCGTCCGCCGTTGGGTGGAATTGCCGACGTATCTGCCAGTGGCGTTTCATGGCTTCCCTCCCGATGAGATGTCTCATCGAGAAGGTAGTCAGAAATACGGGGGCGAAAACGGTACGGCTGACGAGACCAGCGGAGGTGGACCTGACATTGACGGATCAAGCAAAATTTGTCATTTGTAATCATACCATTGAGCAGGATCATCGAGGCGTGAAGCGCGTGACGCGTCCCATGCTCGGATTCAAGTCGTTTGCGGCGGCCCAAGACACGCTAGTCGGGATCGAGCTCATGCACATGATCAAGAAACGGCAGCTGGTGATCGAGGAGGGAGACGAGGGCCTCACTGCGGCCGAACTGTTCTACTCGCTGGCCGCCTAATCCCCCCCCAGCCAGGGGCAACTGCCCCTTCACGACCTCCTAAGCAAAATTTGCGACACAACCAAAACGTGTACTATTAGTCTTTAAAGTTATATACTTATTGTCTAGTTCGTAAGAGACTAACACCATTGGTTAATAGAATTATCTAGTAGGTCAGAGACTAACACCATTGGTTACTACACCTTGTATCACACCATCACATCACTGACTGTGATGGCGGTCAAGCTCTCACCCATGCTGCCAGACGTCCACAGAGGTATGGATGGACTCGCGGGCCAATGGGCGTATAATGCACCCTACTGTCGCATACGCTTTTTCCCCCTGGGACCCTCACCCCCGCTAAAACCCTCGCCCAGAGGGCGAGGAGAGCACACCACAGGAGGGCAAGACGATGGAGTACAACATCATTTCTGGTGATGGCCACATTGACCTGCGCTGGTTACCCCACGACCTGTTTGTGTCCCATGCCCCGGCACAGTGGAAAGACCAGGTGCCCCACATGCGCGACACCCCGACCGGCCAACACTGGTTCGCCGAGGGGCGCGACCTGACGACCCGGCCTTTTGGCACGCTGGCCAACACCGAGCCTCCCCAGCGCGGGGAGTCGAAGCACGTCGACCGCATGTACGCCTTGGGTTTCTACGATGGCCAAGCTCACCCCACCACGCCGGCACTGCGCCTCAAAGACCAGGAGATCGACGGCATTGACGCGGAGGTGATGTACGGTATCCTGGGGATCAGCCGCCTCGTGGAGAGTCGTGAGCTGCTGCACGTGGTGTACGAGATCTACAACACCTGGGCGGCGGCGTTCTGCCAGACGAACCCTGCACGCCTGGTGGCCCTCGCCTGTATCCCCAACGATGATCCGGCCCTGGCCGCCGCCGAGCTGCGCCGCGCCGCCACGCTCGGCCTCAAAGGCGCCGATTTTGCCGTCTCCACGGCGGTGAAGCCGATCTGGCATCGCGACTGGGACCCCCTGTGGGCCGCGGCCCAGGAGTGCCAGGTCCCGCTCTCGTTCCACACCACGGGCTATGCCGTGCGCCAGCCCACGGATGAGCAGATGGCCCAGGAGTATGCCTCCGAGAGGCGCGCCACGGGGCTCACCCTGTTCCAGCTCGCCGGTGCCGAGTTCCTGGCCAGCATCGTCTTCTCGGGGGCGCTGGAGCGCTACCCTGGGATGCAGTTCGTGCTGGGGGAGTGCGGCGCGAGCTGGATCCCCTACGTCCTGGGGCGCATGGACGACGAGTACGAGGACCAATTCCGGCACCTCAACTTCTCACTTAAACCTAGCGAGTACTGGCGGCGCCAGGGCTACACCACCTTCCAGCACGAAACCACCCTCGCCGAGGTGGCCCACCTGGTGGGCGAAGACAACATCATCTGGGGCTCGGACTACCCGCACCCGGATGGCATCTGGCCGGACTCCCGCACGGTGATCGAGGCGGATCTCGGACGCCTGGACGGGCGTGTGCGGCGCAAGATCACGTGTGAGAATGCCGGGAAGCTGTACGGGTTGATGTAGCGGCATGGGGGAGCGGCGTGGTCTGCGCGCGCCGCCTGGCGCCCGGGCACACTGGCGGCGTGGTAATCGCCGCGGGCGCGGGGTGGCCGCTGGCGGGGGCGCTGGGGGCTCCAGGGGGAGCGCCCTTCACAATGACCCCGGCCAAGCTCCGGCTAGCCATGGCGGCGATGGGCCAGCCGGAAACCACGGTCAGCGCCTTGGGCCAGGAGGTGGGCAGCACGCGCCAAACGCTCTACCGCCATGGCGGCCCGCAGGGCGCGTGGCGCCGCGACGGTCACACACTGCTCGGGTCGCGTGGGGTGGGCTGAGCGGGCGGGGGAGACGCCAGGCGTGCCGCCACCCTAGGGCGGTCTATACCCAGGTCTCATGTGTGCGGCACCGCCTGCGATGGACCACCCAGCGGCAGGCGCGATGCGGTCAACGCCTGCGTCCCACGTGCGCCTGCGTGACCGTGACGGCCCGGCGCGGTGATTGCGGCCCTTGCGACAGACTGCCCCGCCGATGGCCGTCTGGCAGGGCCTGCTGCAGCCTCCTGCTGACGTGCCTGCAGGCCACTGCTGACCATGACAGCGGGGGGCGGTCCAGCGCGGCGGTCCGCAGACGGGGCCGCGGAGCCTGCGCACGCCCCCTTACCAGCCAGGGGCCATGACATACTGGCCGGCCGCACGCCGCGTGAGGATGCCGCTCCGCACCATGCCCTTCATGGTGGCTCGCAGGTCTTTGTCCACGTGTAGCAGGATCCGCGTGGCCTGGGGCGAGAGGCCCTCCGGATGCTGGTGCACCACCACGACGATCTGCTGGCGGAGGCCGCTCAGGGGCGGCCGGGCTGACGCGGCGGGGCGCACGGCGGAGGGGGGTGGAGCCGCTGGGGGAACCCCTGCAGGGAGGGCACTGCGCTGCCCCGTGAGGTGCGCCACCAGGTCCAGGAGCCGCCCCTCCCGCTCCCGGGCCTCCTCCAGGGCGCGTTCCAGGTGTGCGATGAGGGCCCGGTCCCCCTGGTCGTGCTGGCGTTCGCCGTCTGGGCTCCCCCCAGCCGTGGGGCCGGGTGTGTCCGGGCCGGGGGCGGGCGGGGTGCCAGGGGCCGCCGGCTCCGGCACGGGGAACCCCGCCGCGCGCAACGCCGCGCGCGTCACGGTCATCGCCTGGTCGGCCTCCCCGCCCGGAGCGGTCTGGAGTTGACCGGTCCGGATGGCCTGATAGAGCTTGCCACGCGACGTTCCCACCAGTCGGGCCGCCTCGGCAATCGTATAGGTGTCCATCTCTTCCCCTCCTCCTGATGTCCGCCGCGGCGCCCCGGGGCGGCCCGCACGACGGCGGGGCCACCTCGGTGTCTGAGGAGTCTACACGCCCGGCGACGCCGGTGCATCCGTTCGCTCTTACTGGATTCCTGGGGCGTGGCTGAGGGTCAGGAGACCAGCAACTCAACCAAAGAATGCAACAAGGCTTTGCCGCGCTTGCGCGCGTTATGAACAAACTCAAACGGACTTCCGACACGATTTGGGGCTTTTGGCACTAATTGACTGATTTTGTTGAGGATAAAAATGGGCATTGACCCATAAGGGCGGATGTGCAGACTTCATCCTGAGACTCTATTTCAAGGAGGATGAAGTCATGCAACTCGCCCTGAGCCAGCGTACTCTCGATGAGGGGACAAGTCCATCCTTTTGTGCTGGGCGCAAGCTCGGCGAGGTTGAGCAGGCCCTGTTGTGGACCTTGCTCCGTGAGAACCCGCAGTGCCCGAGTCGGGTACTCCTCGACAAGGTCGCTGAACGGCAGATACTGATTACGGTGAGCCTGCGCCATGTCAACCGATGGCGGGCGCAATGGCAGCTCAATGGTCGCAAAGGACGCCCACGTCAAGCCGAAGGCCGGCCGTCCGTTGCCTCTGCGGCAGAGGTCGTCCGGGTCACGCTCCATCTATCGTTTGTGGGTGTGCATCTGTTTGCCCATTGGCTCGACCAACAGGATGCCTTTGGCCCGGTGGTGGCTCAGCTCACGCAGACCGTAGAGGCCTATAAGCAGACGCATCCGGGTGACGACTTTGCCCTGTTGCATCACCGCGAGCCGACGCTTTGGCGTCGCTTTGCGTCGCTGTTTTTTGCGCCCTTGTTGGACATCGACCGCCTCACCGCGTTTGATACCCACGAGCATCCGCTCAAGACTCTGCTTGGCCGTGGTTATCACAGCTCAACGCTGAGTCAGTTTCTGGGACAACTTGAACGTGTGGATGCCGCCGAGGCCCTGATACCAGTGTTGTTAGCGGACCAGGGAGGCCAGATCATTTATGTCGATGGGCACATGATCGCCTATTGGAGCCGGCGGTCCCTGCACAAGGGCAAGATCACCATGCTGGGCCGCATCATGGCGGGCTCGCAAGCCGTGATCGCCCATGATGAAGCGGGCCAGGCCGTCTTTGTGGCGTATTATCCGCCTGACATCCATTTGTCTCAGGTCATTGTGGCCTACTGCCAGAAGGTGGCCCTGGAAACCGGGAGCGCGCTGTTTGTCATCGACCGGGCGGTCAATGCGGTAGCCCTGGCAGCTGCGTTCGATGCGCAGGGCTTGGGCTTGCTGTGCATGCTCGATGACAACGAGCATGCGGGGCTGGAGAGCTTTGAGGCCACCGAGGTGGACACCCTAGTACTACAGTTGTAGATCGTATGCTATCATGGTTCCAAACACGTTGTGGAGGAAGGAACTATGGAGCTGAGGCAGGAGCTGAGCACACCACCAACAGGCTTGGCACTGGAGACGGTGCGTGCCTGGGCAGTATGGCTGACTGAAGTAGAACGCCGCATCATGCCACGCTTTGCCCGCCGCGAAGCCCGTCGCCAGGCGTGGGCGTATCTCCGGGGTTTGCTGAGTCCCGTCGAGCGTAAAAACGGCTGGCAGGTCGCCGAAGTCAACGGCGCGCCTACCCCGTATGGGGTCCAACATCTGTTGGGACGGGCGAAGTGGGACGCCGATGAGGTCCGGGATGATTTGCGGCCCTACCTGGTCGAACATCTGGGCGACCCGCAGGCCGTGCTGGTGGTCGATGAGACGGGGTTCCTCAAAAAAGGCCAGCATTCGGCCGGAGTGGCGCGGCAATAGAGCGGCACAGCGGGCCGCATTGAGCATTGCCAGATTGGGGTGTTTTTGACCTATGCGAGTCCCCAGGGGCACGTCTTGCTTGATCGTGACCTCTATGTCGTATGGTCAAAAAACTCATGCGGCTTCATGTGCGTAGTATTTCAGGAGCCCTCCGAGCCGTTCTCGACAGTAAATTGCGCCTTTACCCTCGCTGTTCTGGCTGGATGCAGGAAAGAGCAGGACATTGCCCTTGCCCTGATGATTCCGCTCGTGATGAAAATGCTCCACGTATGGCGTCAGCACATGGCGGAGCGACGCTTCCCCCCACAGGATCAACCGCGCGAGACACTCCTCCTTGACCGAGCGCACCCACCGCTCCGCGTAGGCGTTCAGATGCGGCGACCGCGGCGGCAGGGGCACCCGCGTGACCCCAGCCGCGTCGATGATCTGTTGGAAGGCGGGACAGTCTTTCCCGTCCCGGTCATGGAGGAGATACTGCCCGGGAGCCAGGAAGCCCCACGCCTCCATGGTCACGTTGCGCGCCATCTGCATCATCCAGGCTGCATGGGGATGCGGGGTCATCCCCGCGATCGCGACCTTCCGGCTCCCGAGGTGGATGAAGAATAAGACGTAGTAGGTCACCAGTCCACCCAACGTCCAGACTTCGGCGGTGAAAAAGTCCGTCGCCACCAGCACCTCCAGATGCGTGCGGATAAACGCCTTCCAGGTGGTCGTGGTCTGACGCTCTGGAGCTGGTGGGAGGCCATGGCGCTTCAGGATGTTGCCGACGGTCTGGTCACTGACGGTGTAACCCAGATTGGCCAGTGCCCCCACAATGCGGTCGTAGCCCCAGGAGCGATTGTCCTGGGCCATGCGGACAATCAAGGCCTCCAGCTCCTGGTCGATTTTTGGACGGCCCGGAGACTGCCGCTGCTGGGAGCCGTCAAATTTCTGAGCGACCAGTTTGCGGTGCCAGGCCAAGATCGTGTCAGGCTTGACGATCTTCGCCACCTCCGCCAGCGCTTTCTTGCCCAGCTTCTGGCCCATCTCGGCCAGCGTCTTGCGCTCGCCGTCACTCAACTGCACGCGCCCTTTGATCTGGTTGCGCAGCATGCGATTTTCGGTCACGAGATACTCGTTGCGTACCAGGAGTTCCTGATCGACTGTTCCGGTGATATACGCCAGCAGGTGTTTCCAGTCCATCGCCTTCCCTCTCAGCCTTTGCCGTCCCTCTTGACGCTGCGTATGGGTGAGAGGGAAGCGGAAGACAAGTCAAAGCACCGGCGATGGTAGAGGCGTCACCTCCAGTGGGAAGGCGAGTTCGAATATTTTGACCATACGGGGCGTGGCCGATGTGGCATCTTTGAAAAAAGCCGTTTAATATCAAGTGGTTAAGTCTTGTGCAGGGTGTGTAAGACCCCGGAATCCAACATGAGCCATCTGGGTTTACGAACGTTGCTGATATTCAACGGGTCGCGAAGCCGCCATGGCCAGCGAGCATGACTTGAATATCACTACCACCTTTTTCGCCTGACGTGTCCCTGCAGACCCCGTACAATGGGTCAGTGGCCCATGCGCATCCATCACATAGGTGTGCACTAGAGCGCATCCGTGTGCCTCAATAGACGCAACCGACGTGATCATCGCGTCATCAGTGTGAACCATGCCGGCCAGCACACACATGGGCCTGGAAAAGT
>WNGA01027895.1_pt1 | contig 22621 bp, 20 predicted proteins | sample 5400061 | NCBI WGS metagenome assembly WNGA01 (sample SAMN13153366, study PRJNA577476) | soil metagenome | isolation source: 100 cm soil or saprolite under grassland replicate 2 | place: USA:California | collected 2016-06-15
GCGCTCGCCTGTCGGGCGCTCGGCCTCCGCCACAGCCGCACGAAGCCACGGCGGCCCCGTACAAACGGCAAAGCGGAGCGCTTCATCCAGACGCTGCTCGGCGGCTGGGCCTACGCACGCCTCTACGCGAACAGCAAGGAACGGGAACGTGCACTACCTCTCTGGCTCAAGTACTACAACTACGTCAGACCACACGCCAGCCTCGGCAAACAGCCTCCGGGCTCGAGACTGAACAACGTATCGAGGAACTACAACTAGACAACGCTCAGCCGTTCGAGTAGTCGAAGCTCGAGAAGACGGCGTGCCGCTCCGAGAGATCCCAGCTCATCTCGGGCAGGTCGACACGGAAGGTCTCGCCCTGTGCGATCTCGCCGTCTTGCCAGATGAAACCGCTCGTCTTGACGATCCGCACCTCGTTCTCGTCGCCGGTAACGGGGTTCGTGAGGGGCGTCATCGCGTTCTGCGTGACGCCTTCGATTGCAACCCGTGACCGGCGGCCGTCGACCGTGAGCTCGATCGTCGCCCGGTCGACCGCGGTCGGCTCATCGAGCGTGGAGTTGAAGATCTCGAAGAGCCCGTAGCCCTCCTCCCCGCGCCAGATGCGCGAGAGCGCCTCGAACTGCTCGTCGGTCTTGGCGTCGATGTAGGCGTGGCCGCGGCCGCCTTTGTCGTGAATCGGGCCCGGCCACCAGAGTGCCCACGAGGCCTTGGCGCCCACCAGGTCGACCCCGTCGAAGCTGCCGCTCTCGACCAGATGGCTGATCACGGCCTGGCAATTGCCCTCGGGGGAGCTCGGCACGCCGCGGAAGTTGCAGCCGCAGCCGGGATCGCAGTTGCAGAACTCGAGATAGGTGCCGGCAATCCGCCAGTCCGCCACGGGGCGATTATTTCGCAGTTCCGGCCGCAATAGGTCTCTGACGTTTCCCGCGCATACACGGGACCAGTGGAGCGGCGGCGCGGGGGGGCGCCAAGCAAGCCGGCGTTTAGGGGGCAGGCGAGAGACCAGCAGGCGTCGCGAAGACGTTGCCGGTCTCCGTCGGCAGGCTCGAGAGCACCCTCCCGTTCAACCTCGCCTCGAGGTTCCAGGGAGCGCCGATGCGAATCCAGAGACGCTTGCCGGCGACGGGGAGCGAGTCGCCCTCGCGGAGCATGCCCTCATAGAGGACACGACCCTCCCGCGACCCTGTGCGCACGGAGAGCCAGCAATCACCGCGTGCGGCAACGAGGACGAGTCGCCCGATGGCGGGGTTGCCGCCGATCTTCGGCGTCGTCGGCCGACGGGCGATCGTCTTGTGCGCTGCGGCGACCTTGGACGTTGAGGGCGAACCTGTCCGCTTCGAGGAACCGTCGCCAAAGTGCCACCCGACCAGGCCGACGATAAGGAGGGCAGCAGCGGCGCCGAGCACAACCGCGAGCCGCCGGTCGAGGCGGGGCAGGGTAAAACGCGGCTCGGGCGGCGGAGGCGGCGGCGGCGGTTTGCTCGCCTCGATCCGCGCGTTCAGCTCCGCGACGAAGAGCTCGCTCTCGAGGCCGAGGTAGTCGGCGTAGGTGCGAAGGAACGCCCTCGCATAGACCTCCGCCGGCAACTCACCGAAGCGCTCTCCTTCGAGGGCAGCGAGAAACTTGACGCGGATCCGCGTCGCCTCCGCAGCATCTTGCAACTCGAGCCCCTGGCGCGTCCGCGCCTTTTGGAGCGTGCTGCCGATCTCGAGCATCGGGCCTTCTCGTTTGTCCCCGACATGGTGCCCGGTTGGTGACGAAGCCGCAAAGTCGTGTGACGGACAATCGGCAGATGGACACAACTTTGGAGGAGCTTGCTGCGAGTGGCCGCCCAGTTTCGCGCGGTGGCGGAGCGCTGATCGAAGTGGGCTTCGCGGAGCGCACGATGATCCGCGCCCTGCGGCCGGGTAGCGTCACGCGGACGCTGGCCGAGGCATTCGCGCGTGAGCTCGCGACCCTGTACGAGCGGCTGGGCGAGACCTACGACAGCGCGTTCCTCGAGACGGCGACGGGCGACAGCCTCGAGCTCCTGGTCGACGAGCTCTGCCCGCGACGGCCATGGTGGTGGAAGCTCTTCGGTCGGGGCTGAGTCTCAGTGGACCGCAGCCTCGCCGAGGAGCGACTTCACCTCGGCGAAGAAGTCCGGCTCCGGCTTGACGCAATAGTCGGGGCCGAAGGCGAGCGTCGTCTCGCCCTGAGAGGTCTCGAGCGCGACGTAGACCGGGATTTCGCCCGGGAAGCGCCGCGTGACGTCGGCGAGCTCCCGGACGAGCCCAGCCCGCGCGCGACGCGCGTCGACGCGAAGGCGCACCTCGCGGCGCTCCGGGGTCGCCTCGAACGCGCTCACCTCGATTGCGATCAGCTTCGTCTCGCCCTCCTGCTTGTGATCGACCCGGCCTTTGACGACGAGCACGGCATCGACCTCGAGTAGGTCGCGCGCTGCGCCGTAGACCGAGTTGAAGACGACGACCTCGGTCGAGCCGGTCAGGTCGTCGAGCCGCATGAAGACCATCGGCTCGCCTTTCTTCGTCGTCAGCTGCTTGATCGCGCCGACGATGCCGCCGACGGTGACGACCTCGCCGTCACGTCGCCGCTCGACCTCTGCCAGGGGACAGTCGGTCTTACGCCGCAGCTGCTCGCGGATCGCCTGCAGCGGATGCTCGGAGACGTAGACGCCCAGTGTTTCCTTTTCCATCCGCAGCAGCTCGTTCTTGTCGAGCTCGATCGCGGGCACCACTGGATGCTGCTCGGGACGCGACGCCTCTTCCTCTCCGCCGCCGAGGTCGAAGATCGACCCCTGGCCCGTGAGCCTGTCGGCCTGGAAGCGACCGCCCCACGCCGCGGCCGACTCGAGCACGGCGAGCATCCCGCCGCGGGTCGCGCCGGTCGAGTCGAGGGCGCCGCAGCGGACGAGGGCCTCGAGCGCGCGCTTGTTCGCAACCTGCGGGTCGACGCGCTCCGTGAAGTCCCAGATCGAGGTGAAGGGCCCGCCCTTCGCACGCCCGGCGACGATCGCCCTCGCCGCCGAGTCCCCAACGTTCTTGACCGCGTTCAGGCCGAAGCGGATCTTGCCCTCGACGACCGCGAAGTCGCACTCTGAGGTGTTGACGTCGGGCGGCTCGACCTCGATCCCGAGCTCGTGGCAGGCGCTCACGTAGAAGGGCACCCGATCCTTCGTGTTCATCACGGACGAGATCAGAGCGGCCATGTATTCGCGGGGGTGGTTCGCGCGCAGCCAGGCGGTGCGGTAGGCGATCAACGCATAGCCGGCAGCGTGCGACTTGTTGAAGGAGTAGTCCTGCGAAGACTCCATGTCCTTCCAGAGCTGGTTTGCCACCGACGGTGTCGTCCCGGTCTGCGCGCAGCCCTCGAGGAACTTCTCCTTGAGGGACGCCATCAGCTCGTGGATCTTCTTGCCGATCGCCTTGCGCAGGTCGTCGGCCTCGGCGGGCGTGAAGCCGGCGATCTGTTTTGCGATTTCTAAGTACTGTTCCTGGTAGATACAAATAGCGTGAGTCGTGCCCGTAATCGCCTCGAGCCGCGGGTCGATGAAATTGACGGACTCCTGCCCGTTCTTGCGTTTGGCGTAGAGCGGGATGTAGCCCATCGGCCCCGGCCGATAGAGGGCGACCAGTGCAATCAGATCCTCGAACTCCGTCGGGCGCACCTGTTTCAGCGCCTCGCGCATGCCCGACGACTCGAACTGGAAGACGCCGATCGAGTCGCCGCGCGCCAGCATCTCATAGGTCTTCCTGTCGTCCATCGGGATCTTGGCGATATCCAGCCCACTGCCGATCAGGTCGACGGCCTTGTCGATCACGTCGAGGTTCCGGAGCCCGAGGAAGTCCATCTTCAGCAGGCCGAGCGCCTCGACGTCCCACATCCCGAACTGCGTCACCGTCTCCTCGCCCTCGCCCTTGCGCTGGAGGGGGACGACGTCGGTCAGCGGCCGGTCGGAGATGACGACGCCGGCGGCGTGGATCGAGTCCTGGCGGACGAGGCCCTCGAGCGGCTTCGCGAGGTCGACGATCTCGCGCACCTGCGGGTCGCCGTCGTAGGCCGCCTAGATAGACCTTCGGCCCTTCCGGGATCAGCTTCGCGATCTTGTCGACGGTGCCGTAGGGAACCTCGAGCACGCGGCCCGCATCGCGCACGGCCGCGCGGGCCATCATCGTCCCGAAGGTGATGATCTGGGCGACGCGGTCTCGCCCGTACTTCTCAGCCACGTAGTTGATGACCCGGTCGCGGCCGGCGACCGAGAAGTCGATGTCCATGTCCGGCATCGACTTTCGGCCGGGGTTGAGGAAGCGCTCAAAGAGGAGCTCGTAGCGGATCGGGTCGACGTCGGTGATCTCGAGGCAGTAGGCGGCGAGCGAGCCGGCGGTCGAGCCGCGGCCCGGGCCGACCGAGATCCCGTTCCGCTTCGCGAAGTTGACGAAGTCCCAGACGATCAGGAAGTAGTCGGCGAAGCCCATCTCGCGGATGGTCTTCAGCTCGTACTTGAGGCGCTCCTGGAGCTCCGGGGTCACGTGCTCGTAACGCTTGGCCATCCCCTTCTCGCAGAGCTCGACGAGGTAATCGAAGGCATCGCGGCCCTCGGGCACGGGGAACTTCGGCAGGCGGATCGTCCCGAGCTCGATCTCGACGTTGCAGCGCTCGGCGATCTCGAGCGTCGTCGCGAGCGCGTGCGGGTACGCCGCGAAATCGTGCGCCATCTCGTTCGGGGTCTTGAAGTAGAACTGGTCGGTGTCGAAGCGCCAGTGGTTCGGGTTCTTGAGCGAGTCCCCGGACTGGATGCAGAGGAGCGCCTCGTGCGCGCGCGCGTCCTCGTGGCGGAGGTAGTGGACGTCGCCGGTGGCGACGAGCGGCAGGCCCGTGCCCTCGGCGAGGCGGGCCAGCTGGGGGTTGATTCGCGCCTGCGGCTCGAGGCCCGCGTTCTGGATCTCGACGTAGGTCTGGTCGCGGCCGAAGACCTGGAGGAGCCGGTCGAGGTCACCCGCCGCGTCGGCCTCGCGCGATTCCTCGAGCGCCTTCGAGACGCGTCCCGAGAGGCAGCCGGAGAGCGCGATCAGACCTGCCGAGTGCCTCTGCAGCAGCTCCCAGTCGACGCGCGGCTTGTAGTAATACCCCTGCAAATAGCCCGCCGAGGCGAGCTTGATGAGGTTGCCGTAGCCTGCGCTCGACTCGGCCAGGAGGGTCAGGTGGGCATAGCCCTTCTCCTGCCGGGACGAGTCGTCGCAGACGTAGACCTCGCAGCCGATGATCGGCTTGACGCCCTGCTTGCCTGCCTGCTGGTAGAGCTGCACCGCGCCCGCGAGCGACCCGTGGTCGGTGAGCGCGACGGCGGGCATCTCGAGCTCGGCGGCGCGGGCGGCAAGGGCCGGGATGCGGCAGGCGCCATCGAGAATCGAAAACTCGGAGTGGACGTGCAGGTGGACGAACTCGGCACTCACAGCTGGGCCATTGTAGGGAGCGCCGGAGACGGCACTCGCGACCGGAGTCCGTCCTCGCAGTCATCTATGTTGTCTGTATGGTCAACCGTCCGCACCCGCTATTCGGTTTTGTACTAGTGGCGGTTGGTATTGGCGTCTTAGTGGCCGCCAACGTGGACTCAAAGGAGCCAGTCTGGGCTCTTCGCTCCGCTTGGGTCTATCGGGCGGAAGTTGGTTCGAGTGTCATCGGACTCCTCTATCTGCCGCTAGTCGCGCTTGTGCTTGCTTGGCGCGGTGAGACCTTTCGTCGTTTTCAAGTACCGGGCGGGGCAGGCGTCGAGGCACCAGCAGAAGAGATTGAGACCGCCGCCAACGAGTTCTCTCGATACGAGTCGCAGAATGAGAAGCGGTTTCAGAACATCGAAAACGCGATTGACAAGCTCAACCAGAGGGTAGATGCAATTGCCAAAGGCGAAGGAACATTACGCGCCCGCGACCTCTAAGATCCGAGGAGAAATGACAAAGCAGCACACAGCCGACGATGTCCGCCGGGAGCTTCAAAAGTCGAGGGCCCTTGGCAAGGAGATGAATCGCTCCGGGGACGCAGTGGTCCGCAGCTTGCGGCGTGCGGCTGCGAGCCTCCGGCGATCTCGTCCGGCAAGCGCCCGGTAGCAGGTCCGCCCTTGTAGCTTTCTCCGCCCCGGGTAAGCCCCTTAGCCGATGGCCCCTTACAGTAAGGGCCGTGGAATCGTCATCGCCCTCGACCGAGTTCGTCGCACTAGGCCACGCCGGTTCCGAGCATTACGCGGGGCTCGAGACGTTCCCCAACCCGGGCGTATCGCAGGTCGAGATGACGAGCGACGAGCTGACCGCGGTCTGCCCGGTCACCGGTCAGCCCGATCTCTACGTCGCGACGATCGAGTACTGGCCGGGCGGGCTCTGCATCGAGTCGAAGTCATTGAAGCTCTACCTGAGCGGCTACCGGAACGAAGGGCATTTCTGCGAGGCGCTGGCGGTCAAGATCCGTGACGACGTCGCCCAGGCCGTCCAACTACCGAGCGAGAAGGTTCGGGTGACCCTGAAGCAAAAGGCGCGCGGCGGAATCACGATCACCGCGACCGCGTAGCGCCCATGCGGCTCGCCGTTCTCACCGGCCTCTACGTCGGGGTCGTCTGCTCGGCGCAGGTCGGGGCGAACAAGATCGTCGACGTTCCCTGGACCGACCTCACTGCGCCCGGCGGCACCTACTTGATCGGGATCGCGTTGTCGCTGATCGAGCTGGCCCACCGCACGGCACCGAGTCGCCGCGAAGGCTTTGTCAACGCGCAGGTGATGGTCGTCTGCGGCTTCGGCGCCTCGGCCCTTCTCGCCGGTTACCTGGCGATCCTGAACGTGATGTCACCGGACGACCGGCTCTTCGACCGCCTGGCCGGGACCTGGCGGATCGTCGCCGGCAGCCTCGTTGCCTTCGCAATCTCCGAGACGATCGACAACTCGTTCGGCGCCTGGCTGCGCGACCGCGTGCACGACGCGCTCCGAGTGGTCGCGACGAACGCCGTCAGCGCCCCCCTCGACAGCATCGTGTTCCTGCTCGTCGCATTCGGCTCGCTCGAGTTCATCGAGGGGCAGATCGTGGTCAAGTATGCGGTGACTGCCCTCTTCGGCATCCCGCTCGTGCTGCTCCTGCGGCGCTTCGTTCGCGCTTCGCCTTGATTGAGTTCTCTAGATCAGCTAGGACCCCAACGTCACAGGGAGAGAAAAGGGGTTCAGGAAAGGGGATTTGCTCATGAAGCATCGCCTACCACTGGCACTTGCCTTCGCACTGCTCGCTGGAACGCTCGTCTTCGTACCGAGCGTCCTGGGGAGTCATGCCGTCGTGGGACCGAACGTCAAGGTCACCGACGACAACAACAACGTCGACGGCGGGATCGGCAACGTCACGCCGAGCAAGGACGCGCAAAACCGGCAGGCGAACGAGACGACGGTCGCGATCAGCACGGTCGCCTCGCCGGTCACCGGCCAAGTCGGTGACACCATTGCCGAGTCCGCCAACGACTACCGAATGGCGCCGCACTTCGGCGACACGTGGATGCCGATCTACCTCTCGTTCGACGGCGGGACGACCTGGTCCGGTGCTCCGCCCCTGCCGAACGGCTACAACACGATGGTTCCGGGCTTCCCGACCGACACGTCGGCCGATGGGCAGGCATCACCGCTCTTTGGTCTCGACGGGGCGGGTGACCCGGTGATCCGCTTCGACCGCGCGGGCAACCTGCTCGTCGGCGGGATCGCCTTCAACCGAAACTTCGACCAGGGCGAGCGCCCGCTCGACACCGTCTCGTTCGTCGCGCGCTATCAGTACACGCCCGGCACGGCCGCGACTGCGAGCACGGCGACGAGCGCCGGCACACCGCCCAACTTCACTTACCAGGGGACGACGATCGTCGATCGCGGCGCCGTCGGTTTCGCCGTCTCGCCCAGCGTCGGCTTCGCGGGCAACTTCACCGACAAGCCGTGGATGGAGGTCGACCTCAACTCGCCGGCCGCAAGCCCATGTTCGGGCAATGTCTACCTGGCGGACACGGACTTCCACGGCGCTCGCGGCGGCTCACCGGTCGTCTTCAGTCGCTCGACTGACGGCGGCGCGACGTGGTCGTCCCCGCGGACGCTCTCGAGCGGTGGAGCGGAAGGCGCTTCGCACAACCAGGGCGCCGACATCGCCGTGGCTCCGAACGGGACGATCTACGTCGCGTTCGAGGCCGTCAGCCAGCAGGGGCTCGACACGATCAACTTCGTCAAATCGACTGACTGCGGCTCGCACTGGACGCAGCCGGCGATCGTGAACACCATCAACACGCCGCAGGCACCGGGTGTCGCAATGCGGACGCCGACGTTCGCGTTCCTCGCCACCGACACGACGGACTCGAACCTCGTCTACGCCGCCTACCAGAGCCTGTCCGGAGATTACGACATCTACGCCCAGCGCTCGACCAACGGGGGCGGGTCGTGGAGCTCCGCCGTCCAGGTCAACGACGATCCGGGCGCCCGGCACCAGATCTTCCCGACGATCGAGGTGTCGAACCACGCCCTGCACGTCGCCTGGTACGACTTCCGGAACTCGGTGACGCCGGACAACGAGGCGCTCGACGTCTACTACTCGTGCACGAACTGCAACGGCGCGAGCTGGCCGTCGTTCGACACGCCGGAGCGCGTTACGAACATCTCGCACAACCCCGAATGCCGACTGTTCGGCGGGGGGACGGCTGCGTTCCACGGCGACTACATCGAGCTGGACGCCTTCTGGAACGGAGCGAACAACATCGTCCACGTCGCTTGGGCCGACAACCGCGACGTCACTCCCTGTGACCTCGACCCGGCGCCCGGCCCGCCGTCCGGCAGCACCGGCAATCGGAACCAGAACATCTACGAGGCCAAGCTCACCGTCGGCCCGTAGGCCGCCGGCGCTTTGCAAACAGCGGAGGGAGCCCCGAGCGGGCTCCCTCCGCCTCTGGCCGATGCGAGTCGACAGTGCTAGGTTCGCGGGGCGGCTCGACCCTCCCAACGCTTTCGAAGGGAGCGAACACATGGTTGTTGTCGACGCGCCGCAATTGCTCGAGATGTCGCCAGACGAGCTGGCCACGCTCTTCCGGAGCAGCAACGCGGGCGAGATCCCAGTCGGGAAGATGCATGGCACGGTCCTTATCGCTCCCGGTACCCAGATCGCCGGGCCGGCCATGAGGTTCGCTCGCTTGCTCGCGTGGCAGGGCAAGGTCTTCGATCCTGTGCATGGCGACCTGCGCAACCTGATCCTGCCCTTCGGGATCGAGGCCGTTCGGGCCAAGGTGTACAAGGACGCGAGCTGGTTCGACCAGCAAGAAACGATCGTCCTCGACTACTCGAAGACGTCGTTCGTGGCGAAGAAGATCAGGGACGAGATCCGCGAGGTCTCGCCCGGTGTCTACCTCGGCCTCGTCTTCTGGGACCGCAGCATGATCCTGCACTTCGCTCTGACGAAACCACGCGGGTCTGACCCCAACGAAAGTTGTCACACCTAGTGGGGGTCTGACCCCAACGAAAGTTGTCACACCTAGTGGGGTCTGACCCCAACGAAAGTTGTCACACCTATCTTCGGGGTCTGACCCCAACGGAAGTTGTGACACCGGCTGCTCGCGTTTGTGCCGACCTTCGCGGGCGCGGCCGTTGGCCTTTTTGATCCTTCATCTGGGGCCGACCCTGCTAGGTGTATCTCCTTAAGGGCGCCTAGACTCGGCTCGTGGCAACCTGCCCTTCCTGCGGCAAAGAGCTCCCCGGCGAGTTTCCCTTCTGCCCCTTCTGCGCGGCACCGCTTGCCGAGGTCGCGCCGACGCCCGCCCTCGAAGAGCGCAAGGTCGTTTCCGTGCTCTTTTGTGACCTGGTCGGCTTCACCGCCGCCTCTGAGCTACAGGACCCCGAAGACGTGCGCGCGCGCATCCGGCCCTACCACACCCGCCTGCGACACGAGATCGAGCGCTACGGGGGCACGGTCGAGAAGTTCGTCGGCGATGCCGTGATGGCGGTCTTCGGCGCGCCGGTCGCGCACGAGGACGACGCCGAACGCGCTGTCAGGGCCGGACTGAGAATCCTGGAGGCGATCGCGGAGCTGAACGAGCACGACCCTCCTTGCAGGTGAGGGTCGGGATCAACACCGGCGAGGCGGTGGTGGCGCTGGGCGTACGCCCCGAGGAGGGCGAGGGGATCGTCACCGGCGACGTCGTCAACACCGCTTCCCGCTTGCAGGGGGCGGCGCCGGTGAACGGGATCGCCGTCTCGGAGCAGACCTACCGGCAGACCGAGCGCGTCTTCAGCTACGTGGAGCTGGCGCCCGTGCAGGTCAAGGGCAAGGCGGAGCCACTTTCAATCTGGCGGCCGCTCGAAGCCCACTCCCGTTTCGGCACGGACGTCACCCGCGCGCACGCGACGCCGTTCGTCGGCCGGGAGCTGGAGAAGCCGCTGCTGATTGGGACGCTCGAGCGCTCGATCCAGCAGCGCTCCTGCCAGCTGGTGACGATCGTCGGTGAGCCCGGAGTCGGTAAGAGCCGCCTCTGCGCAGAGCTCTTCCAGTACATCGAGGAGCGACCGGGCCTCGTCCGCTGGCGGCAGGGGCGCTGCCTGCCCTACGGGGAGGGAATCGCCTTCTGGGCCCTGGGCGAGATCATGAAGGCCGAGTGCGGCATCCTCGAGTCCGACTCGCCGGAACAGGCGGCGTCGAAGCTCGAGCGGGCCCTGCCCGCGGACGACCCCGACCGCGCCTGGCTGCTGGCGCGTCTCGCCCCGCTCGTGGGTGCGGGCGGGGAGCCCGCCGCCCAGGAGGAGTCGTTCACGGCCTGGCGCCGCTTCCTGGGGTCGTGGGCGGCAGAGCGCGAGACCGTGCTCGTGTTCGAGGACTTGCACTGGGCCGACGCGGCCCTGCTCTCCTTCCTCGAGCACCTGGCCGACTGGTCGGAGGGGATGCCGCTGCTCCTCATTTGCACCGCCCGCCCGGAGCTCTACGAGCGGCATGCGAGCTGGGCCGCCGGACTGCGGAACGCGACGACGATCAATCTCCCCCCGCTCTCGGCCGACGAGACTGCCCGCCTGTTCTCCTCGCTGCTGGAGCGAGCGGTGCTGCCGGTGGAGACGCAGCAGGCGCTGCTCGACCGTGCCGGCGGCAACCCGTTGTACGCGGAGGAGTTCGTTCGCTTGCTCGCCGACCGCGAACTGCTCGCGGGCACGCTCGAGGACGTGCCTCTCCCCGACTCGGTGCAGGCCCTGATCGCGGCCCGCCTGGACACGCTCTCGCCGGAGCGCAAGAGCATGCTCCAAGACGCTGCCGTCGTCGGCAAGCTCTTCTGGGCAGGCGCTGTGGCGGAGATGGGTGGCCGCGAGCCACGCGATGTCGAGCTGGCATTACACGAGCTGGCACGCAAGGAGCTCGTGCGTCCCGCCCGTACCTCCTCGATGGAGGGGGAGGCCGAGTACAGCTTCTGGCATCTGCTGGTCAGGGACGTCTGCTATGGCCAGATCCCGCGCGCCGCACGCGCCGCGCGCCATCGCTCCGCCGCCACGTGGATTGAACGGAAGGCGGGTGAGCGCGCAGAGGACCTCGCCGACGTGCTCGCCGATCACTTCGTGACCGCACTCGAGCTCACCCGCGCCGCCGGCCAGGCAGAGGAGACGGAAGAGCTGGAGGCATCAGCGCGCCGCTACCTCGCTCTCGCCGGCGAGCGGGCGCTCGCGCTCGACGTGGAGCGGGCCGAGCAGAGCCTGGCCCGGGCGCTCGCGCTTGCCCCGGCCGGACAGCCAGAGCGTGCGTCGCTGCTCGAGCGGTGGGCACAGGCGTCGCAGCAGCAAGGCCGGCCGCAGGAGGCGCGGGCGGCGCTCGAGGAGGCGCTCGCCCTCTACCGGGAGCAGGGCGAGAGCGTGCCCGCCGGGCGGGTGCTGGCCGCGCTCTCAACCGTGCTGCAGCGTTTGGGCGACCCGCGCCAGGAGGAGGCTATCGAGCAGGCGCTTGGTTTGCTCGAGGCGCAGCCGCCTGGCCCCGAGCTCGTCGCCGCCTACGCCGAGCTCGCAGCGCTGCGCACCATACGTGCCGCGTACCCGCAGGCGATCACGGCCGCCGAGCGGGCGCTTGCCCTCGCCGTCGAGCTCCGCTTGCCCGAGCCTGCCCGCGCACTCGGGTACCGCGGCTCGGCCCGCAGCTCTCTGGGCGAGCTTCAGGGGCTGGAGGACTTGCGCCACGCGCTCGAGCTCGCCTTCGAGCAGGGCCAGGGCCGCGCCGCAGCCGTCCTGCACAACAACCTCGCTCTCGCCCTCTGGGAGTACGAGGGGCCGCAGGCAGCCCTCGCTGCCTGCCGCGAAGGGATCGAGTTCTGCGAGCGGCGCGGCATCGCCGAGCTCGCGCTCGTGATCGCTTGCATGAGTGCGGACTTCCTTGCCGAGAGCGGCCAGCCCGAGCAGGCGCTAGCCGAGGCCGAGCCGCTGGCCGAGCGCATGCAGGCGGCCGGCAACATCTTTTTCACCGAGCCGCGCTCGCTGCAGCTGCGCCTGCTCGCGCAGCGCGGCGCGCACGAGCACGCCCCCGCGGCAGACGAGTTCGTCGCCACCGCCCGCGAGAGCGGCGAGCCGCAGGTGATCGCCCTCTCCTTCGCGGCCGCTGCGCAGCTTCTGCTCGCCCAAGGCCACTGCGCGCAGGCGAAATCCCTGCTGGTCGAGCTCGAGCAGGTCGTCGACATCGGCGCCGACCCCTACTACGCCTCGCTCTTGCCCGAGCTCGCGCGCTGCGCGCTCGCCCTTGAGCAGCCGGCGCTCGCCGCCCGCCTCGTTGACGGGCTCGAGCCAACCACGCCGCTCTCCGAGCACGCACTCTGCGCCTGCCGCGCCCAGCTCACCGAAGCTGCCGGCGACCAGGTCGACTCCGCCGCCCTTTACGCCGAGGCGGCCGAGCGCTGGCGTGACTTCGGGAGCGTGCCCGAGCGCGCCTATGCCCTGCTCGGGCAGGGCCGATGTCTGCACGCTCTCGGCCGGCCGGAAGCCGAAGACCCCCTGCGCGCGGCCCGCGACCTGTTTGCAGGAATGGGCTACAAGCCGGCGCTCGCCGAGACTGAGGCTCTGCTCGTCGAGCAGACGGCCGCTCCCGCCTCGTAGACCACCTAGCGGTATCCTCGAGCTCGTGGAGCAGACGAAGTTCCTGCTGGACGAATCCGAGCTCCCCCGGCGCTGGTACAACATCGCCGCCGACATGCCGAGCCCGCCGCAGCCCGTGCTGCATCCAGGCACCGGGCAACCTGTCGGGCCGGACGATCTCTCGCCGCTTTTCCCGATGGCGCTCATCCTCCAGGAGGTGAGCGAGGAGGCGGAGATCGCGATCCCGGAGGAAGTGCTCGACATCTACAGCCTCTGGCGCCCGACGCCGCTCTACCGGGCGCGGCGGCTGGAACAGGAGGTCGGGACCCGCTCTCGGATCTTCTACAAGTACGAGGGAGTCAGCCCGGCGGGGAGCCACAAGCCGAACACGGCCGTCGCCCAGGCCTTCTACAACCAGCAGGAGGGGCGCACCCGGCTCTCGACCGAGACTGGCGCCGGGCAGTGGGGCAGCGCGCTTGCGCTCGCCTGCAAGCTCTTCGGGCTCGAGTGCAAGGTCTACATGGTCAAGATCTCCTACGACCAGAAGCCGTTCCGCCGCTCGCTGATCCAGGCCTGGGGCGCGACGATCGTCGCCAGCCCGTCGGAGGAGACGCAATCCGGCCGCGCCGTGCTCGAGGAGCACCCCGACTCGCCGGGCAGCCTCGGGATCGCGATCTCGGAGGCGGTCGAGGACGCCGGGAGCCGCGAGGACACCGCGTACTCGCTCGGGTCCGTCCTCAACCACGTGCTGCTGCACCAGACCGTCATCGGCCAGGAGGCGCTCGCGCAGATGGAGCTCGCCGGCGCCTGGCCCGACGTCGTCATCGGATGCGTCGGCGGCGGCTCGAACTTCGCCGGGCTCGCCTTCCCGTTCCTGCGCGAGAAGATCGGCGGTCGCGAGATCGACGTGCTCGCCTGCGAGCCGGCCGCCTGCCCGACGCTGACGCGCGGCCTCTTCGCCTACGACTTCGGCGACACGGGCAAGCTGACGCCGCTCGTCCCGATGCACACGCTCGGACACGACTTCATCCCGGCTCCGATCCACGCCGGCGGACTGCGCTACCACGGCGTCGCCCCGCTGATCTCACAGCTCGTGCGCGACGGGCTGATGCGAGCGGAGGCGTACCTGCAGAACGACGTCTTCGCCTCGGCCGTCCTCTTTGCGGGCAGCGAGGGGATCATCCCGGCGCCCGAGGCGGCGCATGCGATCCACGGTGCGCTCGAGACAGCGAAGGCCGCGGACGAGGCCGGCGAGGAGCGGACGATCCTCTTCAACCTCTCGGGCCACGGCCACTTCGACATGGCCGCCTACGACAATTACTTCGCGGGCAAGCTCGAGGACGTCGCGCTCGACGAGGACGAGATGCAACGCGCGTTGCACGCGATCGAAGGGCTCCCCACTCCGGCCTAAGCCGCCTGCGCACCGGGGCGACGCTCCAGGTGCGCAACGATCGTCTCGAGGTCGAGCGGCAGGACGGCAAGCTCGGGCGGCGGTCTCCGGATGAAACCATCGAGCAGGAGCAGGTCTTCAGCCTGCTGCGAGCTGAGTGGCTCTCGTGGGCGCTCCCGGGCAGCGCGGGCGATCGCAAGACCGGCTGCGACCTCCAGTCGGGCGCCGGACCCCGGCGGCAGCGTCCGGATGATGCACATGCCTCCGCCGGCGACGAAGAAGGCCCGTCGCCAGCCGCGCTCGAGCGCAGGCGCGACCAGGCAGACCTCGATCGCACGCAGCTCTTCGAGCCGGCATAGACGCTCGACCAGGTGCTCCAAGGCTTCGACGCGATCGCGCAGCCGAGCCGCTTCCTCGTAGCGCAGGCACTCGGCGAGCTCGGACAGCCGGGCACGCAGGCGGGGCAGCGGCCCGCCCTCGAGCAGGTGCTCCAGTTCCTCGGGACGGGCGAGCGAGAGCGCGCGGGCTGCAAGCGCCGCTTGACGGCGACCGGCGATCGGGCCAAGGTCGCTCTGCGTCTTGGAGACGACGAACTCCTCTCCGCGGCGCCTGAGGTAGACGCCCCGTTCGCCCCGGCGGCTGCGCGAGTTGGCCGGCGGCTGCAGCTCGCGAATCAGCCGCAGCTCCTCCCATGCCGCCTCCAGCTCGGAGCCGAGCAGGCGCCACTCGATTCGCTCCAGCGCGAGCAGGGCGGCCTCGACTGAGGGGCGCTGGCGCTCGCTTCGGAAGTAGGAGCGCAGGCGGGCGCGCAGGTCGCGTGCTTTGCCGACATAGAGCACCTGCTCGTGTCGGTCACGGAAGAGGTAGACCCCGGGCCCCGTGGGAGCCCCATGGGCAAGGGAGCGTTTCCCGTAGACCCGCCGCCTGCGCGGAGCGGCGAGCTTTCGAAGCTCGGACAGGCGCCTGGCTCCGAGCTCCTGAGCAAGTCCGATCAGCTGGATCAAGACCTCGGCGGTCGCCTGCGCGTCCGGGAGCGCCCTGTGGCAGGGCATGGTCGAGACCCCGAAGTAGTGGGCCAGGGAGGCGAGGCTGCACCGCCTCAGGCGGCCTTCCAACAGCCGGCGAGCGAGCGCGGCCGTATCCAGCGGCGGCTCGGCCAGCCGCCGACCCTGCATGCGATCGAGCTGGCGCTCGAGGAAGCGCTGGTCGAAGCGAGCGTTGTGAGCAACGAGCGCCGCCTCTCCGGCGAAGGCGAGAAAGCGCCTAACGACGGTCGTGGCCGAGGGAGCGACGCGGAGCTCCTGGTCCTGCAGCCCCGTTAAGCGCCCGATCTGCTCCGGAAGCGGACGACCGGGGTTCACGAGCGCCTGGAAGGAATCCTCGAGCTCGAGCGCGCGCACCCGCACCGCCCCCACCTCGCAGATGCGATTGCGCTCGGCCGAAAGCCCGGTCGTCTCCAGGTCGAAGACGACGAGCTCGGCCTCCTCGAGCAGCGGGTCGGGCCGGCCGCCGACCAGGGAGACGGTCGTGCCGCTCAGGGTCAGACGGCTGTCGCCGGCGATGACCTCGGTCAGGAGCGAGCAGGCGAGCCCGTCCGGAATCGACGCGCTGGCGAAGAGAGCGCTCGCCGCTTCGCCGGCCAAGAGCGGGCCTCGCTCTTCGAGCGTCTCGACCAGCCGATCGAGTGCATCGAGGGCGAGCTGCATGTCCTAGTCGGGAAGCAGGGGCACGGTCTGTCCCGAGTGCCGTCCGAGGAGGACCGCCCGCGTAACCGCGGCGATGAGGGTCAGCCCTTGACGCTCGATCATCGGGGTCGCCGTCGCCAGGAGACCCCTCGCCGTCGTCAGGATCGTCTCGGTGTGGGCGGTCGCGTGCGGCAGGGTGTACGAGCGGGTCGCCCGCGAGAAGTCGTCGAACCGCAGCCGCAGAACGACGGTGCGGCCGGCCCGCCCGGCGGTCCGCATCCGCCGCGTCACCCGGTCGACCAGTGCGGCGAGGGTGGCGTACATGGACTCGGGCGATTTCGGAGACCGGCCGAGCGCGCACTGCGATCCGATCGAGCCACGACGGCGCCCCACCTGCACTGGCCGGGGATCACGGTTGTGGGCGAGGGCGTAGAGGTGCCGGCCCGTCCCCCGGCCAACAATCGCCACGAGCTCGTCCTCGTCGAGCCACGCCACCTGACCGACGGTGGCGATCCCGCGGTCGCGGAGCTTCCTCGCCGTGACGGTCCCCACGCCCCACAGTCGCTCGACCGGGAGCGGGTGGAGAAACGACAGCTCAGCTTGGGGCGGCACGACCAGCAAGCCGTCGGGCTTGGCGACGCCGCTTGCGACCTTCGCGAGGAACTTCGTCCTCGCCACGCCGACCGTGATCGGCAGACCGACTCGTTGTCGCACTGCTCGCCGCAACCGCGCCGCGATCTCGATCGGTGAGCCAGAGAGCCGCTCGAGCCCACGGACATCGAGGAAGGCCTCGTCGATCGAGAGACCCTCGACGAGCGGCGTCGTGTCGTCGAAGACCTGGTAGACCGCCTTGCTCGCCTCGGCATAGGCGGACATGCGCGGCGCGACCACGACTGCCTGCGGGCACAACCGACGCGCCTGTGCGCCGCCCATCGCCGTGCGGACGCCATACGCCTTGGCCTCGTAGCTGGCCGCGAGCACCACGCCCGCACCGACGATCACCGGTCGCCCGCGCAAGCGAGAGTCGTCTCGTTGCTCGACCGCCGCGTAGAAGGCATCGAGGTCGGCGTGCAAGATCGTTCCCTCGCTCGGCACGAACATATGTTCGCATGACTAGCGGCCGTCGGCGAACAGCTACGTTCGTCGTCGATGAGCCAGGATCCCCGCCAGCGTGCGCGTGTCTTCCGCCGCGCGCGAATCGCCGTGCTGGCGCTCGTCATCGGCTACTTCTTCCTGCCGTACGGCGTGCGCGCGTGGATCCCGGTCTGGCTCGTCTTCCTCGCCGCGCTCGGGCTGGAGGTGCAGTTCTTCCTCGGCGGCTACCTGCAGGCACAGCGAGGACGGCCGGCCGCGAGCCCCGATCCCGGGCCGCAGCCGCGCGACCTCGCCGAGCTCGGCAGCCCGTGGTGGTGGCAGGTTCCCGTGGAAGAGGGCGGTCGTCCCTATGGGCGTTACGTCCTGGAGGCCGTCGCCGGTCTCACCCTCGTCGCCGTGATCCTCTTCTTCGCCTCGCGCCCCCAAGGCTGGGACGCGGTCTCGGCCTCCGACCAGGCGCGCGCCGAAGCCGTCTTCGCGCGCGAGGCGAGCCGGATCGCGGGGCATCCGGCGCAAGTCGGCTGCGACAAGAGCGGCGAGTACGTCGGCTTCACCCAGGATGCAGACGGAGTGGCGGCGGTCGGCGGCAAGCAGGCCTACGTGACGCCGTCGATCTGCGACACGCTGTACCAGCTCGCGTTCAAGCATCGCGTGCAGTCGTTCTCGCGCACGGCGCGCGCGCTCGCGGTCCTCGCGCACGAGTCGTGGCATCTACAGGGCGTGACCAACGAAGGGCTCGCGAACTGTTACGGGTTTCAGAGCGGCGTCGAGATCGGCGTCCGGCTGGGCCTCGAGGAGGGCAAGGCGCGCGCGATGATGCGCGAGCAGCTCGCCACGAATGCGTCAGACGTGGGCAGCAACACGGAGTACGTCGTCCCAAGCGGATGTCACGACGGTGGCTCCGAAGACCTGCATCCGGCCAGGTCGGGCTTTCCTTAGCCCTGCACTAGAGCCGGTCGGCGAAAGCCGCGAGCCGCTCGGACTCGACGACTTGATTTCGCTGCGTAGCCACCCGGTCAAGCGATCGCGGCAGCACCGAAGCGGTTTCCCTGAGCGACAGCTAGTCGCCGGAGTGATCGCACGACGAGGCGTGCGCCTAGAGTTTGCCCGGCACAAGAACTGGCCCTGCACGTCGAATCCTGTTCGCCTAGGCTCCTACGTCTCGCGCGCCTCGGGCGCGTCGGGAGATTGCGGGCTTTCGGCCGGGGTTCTGGCCACAGGGCCAGTTAAGACACCCTAGCTCATCTGGAGCGCGGCGCGGGCTAAGGGTTCTTCCCGATCCTTAACCACTTGCGGATCTTTGCGATGAGGCTGGCCATCGGGTGAGTCTACGCCGTTTCGCCAATCCCTTCCCTAGTACCCGCCCGACTTCTTCTTGGCCTTCTTCTCCGCGCGCTTTTCCTTCAGCGACTTCTGCGCTGTCTTCTTCTGGAGCTTCTTCGGTTTCTCCGAGCCTTTCATCGGGGCCTCCTCGTCGTCATCGTGTCCACATCCTAGGGCGCGGCCCCGACGATCAGCTAGGTAACACGCAGAACGCGACCGCCGAGTACTGCAAGGCGACGGCCGCGATCACGAGCACGTGGAAGACCTCGTGGAAGCCGAAGACGGCCGGGTAGGGGTCCGGGCGCCGGAGCGCGTAGACGATCGCGCCCGCCGTGTACGCGAGCCCGCCCGCGAGGACGAGGGACGAGCCGCCGACCCCGATCTCGTCGAAGAGCTGCGGCGCGATGATCACGCCGGTCCAGCCGAGCGCGACCCCGATCACCGACGAGAGCCAGGTCGGAGCGTCGAGCCAGACGAACTTGAGCAGCGCGGCCACGAGCGCGCCGCTCCAGACGATCCCGAGCACGACGGGCCGCCAGTGACCGCGCAAGACGAGCAGGCCGAAGGGCGTGTAGGTGCCGGCGATGAGCCCGTAGATGCCGACGTGATCGAGACGGCGCAGCCAGCGGCGCCGGGCTTCGGGCCAGTCGAGGCAGTGGTAGAGCGCGCTGGCACCGAACATGGCGGCGACGCTGGCCGCGAAGATGCTCGCCGCGACCCGTGCCCGACCGCTCTCCGCTTCCAGGACGAGGACGAGTCCGAGCGGGAGCGAGGCCACGAAGGCCAGCGCGTGCGAGATGCCCCGGAGGCGGGGCTTCCCCTCGGGGCCTACTCGACGGGCTCGGATTCGACGATCCATAGGCGTCCATCCCCGCAGTCCACAGCGCGCGCGCCGTCACCCCGGTCGGTGAGGCTCGTACGCAGGAGCTTGAGCCGCTCGCCGTCGAGCTCCGCGATCGGCCCGACGACCGGTCCCATGCCGAACGTCAGGTGCCACGCGCGCACCTGGTCGTGGATCTTGCGGGCCGGCTGCGACCAGTCCACGCTTGCGTAATCCTCCTCGAAGTACCCGGCCCAGGTCGCGCCCTCGGCGGACTGCGGGTCGCCGGGATCCCCGGCCTCGAGCCGCCGGAAGACCTTGGGCAGCAGGTCGAGCGAGGCCTGGATCAGCTTCGAGCCGATCTGCTCGATCGTCGTCTCGTCGTCCTCGATCGGCACGGTCGCCTGGGCGAGGATCGGGCCCGTGTCGAGCTCGGCGTCCATGCGGTGCCAGGTGAGCCAGAGCTCGCGGTCGCCCTCCCGCAGCGCCCAGGCCATCGGCACGGGGCCGCGGTAGCGGGGCAGGGGCGCCGGGTGCTGATTGACCGCACCGAGGCGAGGAACGTCGAGCGCCTCCTGGGGCAGCTTCCAGGAGAAGCCCCAGCAGAGCACCACGTCGGGCGCGAGCCCGCGCAGGAGGGGCGCAATCGCGAACTTGTCGCGGGCGAAGATGAGACTGACGCCGTCAGGAGCCGTCCGATCGGTGACGTCGCCCCAGGGCGGGATCGGACGCTCCTCGGGCACCCGGGCCATCAACCAGGCAACCGGGTCGTGCCCGAGCTCGCGCAGGTATGCGATCAGCGGCTCGGCGACCGGCAGCACCGCCGAGATGACCACGATCCGCCAGCCAGACTGGTTGTTTTCCGGCACGGCCCGATCATAATTAGAGAGCCGCAATCGCCCTCTAGGCAAGCCTGGAACCGGCTGTTATCGTTGCTGAGGGTAAGAAAAGGAGAGATTTGAGGAGGAACCTAAGGCTTCTCGCGCTGATTCTCGGGCTCCTCGCCCTCGTCAGTGCACTGGCCGGAACAGGAGCCGCGACCTCCCCGCCCGGAACGGTCGTCATGAGCGGCCTCGACAACCCGCGCGGTCTCGCCTCCGGCCCCGAGGGCGGCCTCTACGTCGCCGAAGCGGGACGCGGCGGGCCCGGCCCGCCGTGCTCCGTGGTCCTCGGCCTGCTCCAGTGCGTCGGTCCGAGCGGCGCGGTCTCGCGGCTCTGGCACGGAGCCCAGGCGCGGATCGCGACCGGGCTGCCCTCGTACGCGCCGGCCGGCGGCGCCGGCGCGACAGGCCCGCACGACATCTCGCTGCACGGGCGCGGCGGCGCCTATGTAACGATCGGGCTCGGGGCGAATCCGGCCCTCCGGGCGATCTTCGGCCAGGACTTCGGCCACCTCGCGCGGCTGAAGCCGAACGGAAGCTGGCGCCTCGACGCCGACATCTCGGCCTATGAGGCGACGCACAACCCCGACCAGAGCCCGGTGCCCGACAGCAATCCGTACGGCCTCCTCGCTCAGGCGGGCGGGCGCGTCGTCACCGACGCCGGCGGCAACGACCTGCTGCGGGTGGCCTCGAACGGCACCATCTCGACGCTCGTCGTCTTGCCGTCGCGTCCGCAGGGGCGGCCGACCGACTCAGTGCCGACGGGGGTCGTCGTCGGGCCCGACGGCGCGTACTACGTCGGCGAGCTGACCGGAGCGCCGTACTTCCTCGATAGCGCGCGCGTCTATCGCGTCGTGCCCGGGCAGGCCCCGCAGCCGTACGGCCCGACCTTCAGCTTCATCAGCGACCTCGGGTGGGGCCCGGACGGGCACCTCTACGTCCTCCAGCTCGCGAGCGCAACGGGCCTGTCCGGGCCCGGCGAGCTCTTCCGGGTCGAGTCGAACGGGACGAAGACGCTCGTCGTGAGCGGCCTCGAGTCGCCGGGCGGTGTCGTCTTCGGCCCCGACAACGGGCTCTACGTCTCGAACCGGGGCACAAGCGCGGGCACCGGAGAAGTCCTGCGCTTCTCGCTTCCGCTCGCGCCGCCTCCACTTCCAGCGCCTGTTCCACCGCCCCCTCCTCCGCCCCCGGCTCCGCCGAGCTGCCTCGTACCGAGGGTGATCGGGTTCAGACTGCCGCCGGCCAAAGCCGCCATCCGGCACTTCAACTGCTCCGTCGGCCGCGTGCGCCACGCGCATGCCCGCAGGCGGAACATCGGCCGCGTGATCGCTCAGGCCCCGGGAGGCGGGAAGACGCGCCCAGCCGGAACCAAGGTCAACCTGGTCGTCGGCCGCAAGTAGCCGGGCCGGCTACGCCTGCTCGCTCATGTTCTTCATCATCACTTCCATCGTCTTCGCCAGCTCGGTCGGCTGGAACATCAGCACCTCAGCGCCTTCGTAGGTGATCGGCGTGTGCCCGGGCGGGGCGTAGAAGGCGTCTCCGGCCTCGTACGTCTCCTCGCGGTCGCCGAATCGGAACGTCATCTTTCCCTTGAACACATAGCCCCAGTGCGGGCACTGGCACTGATCGTTGGGCGCACCTTTGAGCATGGGCGCGCCATCCAGGTCACCGAGGATCACAAGGTGCGCTCCTAGGCCAGGCTGGAGATGGAGGCCCATGAAGAACCAGTACGTCGGCGACTACAACGACTTCGTGAACTACGCCGTCCTGCGTGCCATCCTCGGCGAGGGCCTTCCACTCACGGTCTGCTGGATGCTGACCGACGACGACCAAGGCCAAGACGGCAGAAAGCTCCGATATCTCGAGGAGCCTTCGATTTTCGGTGAGCTCGATCGCAGCGTGTTCACCAGCCTCGGCGCGATCGTGTCCGCGAACGAACGGCGAGTCTCGGCGATCGAGGAGTCGGGGCTCCTGTCAGGCGCGCGCTACTACGGCCGGCTCCTCGAGGACGACACATCGTCGCGCTTCGTGTTCTTCCGCGGCTTGTGGGAAGCAGCGGAGCCGGAGTCGGTCCTCTTCTTCGATCCGGACAACGGCTTCGAGGTCCCGAGCACGCCTCGAGGCCGTCGCGATTCCGCCAAGTACGTGTACTGGGACGAGATCGCCGAGGCTTTCAGGCGCGGCCATTCAGTCGTCGTCCTGCAGCATTTCGCCGGAGAAAAGCGCGAGGCGCACATCGCTCGGCTGCTGCACCGCCTCGGTGAGGAGACCGGCGGCTTGCCGTTCGCCCTCAGCAGCGCGAACGTCGCCTTCCTCGGAGCCGCACAGCCTGAACATGCCGAGGGTCTCAGTCG
>WNGA01008928.1_pt1 | contig 22612 bp, 23 predicted proteins | sample 5400061 | NCBI WGS metagenome assembly WNGA01 (sample SAMN13153366, study PRJNA577476) | soil metagenome | isolation source: 100 cm soil or saprolite under grassland replicate 2 | place: USA:California | collected 2016-06-15
GGAACGGCAGGATCACGCCCGGGAGGTTCGTCATCGCTTCGACGGCGGCCTCCGCCGCGGCGAGCGCGGCATCCGCGTCCGCCGCGAGGATGAGGAAGTTTCCCCCGCCCACGCCCTTCAGCATCCCGAACGATTCCTCCACGAGGAACTCCCCTTCCATGACGGGCAGGCGCCAGTAGCGCTTGCCGCCGATGACCTTGCTCGCCTGGAAGCCGTCGCCGAACACGCGCAGCGCTTTCCCCACCGGCAGCCGGTCGGGGGGGGGCACGTCGGGAAGCCCGTCGAAGCAGGCGGTGGTGGGGCAGGTGAGGACCGTCTGGCCGAGCCGCACGATCAGCTGCTCGGGGAGGCTGGCCTTGTCCATCGTGAGGAACAGGACGCTCACCCCCGGGCGCCCGTCGGGCGTTTCCCCCTCTGGCAGCGCGCGCTCGATCCCCGCCTCGCACTTGCAGCCGATCACCGACGTCGCGAAGCCGGTGAGCTTGAGGGCCGCTTCCCGCGCCCACTTCGCGTTGCGTCCGGTGATGACGATCCGGGCGACCCGCATCGTGAACGCCTCGGCGAACGTGTCTTCGATCGCGACGCCGTTGATGTTCATGCCACGGGCTCCGCGCCGTAGTTCTCGAACGACACGGCCGCGTACTCGTCGAAGAAGCGCTTCAGGTCTCGCGTGACCGCGGCGTCGTACCCGGGGCGCACCGCCAGCCGTCGTCCCGCCGGCGCGCGGCGCAGCTGGCCGTCCTCGACCACGAGCGTCCCCGCCTTGATCACGTAGCGCGGGCTCGCGAACATCTTCCCCCGGTCGGCGTCGGGCGCGTAGATCGTCACGTCGGCGTCGGCCCCGGGGCCGAGGTGTCCCTTGTGCGCCAGGCCCAGCAGCCGCGCCGGCCCTGCGCGCGTGACGATCGCGATCTCGCCGAGCGTGTACTCGCGCCCGAGCCCGTCGAGCAGCGCGCTCCCGCCGAGCAGCTTCTGGTTCACGCCCTTCAGCCGCTCGTCGCGGTACGGGCGGTCCATCAGCAGGCGGATCAGCTCCGGATAGGAGAGGAACGTCCCGCCATTGGGATGATCGGTGGAGAGGACGACCCGCCACGGGTCCGAGGCGAGCAGGAACAGCTCGAGCCCCACCGCCCACTGCAGCGCGGCGACGGCCGCTTTCTCCTTGTACGTGTAGGGTACGATCCCGCAGCCCGACTCGAGCTCGATGTCCACGTTCACCCACTTGCGCCCGGTGCTCGTGTGCAACAGGTACTCGACGGGGCCGTCCGCGGTGACGGTGGTGGCCGCCCCGAACATCACCTGGCCCACGTCCACGCTCACCTCGGGATGGGCGTTCACGTATTCGATCACCTCGCGCGCCCCCGACTTCCACGCTGTTCCCCGCTCGCCGCCGTAGCTGTGGAACTGCAGATGTGTGAAGTGCGCCCGCTGCCCCGCGAGCGCCCGCATGCTCTCGAGCGTAGTCGCGGCGTTCCCCGGTTGCCCGAGGTTGTTGCAGTGGATGTGGACGGGATGCGGTAGCTCGAGCGCGTTCGCCGCGCCGGCGAGGGTCGCGAGGATCTTCCGGGGCGTCACTGCGCTCGAGCCGACCGCGTCGTCCAGGCCCGCGACGTTGCGCTCCGTCCCGCCGGATTTCCACCGCGCCACGCCGCCCGGGTTCACGATCTTGATCGCGTAGCCGCGCGTGGCGCCGAGCAGCCAGGCGGCGTAGTCCCGCGCGCGCGCCGTCTCGCCCGCGGCGATCTGCCGGAACAGGTACTCGTCGTTGCCGAGCAGCACGAAGAACCCGGCGTCGACGATCGGCGTGTCGTCGAGCTCGGCGTGGGCGTGGCGCGCCCGCGGTCGTGTAGCCGAGCCCCGCATAGCGGTACCCCGTGACGAAGGTGCTCGGCAGCGTGCCGCCTGTGCCCGAGCGGGGATGCTCGCCCTCGGCGAGGGCCGGGGCGGGCGCCGCGTCGGCCGCGCGCTCCTCGGGGATCAGCCGCCGCGCGTGGTTCACGCTCGACCCGGCGACGTGCGCGTGGATATCCACGCCCCCGGGCATCACGACGAGGCCGCGGGCATCGAGCCGCGGCGCGCCGGTGGGCAGGTCGGCGACGATGCGGTCGCCCTCGATGCACACATCGCGCACGGCTCCGTCCACGCCGTTCGCCGGATCGTACACCGTGCCGCCGGTGACGCGGAGCCGGGAAGGCGTGGTCACGGGGCCAGCCTCTCGTACAGAGCGCGCACGGTGTCCGCGGCCGCCGCGCGCGGTCCCAGCCCCGAGAGCGCCGGCCGGAGCGGCAGCGGCACGTCGTCCATCCGGAACGCCGTGCCGCCCTCGTGAATCCCCGCCACACCGGTGTCGATCGCGACCTGCGGCGTGAACCCGGCGGCGCTCGCCCGCGGCCCGATCGCTACGGTCGCGACCCGTGCGAGTCCCGACGTCACCGGCTCCGGGACGCTCCCCGACGACCCGATCACCAGCGCGGCGTCGATCTCGCCGGCCGCGAGCAGCGCCGCCGCGCCCGCGTGCGGGCGGTAGGCGGGGGACCCGCCCGCGAAGTCAACGGCGAACGGGAACCCGGTCTGCCAGGTGAGCACGGCGTCCGCGCCCGAGCGGTTGCCGCCGCCCCGGAGCGTCGAGAGCGCGCAGCGGGTCGGCCCGTTCAGCGCCTGGGCGAGCACGACCAGCGCTTCGCCGCGGTCCGGGTCGGGGGGGAGCGCGCCCGGTTCGGCGTCCGCTACGAGCGCGACGTAGCGGGCTCTGGTCATCCGGCGCGCCAGCTCGGCCGCGGCCTGGAAGCGCGCGTCCTCGGCGGTCGGCCGGCCCTGCACCGCGGCGCGCATGACGCCGAGCGCGTCCACCTCGTCCGCGGGCGCGACCGCCACCCGGGCATCGGCATCGGCGGGACCGGGGGCGTCGCCCACGTCCACCGCGATCACCGTGCGGCTGCGCCGGCCGTCGGGGGTCTCGAGACCGCGGGCGTCCACCGCGTAACGGGACGTGAAGCGCGGGTAGCGGGCGCCCGGGTCTACGCCCCAGAAGACGATCACGTCGGCGCGCTGGCGGATCTCCCCCAGCGTCGCGCCGGCCCGGCCGCGGCGCTGGGCGGCGAGGACGCCCGCCGCCGCCGTCGCCGCCACGCTGTCGAGCGCCGCGCGCAGCCGGTCCGCGATCGCCACCGCGACGCGCTGCGTCTCGCAGGACACGTCGCCGCCGATGTACACGAGCGGCCGCCTGGCGCCGGCGAGGAGCCGCGCCGCCCCGTCGAGCGCCCGCTCCACCGAAGCCTTCCGGCCGTTCACCCGGGTTTCCCCGGGCACCGCGCCGTCGCCGAACCACGCTGCCCCGAGGGCGCACGCGTTCCGCGCTTCGGCGACGAGGCCTCCTCGCACCACGACGGCGATGTCGTCGCACGCGCACCCGCACCCCAGGCAGGTGACGTGGTCCACGGTCCGCTCGGCCGCGCTCACGCGATCCTCGCCCGGCGCTCTTCGACCGCGTGGTACACGGCGCGGGCGCGTGCGACCAGCGCGCGCCGGCACGCGGCGGCGTCCTCGCCGCGCGCGAAGATCGTGCAGATCGGCCGCCCGCGGGCGATCCCCGCTCCGGGGACCGGCACGTCGCGCACGCTGTCGTCCTCGAGCCAGGCGCGGGTGTCGGGCGCCGTGACGTCCCGGCGCGCATAGACGATCGCCTTCCCCACCGCGCCCGGCGTCCGGAAGGCCGCCGCGAGATCGAAGGCGGGCAGCGTCCCGGCGCAGGCACGGGCGTGCGTCTCGAAGATCGAGAGCCCGTAGGCGCGCTCCACGAGCTCGAGCGACGCCGTGTAGCGCGGGTTTATCTCGACGGGGTACGGGATCCCGCCTGACGCGACGAAGTCGATGCCGTTCACCCCCACGAGCCCGAATTCCTCCGTGACCGCCGCGGCGAGTCGGGACGCGACGGCGCGCAGCTGCGGCTCGGCCGCGAACAGAATGTTGCCGCAATAGCGGAACCCTGCGCCCCCCCCTCCCCCTCCGAACGCGCGCTCGCCCACGAGCGCCAGCGACAGGCCGAGCGGCACCGCGCGCCGGCCCTCCGCCGCGAACACGATCGAGCCGGGCAGGCCCGCGATCCGCTGCTGCAGGTAATGGCCGCGCGGTACCCGCCGCGCGACGTGCCCGCTCCAGGGCGCGATCCCGCTCCCGCCGCCCGACGCGCGCGGCTTCACGAGCCACGCGGTCTGCGACCCGCCCACCGGAGGCGCGCGGCGCACCAGAGGTGTCGCAAACCCGCGAGCGGCGAGGGCGCGCGCCACGCGGGCCGGGTCCCGGACGCGGGCGAGCACCTCCGGCGGATTGCCCCACAGCTCGCCGCCCCCCTCGGCGGCGAGCGCGGCGACCGCGCGCGGGTGGTTCTCGAAGCTCGCGACGTAGCACACCGCGTCGCAGCGGAGGCCGGTGGCCGCGCGCACTGCCGCCGCAGTGCTGAACCGGCCGGTCCGCTGGCGGGCCAGCGCCACCGCCTGCGCGCGCGCGCGCAGGTCGAGGTCGCCGAACCCGTCGACGGCGACGACGTCGTACCCGGCGCGGGCCGCCGACTCGGCGAAGCCGCGGGTCGAGACGCCGGCGATGAGGACGCGCGTCATGTCAGGACAACCCCAGCCGGCGCCGCGCCTGCTCGCGCGGCACCACGTAGAGGTGGTCGAGCACGCTGCCCCGCGCCTCGCGAATCGCCAGCGTCTCCACCAGCTCGCGGTGGGCGCCGCCGGCGAGCCCGTCGGCGACTAGCGCCGCCCCCTGCGCCCCGTGCTTCGCCGCCTGCGCGAACCCCTCGAGCACCCGCGTGGGGGCGAGCGTCCCGAGCCGCTGCCCGATCGCGTGGCGCACCGCTTCGACCCGCGCCAGCCGGCCCGACAGCACGAACTCCGTGGGTGCGGGCACGGACGTCGCGAGCGCCGTCGCGACCTTCACGGTGCTCTCGACGAGCGCCTCCCACGCGACGCGCTCGCGCGGCGTGGCGGGATCGGCGAGCCGCTCGGGGGAGGCGCCCGCATCGTCCCATCCGGCGATTGCCACCGCCCCGCCGCCGAACAGCAGCTCCTTCGGCACCGCGCCGGCGAGGTACGCCACCTCGCCGTCCAGCGCGCCCGCCGCCCGAAACCCCAGCGGGCCGCTCGAGCCCCCGGCGCCGTCCACGATGCGGCCGCCCGCCACCGCCACGGCGGCGCTGAATGCGCCGCCCAGCTCGAGCAGCACCAGCGACACCTCGGTGAGGGGGCGCGCGAGCCGCCGCGCCTGCTCGTCGATGGCGAGCGCCACCGCGCACACCTTCTCCGCCGTCCCCATGTCGACCCGATTCACCTTGCGGTGCGCGGGAACGGTCGGCAGATGGACCACGCCCGGCGTGAGCACGACGGGGAGCGACGACCGGGCGAGGGCGCGCACCAGCGCGGCGAGCCCGCCGATCCCGCCTGCTTCTCCCGGCGCCGCGAGGAACGCGAGCCGCAGGTCGTCTTCGGTCGCGTCCTGGACGCGCGTGATCGGGAGCCCGTAGCCGGACGGGCCGGCGACGAGGTCGAGCGGGCCGGCCCGCTCGAGCAGAGCCACGAACCCCGCCGGATCGGCGAGGGCGCGGGCGGTGGGGAGGGAGCGATCGAGAAACAGCCGGCCGTCATCGAGTCCGCAGAGATCGATGCTCACCGTCCCCGGGTCGACGCCGATGACGCGGGGCATCCCTTCACTGCTTCTGCGCCAGCAACTCCCGCGCGACGTCGGCGATGGTCTCGGCGTCCAGCACGAGGTCGTTGCGCGTGAAGAGCCGCCCGACGCAGGCCTTGTGGAGCTTCGTCTTGAAGTTCCCGATCCCGAACGCGCCGAACACGGTGACGCCGTTCTTCACGGTGCCCGCGTCGTTCACCTCCACCCCCTCGATCCCCAGGGGCGGGACGGCGTTCAAGTCCACCGCGACCTTGAGCGTCTTCAGCGCGGTCCAGGCGGCCTGCGGGACCAGCTGGATCCCCGCCGCGCCCGCGTTGAGGATGACCTCGACCCCGTCGAGGATCCGCGGCAGCTGCGACGCGTCCGCGAGGGTCGCGCTCTCCACCCGCACGTTGAAGCGGGCGCTGATGAACTGGCGCGCCTTCTCCCCCTGCTCGGGCTTGCGGGAGGTGATCGTGACGCGGGCGCCGTCCTTGGCGAGGAGCCCCGCGGCGCGCTGGCCGACGGGGCCGGTGCCCGCGAGGACCATCACCTTCTTGCCCTTCACGTCGCCGAGCGTCTGCTCGATCTTCACCACCGCGGCGACCGCGGTCGTGTTCGACCCGTTCGAGTCGAGCATGACCGACACCTTGAACGGCGCGAACATCGCGTCCACCGCCAAGGCGAGCAGCTGCTCGCCGGCCGACATGTTGCTCCCGCCGATCCAGACGGCCGTGTGGTGGAGGTCCTTGGGCCCGCGGGTGAAGAGGCAGCCGTAAACGAGGTCGCGGACGTCGGATTCGGTCACCCCGCCGTAGCTCATCACCACGTCGGCGCCCGCATCGTAGGCCACCACCTGGTCGAACACGCTCGGCAGCCGCGAGCTGTCGAGCTGTAACAGCAGCTTACGCATCAGGGTTCATGCTCCGCGAAGGCACGGAAAAAGGGCGCGAAAGCAGTCGAGGGGCGGCAGCCCCGCCCCTCGACGTAGGATCAGGCGACCGCGGGGAGATCAGCCCTTGTCGGCGCCGCCGGCGAACGGATGCGTGGCCGTCTTCGCCTGGGCGATCACCGTGTCGATCTTCGGCTGGCCCTTCAGGGCCCGCTCGATCGACTCCTTGGTCGCCCGGTAGTTGAAGTCGAAGATCTTCTTGTCGTTCTTCGCCTGCCAGTGGATGAACACGCCCACCAGGATGCAGTAGTCGTCCACCCGGTCACGAGGAATGACGCCCGAGGACACGCTGTCCACCACCGCGCGGGCCACCGCCGCCTGCGCCGGGCCGAACATCTGGACGGCCTGGGTGGCGTTCTTCATGGTGACCTTGTTGAACAGAAGCGTGTCGGGTTTCGCCGGCAGGTTGGGGCTGACCACCGCAAGCAAGTGGGTGAAGCCGTCGGTGTTGGTCGAGAGCGCGTGCGTAAACGCCGCCCCTGCGGGGCCCGACTTCGACCCGATGATCAAGTCGATGTGGGCGACTTCGTTCCCGTCGCCTACCAGGGATTCACCGATGAAGAAATCCGCTGCCATAACTACCTCCCGATCCGGATGGGGTCCACGAGCTTGACGTGCTGGCCGTCACGAATGCGGTGTTGAGAGCGGCGTGGTTGAGGGACGTGGATACCACGCGGTCCCGCGTCTGCGGGTAGCTCCTACGGAATGCGGGTAGCTCCTACGGAAACCGTATCGATGGGGTGCTAACCTGCCCGCCGCGCCGACAGGTGTCAAGGCCGGCCGCCGGGCCGCCAAATCGAACTTTTCCGGGGTTACTCGGGCGGCGGAGTCCCCGTCGCCGCCCGCCACACCTCGTCTGCGAGCCACTCGAGCCGCTGCTGGGCGTAGTCGAGTTCCGCCGGGGTCATCGCCTTCGCGCGCCGGGCGATCTCGCGCGCGTGCGTCAGCAGGTCGTCCAGCACCTCGCGCAGCGGGCGGTTCTGCCGGCGCTCCGGCCGCGGGCGCGGGCTCACGCGGTCTGGATCCCGAGCGCGCGCTCGTCCGCCTTGCGAAGCTCCTCGGCCGCGGCGCGGAGCGTGGAGGCGAGCCCCAGCTCGGCGAGGTAGCTCTCCACCAGCCGCAGGCCCAGGTAGTACCCCGAGCGCTCCGGCAACACCTTGCCGCCCATGAGGCGCGCCGCCGGGCTCATCCCGCCCGAGAGGAAACGCAGCCGCAGGCCCAGCCCCGTCTGGTCGAGCGCCGGCGTCACGGCGCGGCGCAGGAACGCGTCCAGTTCGCGGATGCGGCGGTACTGCCGCCGCGTGTAGCCGAAGTACTCCCACGGCTCGAATCCCGGCGCCACCGCCTGCGCGGCCGCCACCGCCGCGCCCTCGTTCACCAGGAGTTCCCGCAGCGTGGCGCGGCTCCCCGTGTCCCAGTAGTCGTAGTAGCCGCGCCGGTCCGCGACCAGCCGCCGCACGTCCGCGCGGCTCGTCGGCGACGTATAGCGCACCGCGTGCGCCGCTTCGTGGGCGATCCACAGGGGCAAGAGATGTGGCGCCAGCCCCATGCCGTACGTCTGGGGATTGGCGCGGCCGGTGAAGTGCTCCAGACACACGAACGCTAGCCCGCGTCCCCCCACGACCAGCTCGCCCGCGTTCGCGCCTCCCACCCCCACCATCAGGTAGAGGTCCACCGGACAGTCCACCTCGAAGCGGTCGAGGGCGCGCTGCAACGCGTCCTCCGCGATCGCCGCGACGTCCACGTCCTCGAGCAGGCGATGGAGGTCGGCGCGGTCCGCCCGGAGCGCCGCGGCGATCACCTGCTCGGCATGCGGCGACGCGGGGTCGAGCACGTAGTTGTGCCAGTAGCTCGCGAGCACCGGCTTGTGACGATCGAGATAATCGTGGTACGCCGCGGGGGGATCGGGCGCGGCCAGGACCGCGAGGAACTCCGGCACGAGGTTGACGAGCATGGAGCGGTCGAGTCCCAATTTGGGAAATGGCCGCGCCCAAGACAAGCGTGTGCGCGCGGCGGGTCAGCTCGGGGAGGGGGAGGGCCGACTTGACATCGCGCTCAGGTCTTGTCACGCATTTTGCGGCTCATCTCGGCGAGGAACCTCCGTTCGGCGGGCGTGAGGCTGTCGATGCCGCGCGCCGAGATCTTGTCGAGCACGCGGTCGATCTCGGCCTGCGCGGGATCGCGCCCGGCGCGGGACGGCTTCGCAGCGTCGCTCCCCCCGCCCCCCCCGCTCCCCCGCGCCGCGCGCCCGGGATGCACGAGCACGCTCGGCTCGACGGCGCGCCGCACGTGCCGCTCCGCCCGGGCGAGGCGCCAGTCCGCGGTCTTGAGGTAGAGGAAACCCGTCGCGAACCCGCCCAGGTGCGCGACGTGCGCGACGCCGTCGTTCGCGAACAGCGCCAGCACCAGGGAGATCGCCACCGCGAAGGCCACGAACCACTTCGCCGGGATCGGCTCCGGCAGGAACAGCACGGAGATCGGCTGATCGGGGTCGTGCCACGCGAACGCCAGCAGCACGCCGTACACCGCCGCCGACGCGCCGACCACGACCGCCACGGGCCGGAGCTGGATGAGCAGGAACGAGAGCGCGGCGCCGCCCAGCCCGCACAGGAGGTAGTACACGAGGAACGGGCCGCTCCCCATCCGCTCCTCGACCTGCGGCCCGAACACGAGCAGCGCGAACAGGTTGAACGCGAGGTGGAGGACGTTCGCGTGCACGAACATGTAGCTGAGGAACGTCCACGGCTGGGAGAACGCCTGGAGCGGCACGAACCCGAACGCCGTGAGGAAGCGCGGATCGACGAAGATCGTCTTCTGGAGCAGGAAGACGACGAGGTTCGCGACGAGCAGCCGCCGCACCCACGGGGTCATGCCGAACGTCCGCTGCGGGCCCATCAGGTGTTTATCCCCCGCGCGCGCTCCCCGAGTTCCGGGCCAGCTGACAGATGCGTTCGCACAGCTCCGGAAACTCGATCCCCGCAGCCCGGGCGGCTTGGGGGAGGAGGCTCGTCCGCGTCATCCCGGGGAGCGTATTGGCCTCGAGACAAAAGATGTCGCCCTCCCGGCTCAACCGGAAGTCGACGCGGGAGTACCCCCCGAGCTTGAGCGCCCGGTGCGCCGTCAGCGCCAGCTCCTGAAGCTGGCGCGCGAGCGGCGTGTCGAGGTTCGCCGGGAACGTCTCCTCCGACATCCCCGGCGTGTACTTGCACTCGTAATCGAACAGCTCGTGCTTCGGGATGATTTCACCGACCGGAAGCGGCACGTCGCCCACGATCCCCACCGTGAGCTCCCGCCCCGGGATGAACTGCTCCGCCATCACTTCATCGTCGTAGCGGCGGGCGACCTCCACGGCGGCGTCGAGTCCGCGGGCGTTCTTCACGAGGGTCATCCCCACCGAGGAGCCCATCTTCGACGGCTTTACGATCACCGGCCAGCCCAGCGCCGTGGTGACGTCCTCCGGCGCCACCGGCGCCATGAACCACGCCGGCACGGGCACCCCCGCCGCCCGGAACAGCCGCTTCGAGAGATCCTTGTCCATCGCCAGCGCGCTCGCCAGCGCCCCGCTGCCCGTGTACGGCACCCCGATCACGTCCAGCGCGGCCTGGAGGATGCCGCCCTCTCCGCGCCCCGCGTGCAGGCACAGGAACAACACGTCCGCCTCGTGCACCGCCGCGAGCCCCGCGAGGCCGGTCGAGAGTGTCTGCCGCTCCCGCTCGTCCAGTTCGGCCACGGTGGGCGGCTCCCGGCCGACGCTCCCGGTGAGGAGCCGCTGCTCGTCCGCCGGCGTGAGGAGGCCCGTGACCGTGTCCACGACCGCGACGTGATGCGCCCGGCCGCGCAACGCCTCGACGATCTGGGCGGCGCCGGCGAACGCGACGGTGCGCTCCGCCGTCGCGCCGCCCGTGATCACCGTGATCCGCATCAGCGGATCCCGGCGAGCTGGTGCAGCACGTCGTAGCGGGTGACGATCCCGGCGATCTTCCCGTCGCGCCGCACCAGCGCGGCGGGTGTCTCGCGCGACAGGAGCGCGGTGAGACGATCCACGGGCAGGTCGGCGTCCACGACCGGGAACGGCGCGTCCATCACGTCCCCCACGGGGGTGTCGAGCAGGGCCGGCGCCTCGAGGGCCTTCCCCATCAGCACCTGCTCCGACACCGCCCCCACGCCGTCGCCGCCGTCCAGCACCGGCAGTTGCGACACGTTGTAGGTGCTCATCAGGTTGAGCGCCTGGCGGACGGTGGCGGTGGGCGCCACCGAAATGACCGGCGGGGCGCCGGAGTTCTTCGCTTCGACGAGCCGCGCCACGGTGACGCGCTCGCTCTCGAGGATCTCGTTCTCGCGCAGCCACTCGTCGTTGTAGACCTTGGAGAGATACCGCTCTCCGGTGTCGCACAGCACGGTGATCACGAGCGCCTGCGGGTCGTTCACCCGGCGCGCCACCTCCAGCGCCGCCACCACGTTGACGCCGGTCGAGCCGCCGGTGAAGAGCGCTTCCTCCTTCGCCAGGCGCCGCGTCATCAGCATCGCGTCCTTGTCGGACACGGTGATCCATTCGTCGATCACGTCCCAGTGGAGCGACGTCGGGAGCTTGTCGCCGCCGATCCCCTCCACCTTGTACGGGTGCCCCTCGGTCTTCCGGCGGGTGCGCGCGTACTCGGTGTAGATCGACCCGGCGGGGTCGCCTGCGATCACGCGGACCTGGGCGTTCCGTTCCTTGAGGTACCGGCCGGCGCCGCTCACCGTCCCGCCCGTCCCCGGCGAGCACACGAAGTGCGTGACCTTGCCTTCGGTCTGCTCCCAGATCTCGGGGCCGGTCGTGCGGTAGTGGACGTCCGGGTTCACCGGGTTGTAATGCTGGTCGGCGAAGATCGCGTTCGGGTGTGCGGCGGCGATCGCGCGCCCCTTCATGATGTAGTTCTCGGGATGGTCGGGGGGCACGGCCGTGGGCGTGATGATCACCTCGGCGCCGAGCGCGCGGAGCAGCCGCGCCTTCTCCTGCGACATCTTGTCGGGCATGGTGAAGATGCAGCGGTAGCCCTTCACGGCCGCGGCGAGGGCGAGTCCCACGCCGGTGTTTCCCGACGTGGCCTCGACGATCAGTCCGCCGGGCTTGAGCCGCCCCTCGCGCTCGGCGGCCTCGATCATCGCGAGCCCGATGCGATCCTTCACCGACCCGCCCGGGTTGAAGAACTCGGCCTTCGCGAGCACCGGCGTGCGCAGCCCCTGCGTCACCCGGTTCAGCCGCACCAGGGGCGTCCAGCCGATCGTGTCGAGAATGTTCGCGTACGGTCTAGTGTGCGGAGGCACCGGTGTCCGGCCTCGCCGGGGTGGACTCCGGCTGCGCGCGCGTCGTGTCCAGTCGCGGGCGGTTGGTGTCGGGCTGCGTGCGCCGGGCGGGAGCGGGGGCGGGGACGGAGGGGGCGGCCGGCGGGGAGAGGACGGCCCGCCGCGGGGCGGCGCTGTCGGGCGCGCCCTTCATGACGGCGCCGCTCGCCGCCGGGTGGCGAAACTCGATCGGCTGCAGGAACGCCGTCGCGACGGGCAACCCGTGCCGCCGCCCCGCGGCGAACCGCAGCTTCCGCGCCCCCGCGAGCGCCGCGGAGTCGAGCGCCGGATAGCCGCTCGACTCCGCCACCCTGCTCGACTCCGCGAGCAGGCGGCCGCTCGAGTCCACGAACAGGCGCAGCACCACGTCGCCCTCGACCTTCTGCTCGTACAGCCGCGGCGGATACTGAATCGGCGAGTCGCCGTTCAGCGCGACCGGCGGCTCCTGGTCGGGCGGCGCGCCGGACTGGGCGGCGCTGCCCGTCTGGCCGGGCGGTGCCTCGCGGCCGCAGGCCCCCGCCGCCATGCCGAGCGCCAGGACGCCCGCGAGCACGCGACGCCGGTCGTTCACGCGTCTTCCTCCAGTCGCTTCTTCCACGCCGCGAGGCGGTTCAGCGCCTCGAGCGGCGACAGGGCGTTCACGTCCAGGCGATCGAGCTCCGCGAGCAGCGGGTGCGGCGCGGTCCCCGGGCCCCCCCCGCCCCCCCCGAACAGGCCGAGCTGCGCCGCGTCCGGCGGCGGCGGTGCGGCCTGGTGCGCCACGTGGTGCCCCGCCTCGAGCAGCTGCAGGACCTGCCAGGCGCGTCCCACCACGGGCGCCGGAAGTCCCGCGAGCCGCCCGACGTGGATCCCGTAGGAGCGGTCGGCGCCACCCGGCTCGAGCCGGTGCAGGAACACGATCTCGTCTCCGGCCTCCCGCACCGCCACGTTGAAGTTGCGCGCGTGCGCCAGCTCCTCCGTGAGCTGCGTCAGTTCATGATAATGCGTCGCGAAGATCGTCTTGCAGCCGATCGCATTGTGCAGGAACTCGGTCACCGCCCATGCGATCGCGACGCCGTCGTACGTCGAGGTGCCGCGGCCGATCTCGTCGAGCAACACGAGGCTCCGCGCGGTCGCGCCGTGCAGGATGGCGCTCGTCTCGCTCATCTCGACCATGAAGGTCGACTGGCCCCGCACGAGGTTGTCCGACGCCCCGACGCGCGTGAACAGCCGGTCCACCACGCCGATCACCGCACGCCGCGCGGGCACGAACGCCCCCACCTGCGCCAGCAGCACGCACAGCCCCACCTGCCGCAGCAGGGTGGACTTCCCCGCCATGTTGGGCCCGGTCAGGAGGATCACCCGGCCGGCCTCGTCCAGCCTTACGTCGTTCGGAATGAACGCCTCGCGCGCCATCATCCGCTCGACCACCGGGTGGCGACTGTCCTCCAGGGCGATCGTGAAGCCGTCGTTCACCTCGGGACGGACGTAGCGCTCGTGGTGCGCGAGGTCGGCGAGCGCGCTCCAGACGTCGAGCCGGGCGAGCAGCCCCGCCGTGGTCTGCACCCGCGCGATCGCGTCGGCGATGCGGCGCCGCAGCGCATCCACGAGCTCGGTCTCGCGCGCCGCGATGCGCTCCTCCGCCCCCAGCACCTTCGCTTCGTATTCCTTCAGCTCGGGCGTGACGTAGCGCTCCGCCCCCGACAGCGTCTGGCGCCGCTCGTAGTCCGCGGGGACTCTGGATTTGTGCGGGTTCGTCACCTCGATGTAGTAGCCGAAGACCTTGTTGAAGCCGACCTTGAGCGACGCGATCGCTGTGCGCTCGCGCTCCCGGGCCTGGAGCCCGGCGATGTACCGCTTCCCACCGTCCCGCGCGTCCGTGAGGTCGTCGAGCTCGCGGTCGTATCCCGGGCGGATCGCGTCCCCATCCGCCAGCTGCGCGGGCGGGCGCTCGACCAGGGCCCGGGCCAGCTCGTCTCCGACGTCCTGGAGCAGATCGAAGCGGTCGGCCGCCTCCTCGAGCGGCGCCGCCCGGCCGCGCGCCTCGAGCCCGTCGAGCGCGGCGCGCACGTCGGGGAGGCGCAGCACCGAGTCCCGCAGCGCCCCGAGCTCGCGCGGCGTCGCGCGCCCGAGCGCCGCCCGCCCCGCCAGACGCTCGAGATCGCGCACGCCGTCGAGCGCTTCCCGCAGGCGGTCGCGTCCCCGTGGGTCCCCCACCAGCACTTCCACGGCGTCGAGGCGGGCGTTGATCGCCGCCGGGTCGACGAGCGGTGCGAGCAGCCAGCGCCGCAGCAGCCGCGCGCCCATGGGCGTGATCGTCCGGTCGAGCACGTCGAGCAGCGTTCCTCCGGGGACCCCGGCGCGGAGCGGCTCGACCAGCTCCAGGTTGCGCCGGGTCATCTCGTCGAGCGGCAGCACGTCGCCGCGCCGCAGCACGCGGGGCCGGGCGAGATGGGGCAGGCCCCCGGGCTTGAGCTCACGCGCGTAGCGCAGCAGCGCTCCCGCCGCGCCCAGGGCGGCGCGGTCGCCCCCCCCCGCCTCGATCCCGAGGCCGTCGAGCGAGGCGAGCCGGAAGGTCCGCGTCAGGTCTTCGCGGGCGAGCTCCGGGTCGAACTCCCACGCTTCGCGCTCCGTGCGGGTCGCCCCTCCGTGCGGGACTTCGATCCCCGCGACGACGACGAGCTCCGGCGCCTCGTAGCGGGCGAGCGCGGTGGCGAGATCCTCTGGCGCCACGGTTTCGAGCACGAGCTCGCCCGTCGTGAGGTCGAGGGCGGCGAGCCCCGCGGCGGCCCCCCCGCCCCCGGGATCGACGGCCACGAGGAAGTTGTTCCGCTTGCGCTCGAGCCAATCCTCCGCGAGCACCGTGCCGGGCGTGACGGTCTCCACCACCTCGCGCCGCACGAGCCCCTTGGCGAGCCGCGGGTCTTCCACCTGCTCGCAGATCGCCACGCGGTGACCCAGGGCGATCAGCCGCCGCAGGTATTCGGTGGCCGCCTTGACGGGCACGCCGGCGAGGGGCACATCCGCCGCGCCGCCGTTGTTGCGCGCGGTGAGGGTCAGGCCGAGCTCCCGCGCTGCGACCCGGGCGTCGTCCTCGAACATCTCGTAGAAGTCCCCCATCCGGAAAAAGAGGATCGTGTCCGGGTGCCGCGCCTTGATCTCGCGGTACTGCTGCATCAGCGGGGTGTCGGTCTCGACCCGCGGGGTCACGGCTCCTCCACCACGAACGGCTGGCCGCCGAGCCGGGTCTTCAAGCGCCGCTGCGCCTGCACCGCCTCGTCCCGCGTCGGGTACGGCCCGACGCGCACCTTGAAGAGGCCGCTCGTGTCCCGCACCACGCGGGCCGCGAAGCCCATCACCTTCAGGCGCGTCAGCATCTCGTCCACCTGTGCCGCGCTCTTCACGGCGAGGACCTGGACGGTGTACCCCGAGACCGCGGTCGCCGCGGCCCTCGCCTGGCTGTCGCCCGGGGAGGCGGTGGCGGGGGAGGACACGGGCGCGGGGTTCGTCGCCGCGCCCGGCGCGCAGCGCGCGGCGTAGAAGCTCACCTGGTTCTTGAACTCGACGTCGGCACCCGCGCCGTCCAGCGCCTCCTGGATCAGGGCGCAGCCGTGCGCGGGGTCCTTCAGGTCAAAGTACGCGCGCGCCGCCCAGAAGTCGGCCCGCGGTTTGAGCGGCGAGTCGGGGTAATCGCGCCGCAGCCGTTCCGCGGCCTGGACCGTCCCCGCCGGGTCACCCTGCGCGAAATACAGCTGCGTGAGCAGCACCAGCGCCGAGTCCGCCCACACCGAGCGCCCGTACTCGACCACCACGCGCTGCAGGCTGGTGGCGGCGGTCACCGCGTCCCCGGCGATCCGCCCCGCGGTGAACAGCGCGCCCGGATAGAGGGAATCCTGGGGGGACAGGCCTGCGAGCAGCCGGCGCAGCATCGCGCGCGCCGAGTCCGGTCGCGTTTGGGCCACCCGGAGCGCGGCGGCTCGGACCGTGTCGGTCTGGGCGGTTAGCCGGTTAGCCGGATAGGCGGTTAGCAAGAGCAGTACCACACTAACCGTCCAACCGCCTGACCGCCTAACCGCCTTCACGCCGCCTCCCTCGCGCGCACGCCCCACGCCAGCACCAGCTGCTCGAGGATCCCGCGTTCGTCGGTCACGGTCGAGGACTTGAGGGCGCGGTCGGCGGCGAGCGCGCGCCGGATCGCGTACGACAGCTCGCGCCCGCTCCACAGGCTCGCCCAGCGGGCCCAGCGCGCGGCGGTGTGTTCCCAGCTCCCCAGGCCGTAGGGGCGGGCGGCGCGCAGGAGCGAGAGAATGAGCGGCTCGAGCCGGCTCCGGGGCGCCCCGCGATCGAGCTCGGCCCGCGCCAGCGCGGTGCCGAGCAGCGCGGTCGCGAGCGCGGTGATGAGGCGGACCCCGCTCATCCCCGCCTGCTCCAGCACCGGCTCGACCAGGCGTGCCGCGGCGGGGGCGCGTCGCTCGAGCGCCGCGTCCACCAGATCCTGCACCGTCTCGCCCCGGCGCACGCCCACGAGCGCCGCGACGTCGTCGCGCGTGACCGCGCGGCTGGCGGCGAGCGCCGCGAGCTTCTCGAGCTCCGGGGCGAGCGCCGCGAGGTCGTTTCCCACGGCCGCCAGCAGCAGCTCGCCGGCGTCGGGCGCGAGCTCGAGCCCGAGCTGCTTCGCGCGATGCGCCATCCAGCGCTCGACCCGCGCCGGGGGCAGCGGCTCGACCGCGACGCCCGTCGCCCGGCGCGCGAGCTCCGGGTCCGGCGCCTCGCCCGCGCCCTGCACCAGCACGAGCACCGTCGTGGGGTTGGGAGCTTCGAGATAGTGCAGCAGCTCCTGGCGCACCTTGGCGGTCTTGCGCAGCTGCTCGAGGCCGCGGATCACCACGGCGCGCGTGGCCGCGAGCATCGGCGGCGTGTTCACCAGCGCGTGGAACGACTCGGGGTCCAGGTCGACCGCGCTCCGCTGATCGACGTTGAAATCACGGGACGCCGGGTCCACGGCCCGCTCGACCAGGGCACGAACCGCCTCGTCCTTCAACACGTCTTCGTCGCCATGAAGGTAGTAGACGGCGTCCGGCGGACCCTGCTTCAGGCTCCGGAGCAGTGCATCAAAGGTGAGAGCCCCCATACGGGGCGGAAGTTACCGCGGCCTCGGGTCGAGAGAAAGCCTACCGGCCCGCCGACGCGGGTTCGACGAGCGCCGTGCCGTAGGGGTTCTGGTTGCCCGTGAACACGCTCGCCCGCGGGTCCTGGAACGACACGAACGGCACGCCCGCCTGTACGACGGGCTTGGGGAAGGGCACGGGCGGCAGGGCGGGGGCGCGGGCCACAGGAGGGCGCCGGAGCCCCTCGAGCGCGACGAGTGCGAGCGCGGCCGCGATGAACAGCGCAGCCGCGATGCCGGCGCGCGCCGGCACCTGGCGAGCCGCGTCCCGCTCGCGCGCGAGTCGCGCGTCGAGCCGGGGCCGGAAGGCCGGGGAGGGCTCGATCGTTTCCGCGGCCTGCAACGCCAGCACCCCGCGCCGGACCGCGGCGTCGTACTTACGGCAGCAGGCGCACTGCGCGAGGTGGCGCTCGAAACGCCGCAGCTCGCGCGGGCCTCCGATCAGCCCGTCGCGAAAATCCGTATAGCGGTCGAGGAATTCGCCGCACGTCATAATGGCAATGTTCTACTCTGCCGGTGGACCGGAGGTTCCAGGCGCTATTCGAGCAGCGGCTCGATCAGCTGGGCGAAGCTGTTCCGGGCCCGGTTCAGCCGGCTCTTCACCGTGCCCAGGTTGCACCCCGTGATCTCGGCGATCTCGGCGTAGCTCTTCCCTTCGAGCTCGCGCAGCACGAACACGGCGCGATGGTGGGTGGGCAGCTGGCCCACGCACTGGTCCACCGCGTCCTTGAGGTAGCGCTTCCGATACAGGTCGTCGGGCCGGGCCGTGGCGTCCTCGAACTGCAACGGCCGGTGGTCGGCCTCCCAGTGCTTCTTGATTGTCTGGAACAACACCAGCGGATTGCGGCTGCGGTTGCGCAACTCGTTCTTCGCGAGGTTCGAGGCGATCGTGTAGATCCAGGTCGAGAACTTCTTCGTCTGGTCGAAGCGGTGCAGGTGGCGGAACACCCGGATGAAGACCTCCTGCACGAGGTCCTCGGCCCGCTCGCGGTCGCCGATGGTCCGGTTGATGAAATTGAGCAGGCGGGTCTGGTAGCGGTCCACGACGGTGCCGAACGCCTGGGGATCTCCCCTCAGGTGCTCGAGCACCAGCCGGCCGTCGTCCAGCTCGTGCAGCGCCTGGCGCTCCAGCGCGCGCGCGCTCACGACGGCTTGGCTCTTCCGTTTGAGAGCTACTCGCATGGGCTGCTCCGTCGTTACCAATGGAATACCGGGATGCGATGCGGTAAGACCTTCCACTTATATAGATACGGCACGAACCGTACCCGTCGCATCCCGGGTCCTAAACCACCGTGCCCCAAGGCCTTGTTCCACGGGCGCCGGGTCGTTTCGACGCCCGCGTCTCCGACAGGTGACACCGGAATGCTACATCCCCAGCACGAACCCCGCCATATAAAGGATGGCCACAATCGTCTTCGCGTCACGGATTTCCCCGTCCCGGATGCGGGCGAGCACCTGCGAGAGCGGCTGCGGCACGACCTCGATGAACTCGTCGCGCTCCCGCGCGGGCGTCCCCGCGGTGAGCCCGGTCGCCAGGTACAGGTGGATCACTTCGTCGGTGAACCCCGGCGTCGTCCACACCGACGTCAGCCGCCGCAGCGCCGTCGCGGTCACACCCGCCTCCTCGACCAGCTCGCGCCGGGCGCACGCCTCCGGGTCCTCGCCCGGGGCGAGGGTGCCGGCCGGTACCTCCCACAGTGTGCCGCCCGCGGCGTAGCGGTATTGCTTGATCAGGAGGATCGTCGGGTCCCCGCGCTGCGGATCGGATGCGCAGGGCACCACCGCGGCGGCGCCGGGATGGCGGATCAGCTCCAACTCCCCTGTGGAGCCGTCGGGGAAGCGGACCGTGTCGACGTCGAGCCGGACGACCCGACCCGTGTAGATCCGGCGGCTGGCGAGTTGCATCGCGCTCCTCAGCGGTTGAAGAGCCACGTGACGGGGACCTTGAAGCCCTCGGCGAGGAAATAGGCGGCGTTGCGCCGGGGGTTGGCGCGGATCGGCGAGCCGGGTGCGGGCGACGTGAACGGCGCGAGCCCGAGCCGTGTCGCGATGATCTGCAGCCGCAGCATGTGGAACCCATCCGAGACGAGCAGCACGCGCCGGCTGTCGTGACCCGTGAACCAGCGCGCTACCCCGTCGAGCGAGGCGGAGGTGCTGGTGCCCGCGGGCAGCGCCACCACGGCGCCCTCCGGCAGCCCCGCCTTGAGCAGGTAGCGCCGCCCGACCTCCGATTCGCTCACCGTCTCACCCGTCCCCACGCCGCCCGTGACGAGCACGACCGGCGCGAGGCCGCGCTGGTACAACGCCGCCGCGTGGTCGAGCCGGGCCCGGAAGACGGGCGAGGGCCGCCCGTTGTACTGCGCCGCGCCCAGCACCGCGATCGCGTCCGCCGTGGTCGCCTGGTCGCGCGCGGCCGCGAGCGCGACGCTGACCACGACCGCCGCCCACCCGAAGGCCAGCGCGATCGCCAGCACCACCGCGGCCGCGAGCTTGCGGCGCAAAGTCCAGAATGGCATGGGGGAAAGACAACAGGGCAGGCGGGAAGAGGGAAGGGGGACGGGGCCACCGTCCCCCCTCTCCCGTCCCTCGTCCCCGTTTCTCACGGGCCCAGCTAGTAAGGGGCGCGATCATTGGTTGATGATCTCGAGCAGGAGTTGCGCGGCGCGCGGGTCGTGTGACTGTCCGAGCCAGAAGATCGCCTTCTTGCGGAGCTCCTTGTCGGGCTCGTTCTTGGCGATCGCGATCAGCTTGTCGACCGCCTCGGGCTCGTGGCGCTGCGAGTAGACGAAGATGAGCTGCTCCTTTATCTCGATGTTGCGAATCCGGTCGTACAGGGCCGTGAGCTGGCCGAGCTCGGCGCCGGTCTGGCCCGCCCAGAAGAGCGCCTTCTTCCGCATCTCCATCGGCTCGCGCTCGTTCAGCGCGATGTCCATCAACCAGCGCCCGTTGTCCGGCCCGCCCATCTGCGACAGCGAGAAGATCACCTTCTCCTTCAAATCCTCGTCCGCCAGCTTCGCGTAGAGGGCGCGGAGGAACGCGGCGTTCTCCGTCGAGTGCTGCTGGCCGAGCCAGAAGATCGCCTTCTCGCGCGCCTCGCCGGGGGCGTCGGAGCGGCCGGCGTAGTCGCGCAGGATCTGGGCGGCCCGGGGGCTGTGCTGCTGCGACAGGGCGAAGATCGCTTTGTCCTGTAGCTCTGCGTCGCGCGACGTCCGGAGGATCGAGTCGAGCATGCTCACCGCGCGCTCGGTGGGCACCTGCGAGAGCCAGAACACCCCCTGCTGGCGGACCTCGGCGTCGGGATCGTGCTGCGCGACGTCGAGCAGGATGTCCTCGGTCTCGGCGCCCCGTTGCTGCGAGACGATGAACACGGCCTTGCGGCGCAAGGCGGCAGAGCACGCGTCGCGGCGCGCCAGCACTTTCTTGAGGATCGGCAGCGCGTTGGCGGCGTCCATCTGGAGCAGTCCGTTGAGTGCGGCGACGCGCACATCGTCCTCGTCGTCCTCGCGCGGGCAACGCGTCGAGGCGACGGCATCCGCCCTTCCCCGCGCGTGGTCGGCGACCCACGCCGCGGCCTCGGCATCACCCCGCTTGGCGAGCGCCGTCTGGATGCGCGCGAGCAGCGCGTCTCCGTCGCGCAGCGTGGCCGCCCGGGGATGGCCCCGCCGCTGTTCGGCGAGCAGGCCGCGGGCGCGGTCCAGGTTGCTCGCGTCGTCCGTCCGGTACAGCGCGAACGCCGCCCAGTAGAGGGCGTCGCGCCGCCCAGTAGAGGGCGTCGCCCGCCCGCGTCGAGTTGGGGAAGCGCCGTGTGATATCGCCGTACAGGGCCGCGGCACCCGTGTGGTCGCCGCGGTTCAGCGCCCGGCGCGCGGCGCGCCACAGGGAGTCGGTGGGATCCTGCTCGTCCTGCGCGAGCGCGAGCGCCCGCGCGGACGGCACGATCGGCTGCTGCGTCGCCACGACGGCCGCCACCACCAGATACATCGCCTGCATCAGAGTGCTCCTTGCGCGCGCACGGGGCCGGGCCCGGCGGGGATCGCCGTCCGCAGCCGCAGCAGCACGCTCCGTTGGTCCAGTCCCTGGTTGATCAGTTGCACGTCTTCCCGGTCGCTCCCCGAGGGCAGCTGGGCGATCTGGGCCAGGACGAGCTCCAGATCCTCGAGCAAGCTCTTGAGCCGGGGATCTCGCGCCGCGGGCGAGTCGAGCATCAGCCGCGTCGTGCCGAGGAGGTCGCGCGCCTGCGCGGTGAACTGCCCCGCGGGCTCGCCCCCGCGGGTCTCGACGCGAAATCCCGTGAGCAGCGCTTCCGTGCGGGTGAGGTACTGCGCCGCGGCCACCCGGTACGCGAGGGTCGTCTGGTCCGCGTCCCCCGCCGCGGCCGACGGCGTCCCCGTCCCGTGACCGCCCGCCGTCCAGCGCCCGATCGCGATGCCGAGGGCCAACACGGCGGCCAGCCCCGCGCCCCAGCCGACCCAGCGACGGACCACGATCACGCGCCGGCGCCGGGCCGCACGCGCGGCCTCGATCCGCCGCCACATCTCCTCGCGCGGCGTGGCGGGCGGACGGTGATAGTCCCGCGCGGCGTCGCGCAGCCGCTCTTCGAACCGGTCATCCATCATGACACCCACTCTCCCGCGAAATCCGCGAGCGTTTCGCGCAGCCTGGCGCGGGCCCGCGACAGCTGCGCCTTCGACGTGCCCGACTCGATCCCGAGCGCGCCGCCGATCTCCTCGTGCGTGTAGCCCTCGACGTCGTGCATCACGAACACCGTGCGGTAGCCGTCCGGCAGGTCGTCGATCGCCCGCGCCAGCCGCCGCTTCAGGTCCGGCTCGGCCCGCCGCCCGCCGGCCGGCAGCGCGGCGGCGTCCGTGAGGTCGGTCTCGTGCCGCCGGAGCCGCTGCACCTTGCGCAGCCCGTTCAACACCACCGAGGTGGCGATGGCGTGCAGCCACGTCGACAGCTTCGCCTCGCCGCGGAATGCACCCAGCCGCTCAAACGCCCGGACGAACGTGTCCTGGGTGAACTCCCGCGCCAACTCGTCGTCCCCCGCCAGCCGGTAGGCCAGGCGGTAGACGCGGTCGACGTGCGCGTCGTACAGCGCGCGCTCCGCGGCGCCGTCCCCGGCGCGGACTCGGGCTATCAGCTCACGTTCGTCCACCGGGCTCCGGAGCGGGGGCGGGGGGGCGGGGCGTCGGGTGCGTCGACTACCCCTGTGACACGCAGGGCCCGGAGACGGTTGCGCGGGGGGGGAGGTCAGCCGTGCTTCAGGAGGATGCGAACCCCGATGCCGGCGAGGACGGCGAGCAGGAAGGAGGCGAGGGTGCCGATCAGGAAGTACTCGGCGAACTCGCGGTCTTCCAGGGCCTTGAACCGCGCCAGCGATTTGGCGGCGATGATCCAGCCCACCGCCCCGTACTCGCCCAGCAGCACGAGGGTGAAGGCGAGCCCGCGCTCCAGGGCGCCGATGGCGCGGCCGCGGGCGACGTCGATCGCGCCGGCGGTGCGATCTTCGTCGCGCCGCATCT
>WNGA01010276.1_pt1 | contig 22607 bp, 19 predicted proteins | sample 5400061 | NCBI WGS metagenome assembly WNGA01 (sample SAMN13153366, study PRJNA577476) | soil metagenome | isolation source: 100 cm soil or saprolite under grassland replicate 2 | place: USA:California | collected 2016-06-15
AAAGTCTTTTCATCAGCAGGCAACATATCCGCTGTTATTAAATCCAATTGTCCATCGTTATTATAATCTGCAGCATCATTTCCCATACTGTAGCGGCTGTAATGATGAAAATGTTTAGCGCCGCTTTCTGTAAATGTGCCATTCCCGTTATTCAAATAATAATAATCATTTTCATGAAAATCATTACCGATGTAAATGTCATCCCAGCCATCGTTATTAAAATCAGCAACAGCAACTCCCAAACCATATCCTAAATTGCTTTGATAAATACCTGCCTGTGCAGAAACATCAGTAAATTTTCTTTCGCCATTAATTAAATCATTTCTATATAACCTGTCACCAGCAAGAGAATCAAATTTTCTGCGATTGCTTGTGTCAACAATATTTTGATTTGGGTGTTCTGACTGGTTGAGAATATAACAATCTAAATCGCCGTCATGGTCATAATCAAAAAAGACGGACTGCGTTGAAGTGCCTGAAAAATCCAATCCGTAGTTGGCAGCACTTTCAGTAAATGTGCCATTCGTGTTATTAATAAATAATTCATTATGCCCGTGAAAATCATGGATACCGGCAACTGCGCACACATAAATATCTAAGAACCCATCTCCATTAATATCCGCCATAGTTACACCAGTACACCAGTCTGAAGTTCCAGCCACGCCGGCCTTTTCAGTAATATCTTCAAATTCAAAACTGCCTTTATTTAGATATAATTTGTTGTTTCCATAACTGTTCGCAGTAAAATAAATATCCGGCAATCCATCATTATTGATATCGCCGATGGCAACACCACCACCATTGTAATAGTATATATAGTTAAGAATACCAAAGAAGTCTTTTTCTTTTAAATTGTTAGCAAAATCCATATTGGTTTTGGAAGATGACAGGCTTATAAACAAATTATTTGACCGGTGACAGGAAATAAAAATTAAAGATGAAACAAGCAGGTAAAAAATATACAATTTTTGAACAAGCATACATACTGTTTTTATCTTCACTAATGGTGACCTGTTCCTATCAATTGCTATGTGGTTTCATTATTCATATCTGCAGTACTTCAATGTACTGAGTTCATGCTCATCAAAAAATTCCTGCTGATCCTTCTTGTGAAAAAACGGGTCACAAAAAAATGCAAATAATAAAATGGCGGTTGTTGAAAAGAAAATTCTTCCATGTGTTTAGATTTATTTGACAGGCACATTTATTTGTTTTAAAAATCTAAACATACTTTCTTCATTATCTTCATAATCTATCAATTTTTTCTCAGGGGAATATAAAAACATAGAAGGATATTTTCTGGGCTTGAACTTATTTATAAGTTCATTTTTCATATCCCGCAATAAAGTCACATTTTTTTTATCCTTTAAATTTGGTCCGTACTTATCCATGAACTGGTTCATTTTTTCCTGGTCATCCAGGCTTATTAAATAAATAGCTGCTTTTTTATATTCCGGGTAGTGTTGATTAAGATTCATCATAGCATGCTGGCAATGTTCACAATCAGCATCAAAAAAGAAAAAGAATAACATTTTATCAGGCTCAAGATTTTTATTGGTAAATAAACTTTTGTCGAGCTTAAAGAAACTGAAATCAGGTATTGTTAATGCCGGGCCTTGCGCAGAAACTTTAAATGTGATCAATAAAAAAAAGATCAGAATTTTAAATGTTTGTTTCATGATAAGTCTAATGTACTAAATCATAATTTTTTTAAAATGTTCTCTCTTTAGAGAAAAGGAAAACAAAATCTCTTCAGCTTTTATGTTTGATGATTTTGTTTTCCTTTAATGTTAAAAATACTTAGCTGCTTACAAAACTTAGTATCCGGGGTTCTGTGTATATAAGCCGTTTGTAAAAGTTATTTGTTCCTGGGGAATAGGGAAGTACTCATGCGTACCATGTGTAAAGTGAGCACTGCTTAAAAAAGAATGTCTCGTTTTTTCTACAGCAAAAAAATCGTTAAGTGTTTTTTCGGCAATGCCCCAGCGTACAAGGTCGAAAAACCTGGGACTTTCCATCGCAAACTCCATTCTTCTTTCCCATTGTAAAGCTTTAAAGGCCGTTGCCTTGTCCCAGACAGAAATATTTACACCTGGTTTATAAACGTCTATTTTGTAATTAGAAGGGAACGTACCGTCTGTCTTTTTCACCAGCGTTGTACTATTTGCAGCTCTCGTTCTGATTTGATTGATCTCATCCAGGGCTTTATTGAGATCACCCCCTGCCCCCGCCAGTTGAATCTGGGCTTCAGCATTCATTAAGAGAACATCGTCATAACGAATTACATCCATATTTACCGAAGTACCGTAAAACGGCCCGAGCTTTTTAAAGCATGGGCATGAGGCCAATTGCAATTCTTTCATAGTACCAAAGCCGCCGTAAACTCCTGCTAACCTTTCCCAACTATGATCATAGGGGATAGCTGCATCGTATTTAAAAGGATGCCCTTGAATCCCTATAGTATGATCAATTCGCGGATCAACAGTTACACCTGTGGTGGTAAGATCAGCATCTTTTAAAGCAACATCATTAAAATGATCAAAATTAGGGAGACCATTTGCATCTGTTTGAAAGGCATTTACCAGGTTCTGGGATGGAACATGAAATGCACAACAACCGTACTGCGGGGCACCTGCAAAATAATTTAAACTGGTTGACATACTGAGCCTGCCGCCGATGGTTGTTCCATCATTAATTGAATATTGTATAGCAAATACAGATTCCGGGCTATTGTCATGTCCATCCAGGAAGTTATATGCAAAATCAGTGTTTAAAGCATACTGTCCTGAATTAATCACATCATTGGTTAAACTGATGACTTCCTGCATTTTAGCCTGGTCAATGCCGGTCACATTATACTTGTCATCCTGTGTGTAAGCCTGGTAAAGCCTTACCTTAGCTAAATAAGCTTTTGCTGAAAGCTGGTTGGCCCTGCCCGGTTCGCCTGGCTGAGTCAACGGAAGACTATCTATAGCAGCCTGAAAGTCGCCTGCAATTTTTTCCCACAACTCATCATTTGCCATAGTGTTGGAAACCTGCAGTATTTCATCATTGGTAAGTGTTTCGTCAAACCAGGGAATGTTGCGGAACATTACTTTAAGCAAAAAATACATGTGCCCCCGCAAAAAATGCATCTCACCTATGCGGGTTGTTCTTTGAGGAAATTCAGCATCTGTCAGGTTACGTAATGCCCTTAAAGCACTATTTGCCCGGGTGATAGCGGAATATGCTCTTATCCATGTGCCCGGGAAGCCAAAATCACCGGCGCCATTGTTGGAAGAATTAACGAGGTAAAATTGTTCATATTTATCCATCTGCTGCTGATCGCCTATATCACCACCGCCTTTATACGCATCATCAGAGCGAATGCTTCCATATTCCCACATACTTGTTACAGGTGCATCCCACCAATCATTGGCAATGCCGGCATAGGCTGCGGTTGCCAATCCTTCTGCGGCGGAGGGGGTGGTGAGGTCAGATGGATTTAAGGCTCCCTGTGGTTTGTAATCCAGGAATTTTTTACATCCCATCGAAAAGCAGATTATTGCTGCAAGCAGGATTTTAATACTATTATTATATTTCATGACTTATTTTTTTAAATTTAGAAGTTAGCGTTAATCCCAATAGTATATGATGTGGGAACAGGCCATAAAGCCCGGGAATTAGCCCTTTCAGGGTCCTTCGCTGTAAATTCCTTAGACTTGATAGCAAATAGGTTTTGACCTGAAACATATATTCTAAGCGATTCCATTTTCAGGGTGCTGGCAATATTTCTTGAGAAATTATAGCCCAGGGTAACATTGCGAAGCTTAAAATAAGAAGCGTTTACATAATAATAATTTGAAATCCTGTCTTCACCATTATGATTTAAAAGACTTAGAGCGGGTGTTGATGAGCCGGTATTTTCAGGTGTCCATGCGCTCAGCGTACCAGGCCCGAAGTTTGACCTGGCTTCCACAAATGTATTAAGACCCTTAATAGGATCAAACGCGGTTTTACCTGCAACACCTGACCCAAAAATGGATAAATCGAAGGATTTATAACTTAGATCTACCCTAAGACCATATTCAACTTTAGGCAGGGTAGTACCAAGCCAGGTTTGGTCATTGGCATCAATTTTTCCATCTCCATTAATGTCTACATACCTAAGCCGCCCCGCACCTTTAAGTGTGCCATCCAATACCCCAGGTTGAGTAGGAGCATTCATTGCTTCTTCCGAGCTCTGGAAAATACCATTGGTTTCATACCCGAAAATTGAAAAACGGGAATGGCCCACAATAGAATGGTTCGCATCACCGGGATATGCGGGGCGAACATTATCAGGCAAACTTGTAACCTTATCTTTCCAATGACTCGCATTGCCTGTAAGGCTGTATGTAAGCCCGTGCGCACTTCTATGGTTATAGCTTAATACAAATTCCCATCCACTATTACTTACATCAGCTCCGTTTAAATATTGTTGTTGCCCTTCGCCAAGAACCCCTGCAACAGGAGGTTGAATTAATATATCACTGGTTTTCCTGTTGAAATAATCAAATGAACCTGTAATTGTTTCATTTAAGAAACCAAAATCAAGACCAACATTTGTTTCAGTGGTAGATTCCCATTTCAGGTCAGGGTTACCCCTTTGTACCTGTACAAACCCGGAAGGAAGTGACCCTGTATTGACACCGTATATATCATATGCACTACCGATATTGAGCCATAAAGGGAATTGCGGGCTGCTGGTACCATAATTTGGTTGTAAAATTGTCCATGATGATAAATTTCCTATTTCCTGGTTACCCACTTTTCCGTACCCGGCACGTAACTTTAGGTTGGAAACGGAACTTATTCCCTTGAAAAAATTTTCATTATTTATACGCCATCCGAGCGTAAATGCAGGAAAGACGCCATAAGGGTTATTTGTCCCAAAACGTGAAGAGCCGTCTCTTCTGATAGTGAACGATGCTAAATACCTGTCTGCATAGCTATAAAAGGCTTTTCCGAATTGAGAAAGCAGCCTGAAACCAGTTGCGGAACCATTATTAGTTTGCGCGCCTACGCCTGCGCTTAATTGAAGATAGCTCTCTTCCTGCAGTGCAAAGACGGTTGTATTAGCACCGAATGTCGAAAAATCATTTTTAACGGCTTCGACGCCACCCAGTAAATTCAGCCTGCTTTTTCCGAATTCCAGGTTATAGTTCAGCGTATTGGTCCAGGTAAATGTGAAATCTTTTAATTCCTGCTGCCCATAACTATTGAAAGATCTTACAGGACCCTCATCGCCTATCAGCGCAGCATTTTTAGCAAGTGCATCCGAATAATCGAAGCCAAAGCTTGTATGGAAAACCAGGCGCTTAATTATCTCTAAATCCAGGTACACATTGCCAATCAAGAGGAGTTGATTCCGGTCGTTGAAACGATTTAAATACTGCATATCTACAGGGTTGTTTCTGTCAGAATAGCCGGCGCCTCTTGGGCCGCCATAAGTGCCATCCGTTTTATATAATGGAATAGTTGGAGGCAGGGTTAACGAAAGTTCAGGAGTGGAAGCGCCTCCAACATCTGTGGTAGAATTAACCTGGGATGTTCTTGCTATCTGGACGTTTTCACCAATTTTTAACCTGTCATTAAATGCCGAAGTATGGCTGTTAACCCTGGCATTGTACCTCCGGTATTTGGTAAATTCAATTAACCCATCGTTATTATAGTATCCAAAATTCATCAGCAACCCATTTTTACTGTTACCGGCAGAAATAGCAAGGTCAGTGGATACAACAGTAGCAGGTTTGTACAAGGCATCCTGCCAGTTTGTGCTTGCTGCAGGCTCAAGGCTGTCGGTGGCTGAATAAGGACCAACAAACGGATCATAAGGAGGCTGAGTCGCGTTATTATTAGTGGCTCCTACAAAAGGGGCAATCAATACCTTATTAAGAATGGGTTTTGAATAATCGCCATTCCAGTCATACCTGTATATCTGGCTTACCGTATTATTAGGGTCAGTCCCATCATTAACCGCCCTTGTAAAGTTTGTATTCAATTGAATGCGCACTTTATCTCCTGTACCACCATTCTTTGTTGTAACAATGATTACGCCATTGGAAGCTCTTGAACCATAAATGGAAGACGCAGAAGCATCTTTCAACACCTGGATGGAAGAAATTGAACTGGTACTTATATTAGCGAAATCCTCATACCTTGTAGTAGGTACGCCGTCAATAATATAAAGCGGGTTGGTATTACCCAGCGTATTTACACCCCGAATCAGGATTGTGGGAGGATTACCATTAGCTCCGGTGGGAGAACCATCTGTCTGAATATACAAACCCGGAACCTGCCCTTGCAATGCCAGCATGGGACTGCTTGTGGTAGCATTTTTAACAGTACTAAGATTGACCACAGATACAGCTCCGGTTAAATCCACCTTTCGTTCCGATTTATAACCGGTAACTACTACCACGTTGAGGTCACCCCCCATATCTTCAAGTTGCACTGTTAAATTGTCGGATGACGCAGATATTTTCATACTCAGGGGCTTCATACCGACAAAAGAAAATGTGAGCGCATCGCCTTCACTAACGTTAATCGAAAATTTACCACTGCTATCTGTGATAGCATGACCTGTTTTTGACTGAACAGCCACACCTGCAAGTGGTGCATTGGTCGTTTTGCTGGTGACAGTGCCTGTCACTTTTTTTTGCTGGGCAAAACTTGCGGTGAAAAGAAATGCTGCAATAATTGTCAGAAATTTTCTCATAAATTTTGTTTTTAATCATAAAAGGTTTTCAGTTATAATAGAGTGAATTTGATTTATAGCATTTAGCGTATAATCAGGGCATGCTCCTTTGTGCGATGCTATAAAAGCACCTAACCTGCTTGCAAACTCTAATACTTCCCGGGGTGGTGCTCTGTCAATTAATTTTGAAATAATTGCTGCAAGAAAAGCATCGCCACTGCCAACAGTATCCGCAACTTCAACACTATAGCCAGGATGCTCATAAAATGCAGAGCCTATATTTAGAATAGCACCTTCACCACCCTTTGTTACAATAATACTTTCAATATTAAATTTGTCTTTTAATAATTGAATCCTGTCTTTATCACTTTTGTAATCGCTAAACCATCCTGTAATCAGATGCAATTCAGCTAAATTCATTTTAAGTATGTCAGCTTTCTTAAGCAATTCTTCAATGATCTTTTTATTGTAAAAGGGAGGGCGCATATTTATATCGAGCACTTTTGTTTTTACAAACTCCAGGCATTTAAATAAAGTATCTTTTGATTGCTTGTTTCTTGTGATAAGGCTACCGAAAACAAAATATTCTGCATTCTGAAGTATTGGGACAAAGTCATCCTCCCATTGAATAAAATCCCATGCTGCTGGTTTCACGATGTTATACGCTACCTCGTTATTCTCTTTAAATTCTGCATACACTTTCCCTGTTGGCACTTTATAATCAATTTGAAAAAAATCTGTACAAACTCCATAATCTGAAAATATGTTTACTAATTTTTCACCCATTTCATCAAAGCCGATCCTGGTAATTAAAACAGGATCTTTTCCCAGCTTATGCAAATGATAAGCTACATTCATGGGCGCTCCTCCGGGAACTGAATTATCAGGTAAAATGTCCCAAAGAATTTCTCCGAAACAAATCACCTGATGAGAGTTGTTTACAGACATAAATAATTTTTTAGCAATAGCAATTCCGATTATTGATTTATTTTTTTAAAGGAGGGTTATGAAAGCATGGGATATTGATATTTCTACAGTTAGCTTCGGAAAATATATTTCTGCTGTATTTAATGCAAAACGAGTGTTCTCTCTATTTGCTCCAGCGATTTACCTTTTGTTTCGGGCATAATTCTCCAAACAAAGAGCAATTGCAAAACCATCATTATGCTGAAGAAAAAGAAAGTAGCACCCCCTCCTAATTTTTCAGCGAGTATTGGAAATGTAAATGCAATAATTGCTGCCATTAGCCAATGTGTAAAACTTCCAAGGGTTTGTCCCTTTGCTCTAATATGGTTTGGAAAAATTTCTGAAATAAACACCCATATCACTGCACCCTGCGAAAAAGCAAAAAAAGCTATGTATACCAGTAAGTAAATTATTATTCCAAAACCACTGAAATCTTGTACATAGAATGTTCTGGATACCATACCCAATGTTGCAATTAATCCTATTGAACCTATCAGCATTAAAGTGCGCCTGCCTATTTTGTCAATGAAGTTGATGGCAATAAGTGTGAATGTGAAGTTTACAATACCAATGCCGGCAGTTGACAACAAGGAGGATTGCCTGCCTAATCCTGTCATCTCAAATATTCTGGGAGCATAATATATGATAGCATTAATGCCGGACACCTGGTTGAAAACGGCAAAACAAACAGCAAGAAAAATAGGGAACTTATATTTTTTTGATAGTAAAGAATCAGCCGAGGTGCTTGTGTGTTCTTCCTTGTTATTTTTTATAATAGTTTGTAAAATGTTTTCATAATCATCAGGATTAATAATTTTAAGCACGCTTCTGGCTTCTTCTAATTTATTCTTTTTTAAAATCAGCCACCTCGGCGTCTCAGGAACAAAGCGAAGAAGTATCAAAAAAAGTAATGAAGGTACTGCCTGTATGCTCAGCATTAAACGCCAGGAAGATTCGCCGTCAAATAATTGACCTATTAAATAGTTTGAGAAATAAGAAACAAGAATGCCAAAAACAACATTGAACTGAAACATCATAACTAACCGTCCTCTGTAAGCAGCAGGTGATATTTCAGAAATATAGACAGGTGCAGTTACAGAAGATGCTCCTACGCCCAAGCCCCCAATAAATCTGAAAATTAGAAAACTATACCAATTGGTTGAAAGGCCTGAACCAAGCGAAGCTACAAGATATGTACAGGCAATAAGGATAAGTGTTTTCTTTCTGCCTAATTTATCAGAAGGAATACTACCTGTTAAGGCTCCAAGGATTGTTCCAACGAGTGCAATGGAAACAGTAAAGCCATGTTCAAAAGCAGTTAAATTCCAATATTGCTGGATTGATTGTTCTGCCCCGGAAATAACGGCTGTATCAAAACCAAAAAGAAAACCCCCCAAGGCTACAACTATACTCCATAAAAGAACTTTTTTCTTATTCATATGAAAAGCAGTTAATCATCGCAATGTAGATTAGCGTAGAAAAAATTCCTTCTGGTATTGTATCAAATCCTTACAAATTGTAAAATCGGGGAAAAAAAATTATTGGGTTGATAATCAATTCATTTTTTAATTTATTAAGCTGTCATAACTGCTGTATTTCTAAAATTGTATCCGGTATTTCTAAAAATGTTTCAAACAATTAAAATATCTTTGACCATAGATAAATCCGATGCATAATTTTATTTCCAAAACTCAACTGCTGCTTGCCATTATTAATTTATAAATTCAATTGAAACATTATCTTTAAAACTTTATAGTTACTTATTAAACTGCTTTTATATTATTCTATTTGCAAACGATTATTTGCCCGAAAATGAAAACTTTTATAAAAATTTTGAGATCGGCAGTATTTCTGAAAAACAGCTTTTTTACAAGTGGGTTAATATTTTTACTTACAGTTTCTTTTTTTTCATGTAACAATAACAGTAATGAGAAAAAATATACAATTGGATTTTCTCAATGTACCATGGTTAATAAATGGAGGCAAACTATGGTGGAAGGAATGCAAAGAGAATTATCTTTTCATCCTGAAATCAATTTTATTTTTAAAGATGCCAATGGCAATACCCAAAAGCAAATTGAGCAAATACAGGAACTTATTGACCGAAGAATTGATTTACTTATTGTTTCACCCAATGAGGCAGCGCCCATTACATCAATTGTTGAAAAAGCTATTACAAGAGGAATAAGGGTAATAATCTTGGACAGGCGCACATTATCGCAAAATTACACTGCTTATGTGGGTGCAAGCAATTATGAGGTAGGCGCGAATGCAGCAACTTTCGCAAATTCAACACTAAAGGGTAAGGGAAATATATTGGAAATATCAGACACTCCAGGTTCTTCAGCAGATATAGACAGGCACCATGGTTTTACAGACCTCGTTAAAAAGTATCCCAAAATAAAGTATATATCAAAAATTTACTTAAAGGGCGATGAAAATCCTTCGGGTGAAAATCTTATCCAATTTTTAAAGTCATATCCTGCTATCCAGCTAATATTTGCACAAAATGACAGACTTGCGTTTTCCGCTTACCAGGTATGCAAAAAGATGGGGCTTGATCAAAAAATAAAAATTATAGGCTTACCAGGTATGCAAAAAGATGGGGCTTGATCAAAAAATAAAAATTATAGGTGTTGATGGTTTGCCCGGACAAAACGGAGGCATTGATTTAGTTGAAAAAGGATTTTTAAAAGCGACCATACTTTACCCAAATGGCGGAGAAGAAGCCATTCTTACAGCGGTTAATATTCTTGAAAATAAACCTTACCAAAAAGATAATCGCTTAGTGAGTACCATTATTGATTCTTCTAATGTAAGGATCATGAAACTACAGAATGAAAAAATATTAGCGCAGCAAAAAGATATTGATAGAAGACAAAGGAAAATTGAAGAACAGGAGCTTATTTCAAGGAACCAAAGTAATATTATCTATGCAATCTCAATATCGCTTGCCTTAGCATTGATTTTCGGGTTTGTGCTATTTTATTATTTACAGGAAAACAAAAAAATTAATGCAACACTTGCATCTCAAAATAAAGAAATTTTAATCCAACGTAATCAATTAATTGAATTGGGAAAAAAGGCAAAAGAGGCGTCGGATGCAAAGATTAATTTCTTCACCAACATTTCTCATGAGTTCCGCACTCCTCTTACATTGATTTTGGGACCTCTTGAAGAGATGAAGAATAATTCAAAACTCGATTATAATTCCAAACAATATGTAAGTCTTATTCAGAAGAATACTATCAGGCTTTTGAAATTGATTAACGAGATAATGGATTTCAGAAAGATAGAAGCGAATAAAATGCAATTACAGGCTTCAGAAAATGACGTAGTACAATTTGTTGATGAGATTATATGCACATTTAAAGCCTTAGCGAAAAAGAGAAATATAGATTTAAGACTGATCTCTAAAGAACGAAACCTGAATATATGGTTTGATACCTCAATGCTGGATAAAGTAATATTCAATCTGCTTTCTAATGCTTTTAAATTCACAAATGATAACGGTTTTATTTACGTTATCGTTGAAAAGAATGATACAGATAAAACGGCGATCATTAAGGTTGAGGATAATGGCATCGGTATGTCGGAAGACGTAGCTAAGCATGCATTTGAATTATTTTACCAGGGAAATATCGCTGACCAATTGGGAAGCGGGCTTGGGCTTTCACTTTCAAAAGAACTCATACAATTACATCATGGAAGCATCAATGTAATAAGTAAACAAAGTAAGGGAACCACCTTTACAATTAGACTTCCGCTGGGAATCGGGCACTTTGAAAAGGATGAAATGATAAGTGAAAGGTCAGAAGAAAAAAAGATGTACCATAATGAAAGAATCTTTGTACGGGAAGAGGACAATGTGGAAGTGAATACAGAAAATCCTATGAATGAGAATAAATCTGACAATACAATTCTTATTATTGAGGACAATAATGATTTGCGCAACTATCTTATACAAAAGCTTAGCAACGATTATTATATTATAGAGGCAGATAATGGTATTACTGCAATTCAACTTGCATTTGACAATATTCCCGACCTGGTCGTTTCTGATATAGCATTACCCGGTAGAGATGGGATCGCAATAACCAATACTTTAAAATCTGACATAAGAACATCACATATTCCAATTATACTATTAACGGCAAAAAGTGAAATTCAACAGCAGATTGAAGGGATGAAAAGTATGGCTGATGCCTACATTGTAAAACCATTTAATTTGCAATACCTCCAGGAAACTATTAAAAGCGTAATGAAGAACAGGGATATCTTAAGAGAACATTATACCAGTGAATTGCCTGTTGAATTAAAAAGCACTGCTCCCAAAAAACTTGATAGAAAATTCATTAATGATTTTACTGCTATCGTTGAAAGCAATATAAGCAATGATGAGTTTAATGTTGATGAGATCTGCAAAACAATTGGAATTTCAAGAATACAACTTTATAGAAAAGTGAAAGCACTATTAAGCTGCAATGTGAATGATTATATTCTAAGCGTGCGGTTACAAAAAGCAAAATATTTATTGAATGAAAGTGATATGTCTATTTCAGAAATTGCTTATAAAGTTGGCTTCTCATCATCAGCATATTTCTCTACCGTGTTTAAATCCAAATTCAATGTAACGCCAAGTGAGTTTAGGGAAAAGAGTAATATTGCCAAATAACTTTTTATATAAGCGATACCCTTAGGCTTTTTTTTACGGATGATTATAACTTCAGGGAATAGTTACTATTTTTTTCTACAATTGTTAAATCTTCGATTTTTTTCTTTCTCAAAATACATCAAAACCTACCAAACTTTATTTCTCTTTACACATCTTTATTCAATTTGTTTGAGTTTGAATGATTAGTTGTAAAAGACAATTTTGGTGCTCTTGTTGCCAGCATTTTTTTCATTTAATTTCACTTTGTCTTTCTTTGAAAACCGACTAACAGGTATTCTCTCACTCGTGTAAAAGATAAATGTGAAGTAGTATGAATGAGACACCTATGCGATTTCCCATGCCTCCGGCGGAGTTTTGGAAACAAAGCAGAACAACTATTGAAAAAGTAACTGATTTCGTTTAATAAGAGGTTTGAAGTAAGAAAAATGTGTTCTGTATTGCATGACCTCAAGTATTTAATCCGTTAATGAAAAAACTTTGATTTAAGTGCAGCGTCCTTCATACACTTTGAATTTTTCCCATAAAATAAAGGAAACGATGTGTAAGAAGCCATTTAGAGGATTGTTTAATCATACAGCAATAGCAGCTCCTAACTCACTGCTCTTCGATTCTAATAAATTTTACAGAACACTTTAAAGGGATTTTTGCAGTGTCTTATAAAAAATGAAAATGAAATTTGTTTCTCAAAAAAGTTAAATAAAAAACCCTGTCCTTTTTGAACAGGGTTTTTAGTATTGACTATAACTTATTATTTTGCATAAACTAACTCAGTCTTATAAATTTTGTTATTCACAATTATTCTTACCATATAAATTCCGTTTGCTAATACAGATGATGCGGCAACCGTTTTTTGTAATGCTCCATTATTCATTACAGCATTTTCTGTATATACTGTTTTACCTGTCATATCAATCAATTGAATTTTGGCAGGAGCATTTATTTTTTCGGCAAGATGTAGCTCAACTGCAAACTGTCCCCTGCTTGGATTGGGATACAATTTATGTTGGAATTAGCAGGTTCAGTCTTACTTATACTGCTGTTTATTAATGCGCTTGCACTGGCTGCCAAAGTTTTAAAGCCTACTGAACTTGAATAGGCAGTCCATGTCTTGCCGCATTTAGCCCTGATATGCCAGATACACCCGTTACAGACCTCAGGTTCCCTGCTACTGATACATTTATCCATTTTGAACCCTTATTGGCAGTCTTGTATTGTACTTGCCATTGAACAGGATCAACGTTTGCGATCCAGTTCAGTTGAGCCTTGTAGCGGTAATATTTGTTGTACTAAATGCAATTGCATTTTGACAACGTTGCAATTCTCATCAGTATCCCTCGTTCAAGACAAAATTTTTAAGAGATATTGTGGCAAGCGAAAACTATTTTTCTTCTTTTCACTTGTGATATACGCTGCCGGGAAGGATGACGTGGAACAACGAGAGGCATTTTAATTAAGATTGGTTTTATAAAAAACAGGTGGTTAAAACCACCTGTTGCACATGAGAAAAATACTACTAAACTAAAATACTTGTCTTCTGATGAAATGAAAAGGTAAACTAAAAATCACTTTTTAAAGTGTTCTTCAATTGTAACATCTCCCAAAGTCGTTACCTGGATACTATACCAGCTTTTTGTATCCTCTAATTTAAGATGGTAGGTAATATTATCCGGTGTTGATAGTTCTGTAACGCTAAAAATCTTTTTATCTGTGAATTTTTCTCTCACTGTCAGAAGAACAGAAATGGGTAAGTTATCTTCTTTATAATAGCGCAATGCATAAATGAAATCACCTTGCGGATCATATACTACTTTGGAAAGAATGCCAGACTGAGTAAAACTTACAAAATATCCTTTAGCGTCTTCAAGCCATTTTGCATTTTCTGCCAAAGGAAATGCCTTATCGAATGAATATAACAGTTTTTCGCTCACGCGCTCTGCCTCGGGACCCTTTAAAATATCATATACCAGCCAACTCCAATCGCCGGTATGATATTTTTGAGCATGGCTTGCCAATGCGTTTTCAAATACCACGATTTTTTCATTTTCGGGAATGTAACGGTTTGTAGTTACAACGTTTTTTGTTTGGCTGATACTGAGTAAAGGTATCAGGCACAACGCGATAGTTAACTTTTTCATAATGTAATTGTTTTTGAATTATAATAAAAAGAAGTACGATCATTTACTAAAAGCTGCTTATTCTTAACTGCGGGAGAATTCTTATGTGCACGAGTCTTATGGGTCGCAAAATGAATGGCTGCAAAAATTAATCTCATGTTTGTTTTCATAAAGAAATTTTTAAAGGAATTAAGAAAAGCAATCGCAGATCATAAGCATCATAAACAGTTTTTTATGCTTAAGAATGCAATGAACAATGCACAAATAAGAAATAAGAGGAGAGTGGATTTTTAAATTATCTGGTGATTAACATGAGGTTTAAGAATGTAACGGCAATGCACAAACAAGAAAAATTGCCTTTCTAAAGTTCTATGCAGTTTCGGCAGAGCATAAGGACATTTTCACCATTTAATTGTACTTATTCGTCAATCGTCCAGAGATATTGCGCAGGAGCAGGAGTAGTTTATCATTGTCTTGAGACTTGATTTATAAATCAGCATTGCGCATTCGTCTTCAACTATAATATCTTAATAGCGGAGTTAATTTTATTCCTTCATCATTTTTGAAAAATCCCCGTAAATACTTTCATCCACAATTTTACCGTCATTGTTGAAGCTGTCGAATTGCACACAATCTATGGTTACTATCTCTCCGGTTTTCTTTGATTTACCTGACCACTTCCACCATGATTGAACTATTTTGTAATCCTTATCTACATAATGTAAATAATCCGGGTAGCCAACAGGTGTGAGTTTTATGTCATCATAATAATCGAAATCGGAGCGCCATATTTTAAATGCCTCTGCTATACTAATGGATTTAGGCATGCCGGAAACCCACCATTTCGCTGTATCTGAGTAGATGGCCTTGTTTGCTGCGTCATCCTTTGCCATATAGGCTTTTGCGGTACTATTTACTACTTCAATGTAAGGATGCTTGATGTAAATAGTGCCGTTCTTTTCCTCCTGGGAAAAAGCGGCAATCGCAAAAAGAAATAAACCGGTTGATAAAATAATCTTTTTCATTGTTGACTTTTTTGAGGCTTAATTAATAATATGATTTAAGTGGAGGCATGTTATTTTGAGCTCAATTCAGGTTTGTAGATGAGTACTTCAGACCAGCGGCTCTGCACTGCGTCAGAATAGTCTTTCAACCATGTATCAAAGGCTCCGGCGCCATACATCTCATTATATCTATCGGGCAGTGGTTTACGATAAGCCGCATCTAATTCTTTGAAACCATTTTTTAAACGGGTCACATAAGTATAGCCCGGCTCTCCGGAAAATGCTGTGGAATACACTGCTACCGATTCTTTACCGGCTTCCCATACTTTTTTACATTTTGTAATGAGGTCTTTTACATTATTGATCTTACCGGGCTTTGCAGTCATGTGAGTGATAACAACCTTGTCTGCATAATCAGTAAGTTGCACAGTACTTAAATCAGCTTGAAAATCATAATAACCGCTTGAGCCTTGACCAGTGGTAAGCGGCAATACATTTTTTTCAAAATCGGCTGTGTGCTCCGCACTAATGTCACCACGACCGTCCAAAATGTCCCAACTACTCGGACCTTCAGAAACCATGTATCCATTGGCATCCGGACCGGATTGAATACTCCATACCCGCCACATTACATCGCCGGTGTGATATTTCTGGGCATGGTTTGCAAGTGCTTTTTCAAATTCAGAAACTTTGTCATTTTTGGCGAAGTAACGGCTGGAAGTAACAACTGTTTTTGTCTGCCCTATTCCTAATAAAGGAGTAATTAAGAGTATGAAGAAATACTTTCTCATGTTTAAAGTTTTTTGAGTTAAAAAATAAAAAAAGAAGTTTCAGTTATATCATTATAAAAATTGTCTCCGATTATCTGGGATGGCGAATTGCGGACACACATGAACCTGAGCCTTTGACGCCCTATGCTACATAGATAAGCAGAAAATTGTAATTGCCGGCTGTTGAAACTTTTGCCCATACAGAAAAGTTTTGATGATTATTTAATAAACTTATCTATATGACGGGTATGTTTGAAGCAGGCAAGGACGAACCGGGGTAAAGAATGTCCGAAACTGGGGAATATTTACCGGGCAGAGTTGTAGTTTATGAATTGATAAGTTTTATGCGAAATGTGGTGTCCGCACTCAGGCAGCTTTTGCAGATTTAAATTCAAAGAAAACATGTGTGCCGTTACTGTTTTCTTCCTTCATAGTTCCTCCTAATTGTTGCGTAAGGAGGGATATTAGTTGTCCACCGAAACCCGTGCCGTTAATGGTGCTGCCTTTACCAACACCATTATCAGATATTTGCATTTGTAAAACACCGTTTGATTTTTGCTCTAATTTAATTTGCACTTTTCCGCTTCGTCCATCCGGGAAAGCATATTTGATGGTATTGGTTAGCAGTTCATTTACAATAAGGCCAAGCGGCACAGCCGTATCTACATCTACATTTAAAGCATTCATAACACATTCTACCTGCACTCTTTTATGTGCACCAAAAGAGTCGAGAATACTATCGCTGAGGTTAATGAAATAATCCTTCATTTCAATAGCGCCAAGGTTTTTGCCTTGGTATAATTTCTGGTGAACGATGCCTATGGATTGTACGCGGTTCTGACCTTCAAGCATTGCCTCTTTTGTGTTCTCATCGTCTATCTGGTTACTTTGAAGCGCCAACAAGCTGCTTACTACTTCAAGGTTATTTTTTACACGATGATGAATTTCCTTTAATAACAATTCATTCTCTGCATTCCTTGCTAACAGCGATGCCTGCGTCGTATTGAGCTCTGAAACCGTTCTTTCTATTTTATCGTTTTTGTCTTGCAATGCGAGGTTTGCTTTTTGTTTGTTGCGATTGTTGCGATAAAGAATAAATGCAATTACAAGAGCACTTAAGAACAATCCAACAGTTGTATTAAAGCGTAGCTGATCTTTAGCATCTTTCTCAGCTAAGTGCAAATCATTAACACGTTGTTTTTCTTTTATCTCTAATTGTTTTACCTGCCTGGTTTTCTCAACGTTTGTAACAGTATCTTTTGCAGCTGCTGAAATTTTTAGATAATCGTATGCTTTTGCCGGGTCTTTTTTCTCAAAAGCCTGGGACAATAAATAGGATGAATTCTCAATTACAAGATAATTTTTGAAGTGAGTTGCCCCCTGCAGCGCTATATCTGCATATTTCTGCGCTGAGTCTGATTGATGCTGACTAAAATAAATTGTAGCCAATTCATTTTCTACTTCATTTTCAAAAAAACCTTCGTTCCCCTGTGACATCATTAGAATTCGCTTACAATAATTTACGGCCTCATCATATTTGCCGCGCTTGCTGTTAATGCGAGCCAATATCATCATGGGGTAGTTTTCCTGAAACGGAAAATACCGTTTTGAATAGTCAAGTGTTTCAAGAGCGAAATGGTTCCCAGAGTCTAGGTCGTTAAGTCTCTCATGTTCCTGTGCCAATAAGAAAACCGCACTCCATTGGGTAAATTTATCCGCCTGTTTTATAGCTGGATGATAGTATGCCTCTTGCGCCCACTTGAGTGCCTCTTTATCATCTCCTAATTTCTGGTAAAGCAAGCCCATCATATTTATTCCAAATATCTCCCGAACAGGGGCAATTTTTTTACTTATATCTATGGATTCGTATGCTGCACTAAATCCTTTTTCAAATGAAGAAGTAATGGCGTAAGAGAATGAAAGTGCTTCCAGGCATTCAAGTTCGCCCATTGGAAATTTTATTTCCCTCGCTAAGTCAAGACCTTTATTTGCAAATTCTACAGATTTGTTTGTATTGCTAAGTGTGGTGCCACGGCTAAGCCAATAAAATGCATGCACCTTGTTTGAATCCAGCGTATTACTTTCTATAATATGATTTAAACTATCTACGCCAGCCCGATCCAATGGAGCAGGCTGAGCATATAGTATATTGGCGATAAATAAAAATGTAAGTAGAACCAGAATGTTCTTTTTACTTGCAGATATTTTTTTTACGAAGAGAAAAACATGGCAATACATAGTTTTCATTTTTAGGGTGCGATGGCTCTTTTAAAATTGATAGAATCATTTCGCTGTTAAATTGAATACAAATGCCGGTACGTTTTGGTCGTATATTCCGTTTCTTAGTCGAAGCCGCTTACATTTTTTTAGTCTGAAAGATTTCAGTTAAATGAAGATACTTAATAGTTTGGAAAGTAATTAACGGTTTCTGGCGCACGTCTTCTTGATAAAAAATAATAATCGAATGAATTATATGCATCCGCATGTTTAAGTTGTAATTCAGTTGTTACAAGGTTTGCATGCGTTGCATCAACTTTTCCCGCATTCCTGTGCCTAGTGGTATTGCTTTATTACCAATCATTACATCCGCTTCCAGCACCTGATCAATGTGCATCATATTTACCAGGTAAGACCGATGGATACGCATGAAAAAAGGTATTCTTAATTTCTCTTCGATATATTTAAGTGTAACAGATAAAACGAACTCTTTTTGACTGGTTAAAATGCGACTGTAATTTCTATCAGCTTCCATATACAAAATATCCGTCAGCATTATCTTGATCATTCTTCCATTATACCGAACAAAAATGCGATCTATTAAAATAAATGGCTGTTCCTCCTGTACTTCAGTTGGCTTAAAAGCAAAAGGGTCTGTCTCAGCCAGGTGAATGATAGTAAGTTCAATAGCTCTTTGCAGGTCTAATTGTTTAAAGGGTTTTGATATAAAAGCGGTGGGTTTTGTAAGTTTTGCGCGGTTAAAAGTAGCATCGTCAGAATTGGCAGTAAGGTAAATAACAGGGATGTTTTTTCGGTGAAGAATAGCTGCGGTTTCAATACCATCTATCTTACCTTTTAAGTTGATATCAAGTACAATTATATCGGGTTTGTTTTCTTCTACATGTACAAGAGCATCTTCACCCCGCGGCAATATTCCGGTTACTTCATAACCCATGTTAGTAAGTAACATAGATATTTTGGCTCCGATGAGCATTTCATCTTCAACCACTAATATTTTGATTGATGTATCCATTTACTTATTCAAATTAGGAAGATACGGCTATGACCGTTTTATAAACGGAAGTTACAAGTTAATATATGCATTTTTAATCAAAGTTTTAAATGCATCTTTTTGGTCGAAACGTGAGTCAAACTATGCGGTTTAAGCCATTCACAGTTGCATCGAAATTAGAGGCTTTGACAGGATGCAGTCCCAATAAATTCATACGCATTATCCGGCTCAATAGATCAAAAGAATTGCTTAAAACCTCTGACAACAGCATTTCATCAATCGCATTTGAATGCGGCTACAATGATCCGGCATATTTTTCCCGCGTGTTTAAACAGGAGCATAATGTAACACCGCAGGAGTGGCGGGTAAAGTACAAAGAAGAATTGCAATAGACCGCATTAGCTATGTAGTTAATAATAAAAGAGAACTATTTTCTTTATCTTGTTGCAAGTGTAGCACTTGAGTGGAAAAGGAGACATATCCTTCTCATGTTTCTCATCTCAATTGAATCATCTGCTTTGTAGGTACAACTTTTCCAACCTTCAACAATGAATATTGAATTATTTCCGAGCTTGCTAGAAAGCAAGAAGCAAAGGTGGTAAGAGAAAGAATAAAAAATCTTTTTTATAATTTGTTTGCTTTTTCAATTGCCATTTCTCCTTGTCTAAATAATTTGTTTTTCAACTCTTTCATGTTATCGCTTATTTTTTCTGTGTGATCTTTGCGTTGTAAAAAACAAAAAACCGCGTAAATACTCAGTTTCACGCGGTTTCCTTACTTAGGTTAATTGTTTGATGTGATCCCGTTGGGACACCGATTTTCTTTCTACAACCTGCGTAAAGACTGAATTCTATGCAAGCTAATTTTTCCTGCTCACCTATATGCTCACCTGAAGAACTGTCTCTGTAAAATTATATTAATTGAGGGAAGAATGAATAAACTGAAAGAAATAAGTTTAATTTTTAGAATTAGGTAGTTGTTTCGCATAACAAATATAGGGCTTGCTTAAAGCTAATATATTTAGTATTTTTGTGGCTAAATTAATTAGCTATGTTTCAAGGTATCAATGCGATTGAATTTAATACCCGCTTTAAAGACAATGATAGTTGTTATGAGTATCTGTTATTGAAGAAATGGGGAAATGGTTATCAATGTATCCGTTGCGGTTGTAAAGAAAGCAACAAAGGAAGGACATGGTATTACAAACGGTGCAAAAAATGCGGATATGATGAAAGCGTAACAGCCAATACCGTTTTTCATGATATGAAGATGCCGATATTAAAGGCATTTCATTTGACATTCCGGATAGGTTCAAAAAAGAAAGGCATGTCAACAGTAGAATTGGGAAACGAAGTTGGGGTAGAACAAAAAACAGCCTGGTTGTTCAAGCGGAAAATACAAGAGATATTGGAAGATAAAGTGAAACTCAAAGGCAATGTACATGCAGATGAAATGATAGTGGGTGGGCATTCTACGGGAATTGAGCATCGGGGTCGCAGCCTAAAAGAAAAGTCTGCCGTGGTGGTAGCAGCAGAAATATTGGACGATGGACGTACCGGCAATATCAATTTTGAGACAATAGAAAATTTTGAAGCTGATACATTGAAATATGCTTTAAAGGATATGATAGATGGGAAAGCCGATATTGTTACAGACCAACATAAGTCTTATGAATCATTAAAAGGGAAAATGAACATAGAAACACTAAAATCAGAAAAAGGAAAAGCAATGGAAGAAATACATAAGCAGATTATGCTTTTTAAAAACTGGCTGAGGGGAATACACCATAAATGTTCAAAAGCATTATTGCAACAATATTTAGATGAATATAAATTCAGGTTTAATAATAGAAACAGGCGACACCGGATTTTTGATACTTTGATTAGGCGTTTAATGCACTATCCTCCTCAACCATATGCAGTGTTAAAAATCAAATGCGAATGAAATACCTAATTCTATTAATTTTTACGAAGTAAATCATAGATATAATCCTAAAAACCTGCCATTGTAACTTCCTTGATTCTATTATGAAGTGGGTTTATGATATATGGTCGTGCGGTATAGTGACGGATGAAATCTGTATAACGTTGCAGTCGCGAAAGCACCAAATGATTTTCATCTTGAAAATCAAAGTCACTTATTCCCTCTGTGATTTTTGTCACAATTTTTTTTTGCTTTTTATCATCGTTTTCGCCTCTTCTACTGATGCAATTTAGCATCGTAAAAAATAAAAATTATGAAACACACAAAATGGTTGCTCGATCCCACACACAGTCTACTGGGCTTTAAAATCAAACACCTAATGATCACGAATGTATCAGGTTCTTTCAAAAATTTCCATGCAGAAGTGGAAACAGAAGACGACGACTTCAGCACTGCTAACATTCAGCTGAAGGCAGAGATAAGTTCAATCGACACAAACAACGCACAACGTGATGCACATCTCCGCACCTCTGACTTTTTTGAAGCAGAGAAATATCAGGAAATGAATTTTGAATCTACCGAAGTTGAAAAGGCAGACGAAGAAAATTATCTCGTGTATGGAAATCTTACAATGAAGGGTGTTACAAAGCCGGTAAAATTAAATGTTGAATACAGTGGCGTAACAAAAGACCCATGGGGCGGTGAAAGGGCAGGTTTCACAGTAACCGGTAAGATCAACAGGACTAATTGGGGCATCAACTTCAATGCCGTTCTGGAAACAGGTAATTTGATGCTCGCCGAAGAAGTAAAAATCAACAGCGAAATACAATTAGTTAAACAAGCTGCGTTAGTCGCCGCATAACTCACTGCGATAAACATGAATGAGAAAGGAAAACATCTAGTTGAATTTGCTGAAGACGGAGTGGTTCAGGTTGAGGAAAACCAATCGATTCTCGATGCACGCCTCTTATCAGGTATTCCTCACTTTCATGTTTGTGGTGGCAATGCCAAATGTTCTACATGAGTATTAATAATTGAAGGGGAAGAGTGGTTATCACCTCCTAGTCACAAAGAAAGTTTCCTGAAGAATCAAATGCATTTCCCACCGAATGTAAGATTAGCTTGTCAAACACATGTAACTGGTGGTCCCGTTAAGCTAAGACGAATTATACAGGATGAAACAGATATTGGTTTATACGTGGGAAGCG
>WNGA01004359.1_pt1 | contig 22594 bp, 17 predicted proteins | sample 5400061 | NCBI WGS metagenome assembly WNGA01 (sample SAMN13153366, study PRJNA577476) | soil metagenome | isolation source: 100 cm soil or saprolite under grassland replicate 2 | place: USA:California | collected 2016-06-15
GTACAGTCCGGCGTTCTCCATCCGATCACTGCAACATCCGCCGCACCTGCATCGCCCTTCGCGCTAGTGCCGGCGACGGCGTCGCGGCCGGCGTCCGTCGACCCAGCCGCCTATTCACAGGAGAAGCAGGCTGCGCTGACGGCGCAGGCGCCGATGGGCGCGCGCGTCGTCGATGTCCGCAGGCGCCCACCGTGCCGTTCGTGTCTCCGAACTTCCCGGGACTCAACCGACTGACCGCCCAGAACCATGGGTTTATCTTCGTCCCGCCGGACACGACGATCGCCAAGAGCCCGCTCCGGGTGCTGGAGGGGACGAACAGCGCCCTCCGGCTGTTCACCAACGCCGGCGGTGTGCTCGCGACTGCGGACCTGAACACCTTCTTCGGAGCGCCGACGGCGAACGGCTTGCTGTTCGATCCGAAGGTCATCTTCGACCGCCTGTCGAATAACCGTCGGTTCTGGATCGTCGCGCTGCAGAAGAAGGGCAACCTCGATGCAGACCCGACGAACGATCTCTCGCGTATTTTCTTTGCGGTAGCGCGGAGTGTCGATCCGTCGAACTTCCTCGCCACGAGCTGGTGCCGATACTCCTTCACCGGCATTCGGGACGCAGCTACTGCAAACAAGAGCTGGGCGGACTTCCCGCAGATCGGTGTGGGCAACGACGCCTTCCTGCTCGCGACAAACCAGTTCAAGTTCACCAACAACGGCTTCACGTTCGCGATCCTGAGGGCGTTCAGGAAGCTGGTCGCGGAGAACAACGCGGTCTCTTGCCCGGCGATCCCGTTCTTCAATTTCCAGCCGGCGGGTGCCGTTGCGGGCAACTTCGACGTCTTCGCCCTTCAGCCCGTCCACGCCAATACGGCGCCCTCGTCGTTCACCGGGACGACGAACCCGGCGTACGCCCTGAGCACCATGCGGGGCTCCAGCAATCGCTACCACGTCTGGCGTGTCCGAAACGTCTCGACTTCGCCGACGCTCGGCCACGTGGTTCTCGCCAACCGCTCGTATGCCATTCCGCCCTCCTCGCCTCAGCCCGGAACGGCGGTGCGCCTCGACACGGGCGACAACCGGGTGCTCGGAGCTTCCGGGATCGGGAATACCTTCGAGGGCATCTTCACCAGCCTGTGCAACTTCACGCCTGGAACTCTGAACGAGTCGTGCACACTCGCTCCACGTGTGGTGGTGGGCCAGACCAGCACTGGCCTCTTGAGTGCCGCCATCGTCGAGAATCCGTTCATGGGGTTCGGCGACAACGTCTTCGCGCATCATCCAAGCATCGCGCTGAACTTCAGCATCAAGGCGGGGTCGTCGTGGCTTCGCAGCGGTGCTGCCCTCCGGCTCAGCTCAATCGCACTGATCAAGAACCCGTTGGCCGCCTGGGCAGGAGTCAGAGTGGCAGGGCTGGCCGGATGCAACTGGGCGACTCGCATCGTCCAGCTCGTGCCCTAGCAGGAGGAAAGAAGCACGGAACTGGAGACCGGGCCGGGATACGAGCTCCCGGCCCGGTCGATACCGTGAGTACGCTTGGGACTGTGCGAGCTTCGACGGTAGTCGTCCTCTCTGCCTTCGTGCTCGCCGGCTGCGGCGCATCTTCAGGGACCCGGGGCTCGGGAATCCGCGGCACGATCCATGCAGCTTCGGGCTGCGCCGTGGAGATCCAACCTCTAGGAAAGCGGAGCGACAAGGCGCGTATGTGCCCGAAGAAGGCCCGTCTACCTCGGGGGCTGCGAGTCGAAGCACGTTCGAGCGGCTCGGTCGCGAGGACGCGCGCGGCGGGCGGCAGGTTCAGGTTCGAGCTGCCGCCTGGAGAGTACGAGCTGCAGGTCTTCTGGCAGGGTGATGCAGCCGGGCCGCCGCGCAGCCGGGCCGCCCGAGCGCGTCGTCGTCGCGCGGGAGAAGACGACGCAGGTGACCCTTCGCTTCGACACGGGCGTCCGCTAGGGACATCGCATCGAGGCGTCCGGATCGCCTCAACTGACGACACTCGCGCGGGTGCTGCTGACGAGGCTCGGCATCCCGAAACTCTGGGGCGAGGACGTCGACCGCTGCTGGACGTTCGCGCGCTGGTTCATCTCGCCGGCGCCGCTCGCTCTTGCACCGGGCTCCTACGGTTAAGAGAGGGGGATGCGGCGCATCCCCCTCCGTGGGCACCGAGAGACTCGGCCTCAGAAGCTCTGGCTGCAGACGTTGGTCCGGTAGGTGTCGAGCTCCCAGTCATCGAGCCGGAAGAAAACTCCGGACCCAGGGACAGCCGCCTGCACAACCACCGGCACGTTGACGGTGGACCCGCTCGTGTCGACGAAGCAGCGGGCTCGGGTCATGCTGTGCGATTCCCAGGATGTGGCAGTCTCGCGTCCGGCATTCGTGCTGTCGAAGGCGAAATCGAGGCCGGATTGCGGGGAGCCCTCGATCCCGCCGATCAGGATTCGGATCGAGCACCAGTGGCCTGCCGAACCGTCCCCGTAGCAGGCAGATTCCGCGTCGAACTGGGCCTTGATGAGGGCCCGTGAGCTCGGCGGCACCGGAACGAACGTGACGCCGCCCGGAATGGTGACGTACGACGTCGAGCCGATCGTGGCGGCAGAGTCGTTCGTGAGGACCTGCAGCTGAGTGACTAATCCTCCGATCAGCTTGTGCGTGGTTTGGGGCGCCGCGCTTCCGCTCTGGCTCTTGGCGACCGCGACCGCGGTTGCCGCCACTAGCGCGACGGCCAGAACGAGCAAGAGCCTCCCTTTCCTCGTGCGATGCATCGTGTCTCCTTTTCTGGTCCGTTACCGGACCCAATGCGCCCCCATTGACGGGCAGCACACTTCGGGAAGACACGAGAGGCGGAGAGCGCGCAGGCGAGAGCAGGCAGATCCACGCCGGGCCTGCCGCAGGCAGTCTTGACGACTCGGTCGCCGTGCTGCCTCGCTCCCCCTGTTCCCCCGCGAGCGTACGACGATCCTTCGTCGGAGGCAAGCCTCCGATCAGCCGCGTTCACAACCTATGTGGGCAGGACAACTAGAGGGACGCGCTCGTCAGGCCCCGTGCGGACTTCCGCCAATCTGCGTTAGGGTGGCGGTGAAGGGGGGAGTCAAACGGCAGACGAATGGCATGGGCGCGGAGAAAGCCTTCACCATGCTGCCGAGGACACAGCCGAAAAGGCCTTAGAGGACACGGGAGGAACGCACTTCAAGATCGAGTCGACCCACGTCGAAGTCGGTCACTTCGAACGCGGAGAGACGGGCCCAAACCCGATTCACGACTATCACGTCAAGCTCGGAAGCGCGTAGCCCGAGAGACCCAGGAAAGTGGATCCGGAAGAGTCCGCTCAGCAAGGACGGAGGAGAAGTCATCCTTCCGAACAAGGCTCCGAGGAGGCCAAAACACATGGTCCCGAAGGGCCACGCCAACCCCGAAGCGGGCCTCTCAGGGGGATCACAGGACCGTTCAAGCGCCGGGCGGAACGCTCGGACCAAGAAAAGGCTCAGGATCACCGCAAATGGAGCAGGCGTCGAGTATTCGCCTACGAGGTTCTCGTCCTATGTGCACTTTGGACGTTTGCGGGGCTACATCTCACGGGGGTTCTCGAACTTCCAACAGAGTTTGGGACGATCCCTGTCGGGGTGCCCTTCTTTGGTGCGCTGGGGGCGGTCCTCATCTCGCTGTCGGCCGTCTTCGATTTCCGACGCCGGGGCTGGGACCCCAGTTGGGAGGCGTGGCATTACACGAGATGGCTCGTGGGCGGAACGGTCGCGATCGTCAGCGTCCTCATCTTTCAGGCGGGGATCGCCGCGACTGGACTCAAGCTCGATCCCAACGCCTCCAATGCTCCCAGAAACAACCTCCTCTACTACCTGATCGCCTTCGCCGTCGGCTACCGGGAGGAAACGTTTCGTGCGCTGGTCAAGCGCCTCGTCGACGTCATCCTCACTCCGGGGAAACAGCCCGGCCCAACCGTTTCGAGTCTGTCTCCGACGAGCGGCCCAGTTGCCGGAGGAACGGCGGTGACGATAACCGGCGCGAACCTCGCTCGCGTCGACTCGGTCGCCTTCGGCGGTCAGGCGGCCGAGATCCTCGAAGGTCGCTCGGACACGAGCATCCAAGTGACGACGCCGGCGGCGGATGAACCTGGAGCAGTTCCGGTCGTGGTTGAGACGGCAGACGGCTCCGACGCGTCCCAAACTTTTTCCTATGCGTGAGCGCGCCGAGGCGGCGTGACCCACGTCGGCGGGCGAGATAGGGCTCGCGCCTAATCGACCGAAGAGGGGGCGGCTCGCAGCAGGCGGACAGGAGCAAGCTCGACGCGCAGCTGAACCTCTGCATTACCAGTGACCCGACGCTGCGCAACCACCTGCGCGCCCGCATCGGACAGCTCGAGGAGGTGATCAGGCCAGCGATCGCGCACGACCTCAACGCCCCCGACGACGACACGCGCGCGCAACTCGTCGCCGCGTCACTTAGCGCCGCCTTCAACCTCCTGGCCGAACGAGGCGCTTCGAAGGCAAGACCATGGACGCCCGAAGAGCTCGCCGCGCAGATCGACCCCGTCTTCACCTTCCTGCGCGGCGGCCTCGACGCCCTGACGAAACCACGCACGACGCGCCGACGCTGAGCCCGAGACCGACAAAGCCGAACGGTGAGCTCAGGAACGCAGGCGCGGTGGGCTTCCCAGCTCGTGTAGCGCGTAAGACCGGTCCAGAGTAAGTGCGCACGTCTGCAGGTGCAGGTCGGCAGGCGACTCCGGCTCTCCGGCGCGCCACGGTTCGATCCCAGGTGCGCCCATTCTCAGTCTTATGGCTACGCGCATTCCGCTTAGCTACGCGGGTCAGGCGTGCCAGAGTTGCCAGGGATGCCCAGGGAGTGGCGCTACCGGTGGCGCTACCGAATCTTGTCTTATTTGACAACGGTCCCGGTCCGCCTCGCAGTTGATGGAAGGCTACGTTCTGTTCGACCGTCTCCATTGAGCGAGCAGGACGGAGGCCTTCTGCAGGGCCTGCTCTTGAGGGAGCTATGCCCTTTGATGGGGCGCGTTCGGCTGGGACGGTATGGCTCAGTCATGCGTCCTCAAGCGGCGCTTCTCGGCCCGGAAAAGAGGGCACCGCTTGCCTGAGCCGATTCCGCTCAGCTACGCGGTCGTCCCTGCGGTGGCTTCCGTTGAATGCGCTGCTGGTGTGGTCCCGGTGTGGTCTCAGAATCGCGCCTCACGCGTCCACACGCCGGCACCAGGCGTGGGCGGTTGAATGGATTGGGAGCCGTGGATCTCTACGTCGGCGGCTTCTGGGTGCTGGGTTGCGAGCATAGGCCGTTTAACAGCTAGACGAAGCTGGGTGAAAGGGACTTCGCCCCCTGGAAGGTTCGGTAGACGCCGCCATGATGGTCTGATACGCAGGCACAAAGGGGCACTGGGGCCGCCTGCGAACGGAATGCGTGGCACATTCCCGCTAGCAGATGTTCCCTCAGACCCGCTATGCGAAGAAAGACGGCGTCCACATCGCCTACCAGGTTGTCGGTGAGGGCGATCTCGATCTTCTGCTCGTCTCCAACTGGTTCAGCCATTTGGAAGCGCGATGGGAGATACCAGGCTTTGCGCATTACCTTCGGCGGCTCTCGTCATTCAGTCGGCTCATCTCATTCGATAAGCACGGGATCGGGCTCTCCGATCCGGTGCCGCTCGATCGCCTCCCGCCCCTGGAGGAATGGATGGATGACGTGCGAGCCGTGCTCGATGCGGTTGGCTGCAATAGCGGTGCCGTCATGGGCGCGAACGAGGGCTCGATGATGGCGGCGCTGTTCGCGGCGACCTATCCAGAGCGGGTCACCGCCCTCGTCCTCGCGAACGCAGTGGCACGTCCCGCCTGGGCACCAGACCACCCCTGGGGCCGATCGCCCGAAGCAGTCGAAAGTCTGGTCAAGCTGATTGAGGCGACGTGGGGCACCGGGCAAGTCGTGGGCGCTCTCAATCCGAGCATCGCCAACGACGAGACAGCGCTGGAAGCCTGGGGACGGTTCATGAGGCTGGCAGCGAGCCCGGCGGTCGCCGGCGCAATCGCGAGGATGATCTTCGAGCTCGACATACGCGAGGTCCTCCCAACGATTAGCGCACCGACGCTTGTCGTGCAGCGGCGGGCCAATCCGCTTCTGCCGGCTGAGGCCGGCCGCGATGTTGCCCGCCGTATCCCCGGCGCCAAGTACGTCGAAGTCCCCGGGGAGGACTACGGTTTCGCAATAGGCGATGTCGACGTCGTGATCGACGAGGTCGAGGAGTTCTTGACCGGAGCCCGCCATCGCCTCATCGGCGACAGAGTGCTCAGCACGATCCTTTTCACTGACATCGTCGCGTCCACCGCGAAGGCCGTTGAGCTCGGCGACGAGCGCTGGCGCGAGCTGATCGAAACGCACGAAGGGTTCGCGGAGCGGGAGGTCCTGAGCTTCGGCGGGGCCGTCGTCGACTTCGCCGGAGACGGTTTGCTCGCCACTTTCGATGGTCCGGCGCGTGCCGTCCGGTGTGCCTTCGCTTTGCGCCACCAGCTGAGGAGCTTGGGGCTCGAGATGCGCGCCGGACTTCACACCGGCGAGATCGAACGCCGCGGCGACGACGTCGCGGGGATCGGCGTCCACGTCGCCTCCCGCATCGTTTCCCTCGCCGGGCCAGGCGAAGTGCTCGTCTCCCGCACGGTGAGGGATCTCGTGGCCGGTTCCGGCCTGGACTTCATGGACCGCGGAAGCTACACGTTGAAAGGCATCCCGGAGGAATGGCAAGTCCTCTCTGCGGACGAAGGACGTTGAACCCGGCCGCGTGATAACAGTCGGTGATCGCTAGAGGCGGACGTTGAGCGAACGCCCCGGGTCGAGGTTGTCGGCCCCAGGCGAAGAAAGAAGAGGGCAAGTACCTGCACCCGGAGTACCTGCACCCGGAGTTGTATGGCAAGCCGAAGGCGCAGGGGATCGGCTACCGGAAGCCCAGACTGCCCTCACGACCGTCCCAGAGTCGGTAGGCGAGTTCCGAACGGATTGGCGGAGCGTCTTGCCCACTCCGTCAATCCGCACCATGATGGGAGCGTCAACTCACTGGGGAGGGATTCTCATGCAGGTCCGCATCACCAAGCTCCGCTTGGCGCTCGCCGCCTCCGTCTGTGTACTGGGCGGGGTCGCGATCGCCACGCTGCTCAGCCCGCTCGCCGGCAGTGCCCTGGCGACGGCGGGCCAGATCGTCAACGTCTCCGACCCGACGGCCTCGTACACGGCCCGGGTCGACTCGAGCGGGGCGCTGAAGACGGCAGGCCTGGATGCCCCGACGCTTCCGCGCCTGCCGTTCAACAGTTCAAGGGATGTCAAGGCCGGGATCGGTATCCGCGTCCTCGGCCCGACGAGCGCGACGGTCGCGCTCACCGACCTCAAGATCGCCAATGACCTCCGCAATACCGGGGCCCGCTTGGTGGCGCTCAACGAGTACAGCGCGGCGGCACCAAATACGTCCTGCAGCCCTGTCCGTCACCGCTATCTGGGGTACTACGACGTCCCTGCGCGCGACAGCATCCACGCGAACTTCGAGACGCCGCTTGTGCTGAAACCGATCGGCTTCGGTGACGCTTGGTGCCTGGCGGTCTCCGTGCTCGTTCCGGTAAGCGACAACAACTACGCCGTTAGCCTGTCGGTGGGCGGGTATGTGCCGTCAGGGCTGTTCTTCCCTTCGCAGCGCTCCACGCGTCCACCGCAGTCGGGAGCCGCTCCGCGGAAGAGGTAACCGCAGCAGACGTCAAAGGGACATAAAGCCGAATCCGGGGCTCGAGGTGGGACCCCCCTACGAACACGCACGGGACCGGACGCCGACCCCGAGGCAGACCCCCCGACCTTCTACCGATCTGAGCGCCTCTCAGCGCACCAACCTGACCTCAGCGGACGCAACCGTGCCGGATCGGACCCGACAGGACCCTCCCCGGCGAACCTCCAAAACCGGGGGTTGCAGGTTCGAGTCCTGCCGCCCCTGACGACTGGAAACAGGCGGGATCCCAGACTCCATGCGGGGTTCCCGCCTGTCTTCCGACGGGATCCGCTCTCCGCTCTAGACCGCTCAAATCCGCTTGACCGTGGCGCGTACTGGCGCGCAGACTGGCGCGCAGGGCCCCGAGATCCCTATAACGAAGACGGACTGGCTAAGTCTCCTGCCTGGATCCGCGCGACGTGAGCGGCTGAATGGCTACGCGTCGAAACCGACTTCCTCAGCGAGCTTCTTCTGGAGTTCGAACGCTTCGGCCATCAGTCGCTTGCTCAACAGGTTGGCCATGTCCTTGATCGGGCCAAGACGGTCGCGCGGAAACGGAAGCTTGATCTCTGCCAACGCGTCGAACTCCTTCTCGCCGCGCATCCGATGGAGAACAAGACGCTGCGCGTCCTCGTCCGTATGTGCGTACCGCTTTCGGCGCTCATCCAGAAGCCAGTCGTGGAGTTCACGCTCGGCCGTGCCCGACTTCGGTGTCCATCGGTTCCCAAGGTGGCCGATGGTGTTCGCCGTAAAGGGCCGGGCGTAACAGACGGCGATTGCGGTTGCGAGGGCCTCGCAGAGGGGGCCGGTTGTGGGTTCCCGTTCCAGGGCGACACAGGCGGCCACCACTTCCTGCATGTCGTGCGCCGCCAACACGATTATCTGAATCTGTCGCTCGAGGTGCTCGATGTCCACGAGCACATACTGCGGCAACCCGACCGCTCTCGCCCGCTTCGACCTGCGGTGCTTCTGAAGAGCACTCGCCGCGTTACTCGCTCGCTACCCGGCTGCGATCCCGCTCCACGAGCAGTGTTCGAGGCCCTCGCCTGTCTCGCTACTAGAGGCTTGATGTGAAACTGTGACCTTGGCGTCGCAGCCGCGTGGCAAGGCTCGCAATAACATCGGAGTTGTGACTTGTTCCGACGTGGGTCTTCGATTGATTCAGGCCGCCGACGAACTGAGCCCCGTTGCGCTTCTCGCCCGCGAGTATGAGGAATGGGTTCGCGGACGCATCCTCGCAGACTATGGGATTGACCCGGAGTTCAAGAGCGAGCGAGATCTCTTCCTCGACCTCGACGGCCTGCGGGAGCCGCGCGCGCGGCTCTACGTTGCCGAGATCGACGGTGAGCCAGTCGGAGTCGGCGGCTTGAGGCCAATCTCCGCCCACGAAGCTGAGATCAAGCGGATGTACGTACGGCCGTCATCTCGCGGGCTGGAAGTGGGACGGGCGATCCTTCAGCGGCTGATCGACGACGCGCGCGCTCTCGGATACACAACGATCCATCTCGATAGTGCCCCCTTCATGCACGAAGCGCACGCCCTCTACCGGCGCTTCGGGTTCGTGCCGAGCAGCCCGCGCAAGGGCTGGGAGTTCGAGAGCGTGCCCGTGCTACACGAGATCGCAGTCTTCATGAGCCTCGACCTCGGCGCGGACTAACCGACGCCGAGCCGGCTCTCGGCCTGCTCCGGACGCCCCAAGAGCTTCGCGGCGTCTGGAAGTTGCGAGAGGCGACGAATTTCACATCAAGCCTCTAGGTGCGCGTTTTAGCCGCTCCTTCTCGATCAGCGCGCTGAAGTGAGCGCCCGATAATGCGGCTGAGTCCGCCGGCGCTCGGCGTTTCGCTGCCGCTCGCACTCGCGGCACGAACGCTCGTCCAGCGCGATGACCGATCCGCACCTGCAAGTCTTCATCATGTGGCCAGGCACGTAGCTCACCGTAGCCTCTGCAAGTGACGTCGAACTGTGGGCGTTACGCCACGGGGGGAAGCCCGCATAGGCGGCGAAGGTCCTGTGCGACCCCGGGATGTCGGCGAAGCGCTCGCCAGGGAGCCTGGGGGCGGGGTACGCCGATGGGACTGCCGGGGAGGGATTCGAAACCGCCGAGCCACTCTCGCGGCTCAACGCTCTTCAAGCTTATTAGCGCTTAGCCCCGGATTGCTTGCACGAACGCCAGTCGGCCACGGACGAAGAAGCGGGAACGCCGATCCGATCCGATCCGATGAGTCCCTAGACCCTCGTGGCAGAACGTCAGGCGGCGCGGACGTGATGTTCCGCGCCGCCCCATCTTGGATCTGCACAAGAGGTTCAGAGAGCCAGACTTCCTCTCCTACGCAGGGCGATGAGCGTTCCGCCTCCGAGCAGCGCGAGGATCGATGCGCCTGCCCCGGCTCCGATCGCGGCGTCTCCCCAGGCGAAACCGACGTTCGGAGCGCCCGTGTCCGCCACCGGCGCTGGCTGGCCGTAACCTCCGCGCGTGTCGGTGACGAAGCGGTAGCCGGGCCATCGATCCGCCGTGACGCCGTAGCCGTCGCGCCCGTCGGAGATGAACGGGCCGCGAAGCACCGACACGTTCGTGTGCAGACTGCTGTATCCCGATCGCGCGTCCGTGAGGAACGCGGAACCCTGCGACTTCCCCCCTACCGCCGGCGTTGCCGCGACCACGAACGCCGCCGTGCCTGCCGCGATGAGAAATGCTGCCTTCATTGTCTTGTCTCCCCCTTCCCGGGCCGCCCTCTGCGGCCGATGCGGAGAGCCTCCTCGACGCCGGTCACGACTGACCCACTCCGTGGTAAGCCGGCGGTAAATCCCTGCTTGCGGGAGAAATCCCGCCGCAGTACATTCGCGGGTATGCGCTTCGGCCTGTTGGGGCCGCTTGAGGCCTGGGGAGACGAGGGTCATGAGATCCCGCTCGGCACGGGGCGGGAGCGGGCCGTCCTTCTGCTTCTGCTCTTGCATGCCGGCGAGGTCCTTTCGAAAGACCGCCTGATCGACGATCTGTGGCACGAGAGGCCGCCTGCGACCGCTGCCAAGGTGCTCCAGGGCTATGTCGCGAAGCTGCGGCGCACGCTCCCCCCGGATTCGATCGTCACGCGAGGCTCCGGCTACGTCCTCCGCGCTGCGCAGACGGACGCGGTGGAGTTCGAGCGCCTGCTCGACGACGCTCGTCGGCAAGAACCGAGCAAGGCTGCTCAAACCCTCGGGTCAGCACTCGCGCTTTGGCGCGGGCCTGCGCTCGCGGACGTCCCGTACGAAGCCTGGGCGCAGCCTGAGATCGCGCGCTTGGAGGAGCTTCGGCTCGTGGCCGTCGAACAGCGAATCGAAGCCGAGCTCCAAGTCAGTGAAGACGCTCGTCTGGTACCGGAGCTGGAGGCGCTGGTGGCAGAGCATCCGCTGCGCGAGCGGCTTCGTGCCCAGCTCATGCTCGCGCTCTACAGGACCGGGCGGCAGCCTGACTCCCTCGAGGTCTATACCGATCTGCGCGGGCGCTTGGTCGACGAACTGGGCGTCGAGCCCGGGAAGTCGCTTCGCGAGCTGCACCGAGCGATCCTGAGGCAAGATCCGACGCTTGACCTCGTCATTGAAGCAGAGCCGGCGGCAGAGCCAACGCGAAGTGCATTCGTCGGCCGCGAGCCTGAGCTTGCAGCGCTCGTCGGGGCGCTCGAGGACGTGATCGGGGGGCACGGCCGCGTCTTCCTCCTCGTGGGCGAGCCGGGGATCGGAAAGAGCCGGCTGGTGGAGGAGGTGAGCCGACGTGCGACGGTGCGCGGCGTTGAGATTCTCGTCGGCCGATGCTGGGAAGCAGGAGGGGCACCGGCGTATTGGCCGTGGGTGCAGTCCCTTCGCGCCCACATCCGCGAGACGGACCCTGACGTGTTGCAGCGCCAGCTCGGCAAGGGGGGAGTCGATCTCGCCCAGATCCTCCCTGAGCTTCACGAGATCGTTTCCGATTTGGGCGGGCCTCCTGCGGTCGACTCCGAAGCGGCGCGCTTCCGGCTATTCGCCGCGGTTGCCGAGCTTCTGCGCAACTCTTCCGCAGACCGGCCGCTGCTGGTCTTCCTCGACGATCTTCATGCCGCCGACGCCGCCTCGTTGCTACTCCTGCAATTCGTCGCCCGCGAGGTCGGTTCGAGTCGAGTGCTACTGGTGGGTGCCCTACGGGATGTCGACCCGGTTCCGGGGCAACCCCTGACTTCGACGCTGGCCGAGATCATGCGCGAGCCGGTCACGCGCCGGCTCTCGCTCGCCGGGTTGAGCAAGCAGGACGTGGCCGAGTACGTCGAGCTCTCCGCTTCCGATCTCTCCTCGGCTGAGCTCGCAACCGCGCTGTACGCACAAACCGAAGGTAATCCGCTTTTCCTCACGGAGACTGTCCGTCTTCTCGCACTCGAGGGCGGCGGGGGAGACGGATCAGCCGAAGGCAAGATCGCGATCCCGCAGAGCGTCCGCGACGCCATCGGCCGCCGACTCGGCCACCTGACGGAGGAGTGCAACGACGTCCTTGTGGACGCGTCGGTTCTGGGGCGCGAGTTCGCCCTCGATCCTCTGACGCATATGCGGGAGACAACGCACGTGGCATTGCTCGAGACGCTCGACGAGGCGATGACGGCGCGGGTCGTCTCCGACGCCCCGGGGATGGCCGGTCACCTCCGCTTCGCCCACGTTCTGATCCGCGACACGCTCTACGAGGGCCTGACGACCGCCCGCCGGGTGCGGCTTCACAGGTTGGCACTCGAGGCGCTCGAATCTCTCCATGGCGAGGATGCAGGACCGCACCTCGCCGAGCTTGTGCACCACGCGATTGCCGGGAGCGAGTTCGAGAAGGGCGTCGTGTACGCCCAGCGGGCAGGCGACCGAGCGCTGGCGCTCTTCGCCTACGAGGAGGCCGCGCGGCTCTACCGCGTCGCATTGGACGGGCTCGAGCTCGCCCGGCTCCGAGACGAGGAAGTGCGCTGCCAACTGCTTCTTTCCTTGGGCGAGGCCGAGAACGTGTACGACCGCAGAGCCGCGAAGGATGTGTTCGCCGAGGCTGCCGAGATCGCTCGGCGCCTTGGACTATCGCGTACTTTCGCCCGGGCGGCCCTCGGCTACGGAGGCCCAACTCCCTGGGTGCGGGCCGGTGGCGACCGTCGTGTCGTGCCACTGCTCGAGCAGGCCCTCGACGGGCTTTCTGAAGAGGAGCTCGACCTCAGGGCCAGGCTGCTCGCTCGTCTCGCCGGAGCCCTCCGCGACGAGCACTCGCGCGCCCGCCGAGATGTGCTGAGCAACGAGGCCGTCGAGCTGGCGCGGCGATCTGGAAACGCGGTCGCCCTCATGCATGCCCTCGAGGGCCGTGCAGAATCAATCATGGCGCCCGACACACTCACAACCTCCGTCGAGTTGGCGAGCGAGCTCATCGAACTGGCTGAGCGCGTCGGTGATAGACGGTGGGGCGTCCACGGGCACGCCAGCCGGCACGTCGCTCGCACCATGCTCGGAGACATCGAGGGTGCTGAGACAGATCTCACAGCGCAGATTCGTCTCGTCGATGAGCTCAGAGAGCCCCCAATCGAACTCTTTCACTCTCGCGCATCGCAGGCGATGCTTGCCCTTGCCCGAGGCGGTCTCGTTGAAGCCGAGAAGCTCGTCGACGAGGCCTTTGCCATCAGCGCGCGCGCGCAGGTGGAGATAGCGATGTCCATCTATGGAATACAGTCGTATACGCTCGCCGACTTCCGAGGAGATCTTGAGGGAGTCGAGCAAGCGATCAGGGACCTCGTCATCGACTATCCCGCCCGCCCTGTCTTTCGTTGCGTGCTTGCCCATCTACGTGCACGGCGCGGGGCCATGGATGAGGCAAGGCGCCATCTCGATGACCTCGCTCGAGATGATTTTGCGTTAGTTCCCTTCGACCAGGAATGGGTCTACGGCATGAGCCTGCTGGCTGAAACCTGCGCGCTCTTGGGCGAACGGGGCCACGCTGCGGTCCTGTACCGGTTGCTCCGTCCGTGGGGGACGTTGAATGCCACCAATCCCCCCGAAGGATTCAGGGGGTCGGCGTGGCGCGACCTCGGTTTGCTGGCGTCGACACTCGAGCGTTGGGATGAGGCTGCCGCACACTTCGAGAACGCGCTTGGGACGAACGTGCGAATGGGTGCCCGTCCCTGGCTGGCCCAGACCCAGCACGACTACTCGCGCATGCTTCTCGCCCGCGACAAGCCCGGAGATAGCGAGCGAGGGAAGGAGCTGCGTGCTATCGCGCTGGATACGTATCGGGAACTCGGCATGGAGGGATATCTCGCGAGCGCGGAGATGCGCGCCCCGGCTCGTCAAGCAGGCGGGTTGACGTGATACAGCTCGGAGCAGATCAGCACTGAGTGATACCTATACCCTCTGAAGACCACTGTCACGGTGGCCATAACACGCTCTGGGGGCGAGCGGGGGATGACTTCCTTTTCGGCCTGGCCGGCAACCTCACCCTCGACGGCGGCCCCGGCACCGACACGCTCGACGGCGGCCCCGACACCGATACCTGCACCAACGGCGAGAGCATCAGCAACTGCCCGTAGCGGGCAACCGCCGGCCGGCCTGCCTATTCACACGCAGCTGCGGGGTGTGGGGTTCCTTGGCCAGAGCCTCAATGAGCAGGCGGATCGGTCAACCTGCTATCTGGCAATGCTGGGTGCAGACACGAACGCGAGTATCGTCCTCCGCGGCCGAGAAGATGGAGTGATGACCGATCACACACAGGCCTTAGAGGCATACTCGCCCGAGCCCTGGGAACGTCAGGCAGGCGAGCCTGATCGCGCCTGGCGAGCGTTCGTATCTATCGCGACCTCGGCCCGGGTGTGCGGAGCTTCTCGCGCGTTGGCAAGGAGCTAGGAGTGACGCGGCAGAACGTTGACAAGATGGCCAAGCCCCCACCCGTGACACCAAATGGGAAGCCGATGATGTTAAGCGCGGCACTCGGAAGGACGGCAATCGAGGGGCCTGGGTTTTTAGGGTCGTAGCCCATCACCTCGACGTCGCTGAGATCTACTAGTGGGAGCGCAACGACGTCGATGGCACCGTCAGGGCCTTGAGGGTGCTCGAGCCACCTTGGAAAGCCATCTGTCTCAAACAGTTCCTCTGTCTTTCTGACCCAATTGCCTAGCTCGCCCGCCTTGTTGTGGGCAATCATCAGTCTCTCCGGAAGCGCCCCCGTCTGGGACAGCGGCTGGCCTGTCGTCGGGTGCCGCCCCGCGACGACATGCCAATTGGTGACGAGATAGACGGTCTCGCCGTGCCCGACGAGGAACCCCGTAGCGTTACCGAGTCGACCGGGTGGTCCGTGCGGCTCGATGTATAGAGAGGTAACGGACGGCTGCTGGAGCTGAATTTGTCGGCTCTGGACCATGTTCCTGGAAGGCTAGTCGGGGCGCTCAACAGTTCAACGTTGGCCACTGTGTGAGTCGAGTCCTGCGCGACTGCTTGGTACGCGCCGACGCCACGTGCCCCCCTCAGTGCAGGAAAGCGGCGTGAGGCCCGATTAGGCTGGCCTCGTGCTCGCGTCGGCAGCACACCAGAGCCTCGTCTTCTACGAAACCGTGGCTCTCGTTATCCCGGTGATCGCCATCGCCGTGATCTTCGAGATGCGGTTGTTCGAGCATGTCCGGCACTCCGCCATCTCCTCGGCGATCACGATCTTCTCTTCTTGGCAGCCGGCGAGTATCTCGCGCTTCACGTGCTCGATGAGGGGCATGCGACCAAGTCTGAGAGGGCCTGGATGATCGGCCTAATGAGCTTCGCCGGTGTCCTGGTAGTGGCCCCTCCGCTCTTCGCGCTGCTACGACAGTTCATGAACGCTCGGCATGCTCTGAGCCGTGCTGAATGGATCATCGAGGCGGTTAAGATCGGTGCCGCACTCGTCCTTCTTGGGTTCGTTGTCCTTAGGCTTGAGTGATCGCACAGACACCCCAACAACCAGGGGTTGCAAGTTCGAGTCCTGCCGCCCCTGACGGCTGGGGAGATCTCGATCACGGGTTCCCGCCTATCTGCGTCAGCTCAGTTGCCCTATGGACGGGTGAGAGCTAGGTGTCGTTGGCGGCGAGGACGCGGCCGACTGCCGCACGGGCCAGTTCGCCGAAGCCGATTCGAGGTGGGCGAGCCCCGAGGCCGCATCGAGGTACGCCAGCCGTCGATCGCTCTCGATGAATGGATCGCGCTCAAACGCCGCGACTTCGGCACTGTTCTCCGCCGTCCAATGGATCAGATCCCCGTAGTTGTAGAGGCTAAGCAGATAACTCGGCGACTGCTCCTCCTCGTACGCGAACGCCCCCATGCCCTCGTCCGCGACGAGCTTTTCTCGGATGAGTTGGTTGAGAGACTTGTGGCGCAGCTGCTTAGCGGCGGCGCGCCACTGCTTCAGCTGAGCCATCCGTGTCGGTCGAGCCTCGTCGTGCACGGCATCCGCAGCTCGACTCAGGATCCCGCGGACTTCATGGAAGCTCGCCCGCTCCTGGGTCGAGTCGCACTGTCGAAGGAGAGTCGCGAACCCCGCCTGTAGATCGGCGCGGCTGAAGTGGCTCTCTATTTCTTCGGGACCGGCAGGGCCGTCCGGCATCCGAACATTGAAGCCCTCGCGTAGTGCGTTCAGGAATCCACTCGAGGCGAGCTGAGACGCCACGTGAACGTAACGCTCTACCGCATTTCGATCGTCTTCGGAGACCGCGTCCGGCAGAGGCGGGAAGCCCCTTGGATCGGGAAGGCCGAAGACGTAGTAAAGCTGCTTCCACCAGAACTCGAACACCCTCAGCTCCGGGACGTGCTCGGCCAGAGGCGGCTCGAATGGCAGCACAACCTCTTCAAGAATCAGCGACTCGGGTGCCCGCGCCTTGACTTGAACCGTCTTCGAGGCATCGTCCGGCACCCAGTCCGCGATGTAGCCAATGAACGCGATCCTCTCAACGCCGTCTGCGCCTGTTCGCTTGAGCCGGATGTAGCTCCTCGGAATACGCACGCTTCCAACGTACTCGGGAGGCGCGACGGCACTACTCGCGGAAAGCTATTGCTCCCGACCACGGAGGTAGCCTCTAGCCATCGAGCTTGTGAACCTCCAAGGACGGCAGGACGAACCCGACGCGGGGTCCGGCTGCTTGAGGACTGTCACTCTCGAGCGGAGAGGGTTCACGAGGCGCGCTCCAATTACGGGCTCCGGCGAATGGACGTTTCTTGGCCTTGGAAGAGGAATGGAGGGTCATAGCCTGCGCCGGATCAGAACCGCTCGGCAGCGCAACTATTGGGATTCGCTCGATCGCAGTCGCTCCCGCCTGGCGTAAACAGGGTCTCGGCCGCAACCTGATCGATGCGCTCGCCAAGCAGGCAGCGGCTCCAACGTGTGGGTGGCGGAGACAGACGACGATGCGGTCGGCTTCTACCGTCGCTGCGGGTTCATCGTGGAAGACACAGCCCCGAAGTTTGGCCGCCGTCGCTATTGGTGTGTCTGGGATCTGGCGTGAGTGCACTGGCGCGCAGACTGGCGCACAAGTCCCGAATGAGGCTAAGGCAGGCGAGATCCACTGAGCCTCCAAAACCGGGGGTGCAGGTTCGGGTCCTGCCGCCCCTGTTGGCCGGTCCAGTCGGAGCCTCGTCGCACCTTCGACGGGCGGGGGGTCGGTCCGAGAACTGAGGCGAACGCGCATGGATCTGGGGGTGCGGTAGATCGCCTGGCGGCTGATCTTGAGCACGCGCGCCACGGCCGCGACCGCGTACCCGCGGGCGACCAGAACGCGAGACCGGGCGACGCGCTCCCTCACTCCCAGCCCCGCAGTGCTTCCCCCGCGATCTCGAGCTCGTACGTCTTGCGCCCGAGGGTGCGCTCCAGCTCGCGGATGCGCCTCTGCAGCTCCTTCTCTCCCTGGCGCTCGCTGGTGCCGGCGAGCTGCTTGTGCCCGCCCTCAAGGAGCTTCTCGCGCCAGTGGTAGTACAGCGTCTCGGCGATCCCGTGCTCGCGGCACACATCGCGCACGGAGCGATCTCCGCGCAGGCCGGCCAGCACGATCTCCACCTTCTGCTTGGCGCTGAACTTGCGATAGGTGCGTCGTTCGCTCAAACTGGATCTCCTTCCAGGCGGCTATCGACCGACCCGTCCTTTTGATTTGGGAGCCCTGGGGAGTGACTCCCCCCGCAGCCAGCCAGTAGAAGAGCGGCCGCAAGAGGAAAGAGGCGACGATTCACCGGCCGAGCCTACGACGCTCGGCGAGACAGGTCGGGTCGATTCGTGAAGGGTCTTTTGCCATCCAGATGGCGCGGGTCTAGCCTTGAGCACGTGCTTCTTTGCGCCAAGTGTGGTCGTGAGAGCGAGGAGGGCTTCGCCTTCTGCCCCCACTGCGGCGCGGAGCTGAAGCCCGCAGCATCGCGCGAGCAGCGCAAGACGGTCACCGTCCTGTTCTGCGATGTCGCCGGCTACACCGAGGCTGGGGAGCGACTCGATGCCGAGGCGCTGCGCAAGCTCCAGTCGCGCTACTTCGACGAGGCCCGCGCTGCGCTCGAGCGGCACGGCGGCACAGTGGAAAAGTTCATCGGGGATGCGGTCATGGCGGTGTTTGGGATCCCGCAGGTGCACGAGGACGACGCCCTCCGCGCTGTACGCGCGGCGGTCGAGCTTCGCGACGCGATTTCAGACCTCGGTCTTCGGGCCCGCATCGGGATCAACACTGGCGAGGTGGTTGTAGGCTCGGGCGACGCGCTCGTGACCGGCGATGCGGTCAACGTGGCAGCCCGGCTGGAGCAGGCCGCCGAGCCCGGTGGGATTCTCATTGGCGATGCCACGCACCGCCTTGTCTCCGATGCAGCCACATCCGAGGGCGTTGGCCCACTCGAGGCCAAGGGTAAGGCAGAAGCGCTGGGCGCGTGGCGGTTGCTCGGAGTCAGCGCCGATGCAGAGGCGGTGCAGCGGCGGCTCGACTCCCCGATGGTCGGCCGCGAGCGTGAGCGGACGCTCCTTCGTCAGGCGTTCGACCGTGCGGCCGAGGAGCGCGCCTGTCACCTTTTCACGGTACTCGGCGTGGCGGGCGTGGGGAAGTCGCGGCTGATTGCGGAGCTCTGCCAGGACCTCGAGAAGGACGCGACTGTAGCTACGGGCCGGTGCCTTCCCTACGGCGACGGCATAACCTTCTGGCCGCTGCACGAACTGCTGAACGAGTTCGACGCCCGGCGCGCGGCCGCTCTGCGTAGGCTCCTGGAAGCTGAGCTCTCGGCGCCGGAAGAGCTCTTCTTCCAGATCCGCAAGGAGTTCGAGGCGCTCGCGCGCGAGCGGCCTCTCGTCGTGATCTTCGACGACGTGCACTGGGCGGAGGCCACCTTCCTCGACTTCGTCGACCACGTCTCCGATTGGTCGCGCGATGCGCCGATCCTGCTCGTGTGTCTCGCGCGGCCGGAGCTGCTCGACGAGAGGCCGGCCTGGGGCGGAGGGAAGCTCAACGCCACGTCGGTCCTTTTGGAGCCGCTCCCGGACGCCGAGTGCGAGCTTCTGATCGCCAACCTCCTCGGCGAGGGCGAGCTCGCGGCCGAGACGCGCGCGCGCATTCTTGAAGCGGCCGAGGGCAATCCGCTCTTCGTGGAGGAAATGCTCGAGATGCTGATCGACGACGGCCTGCTAGAGCGTCGCAACGGTTCCTGGGTCGCTGCTGCGGACCTCACCAGGATCTCCGTTCCGCCGACCATCCATGCTCTGCTGCATGCACGCCTAGACCGACTGTCCGAGTCCGAGCGCGCCGTCGCCGAGCGTGCGGCTGTCGAGGGCAAGCTCTTCCACCGGGGCGCGGTCGTGGCGCTCGCCCCCGAGCCGCTCAAAACCGAGGTGAGCGCGCATCTCCTCGCCCTCGTCCGCAAAGAGCTCGTGCGGCCGGACGAGGCCGAGTTCCACGGCGAGGATGCATTCCGCTTCCGCCACCTCCTCTTGCGCGACGCGGCCTACGAGTCGCTGCCGAAGGAGACGCGCGCAGACCTACACGAGCGCTTCTCCAACTGGATGGAGGCAAAAGTCGGAGATCTCTCGCAGTACGAAGAGATCATCGGCTACCACCTCGAGCAGGCGAGCCGGTACCGTCAGGAACTCGGGCCAGGAGACGAATCGCTCGGCCGCCGTGCCGCAGAGCGGTTGGCTTCGGCCGGCCGCAGGGCGAAGACACGCAGCGATACCCCGGCGGCCGTCGGCCTGTTCGCGCGCGCGATCGAGCTCCTCCCAGCCGCTGACCCGGAGCGGGCCGAGCTGGTGATCGATCTCGCTGACGCGGCCTTCGACGCCGGAGACTATCGCCGCTCCGGCGAAGCGGCGGAGGAGTTGATTCGAATCGGCGGAGCGCAAGGTGATGCCCAGCTCGAGTGGAGAGGGCGGGTGCAGGCGCTCGCGATCCGAATGTTCACTGACCCGAACGTGACGATGGACGAGGCGAAGGCAACGGCAGAAGCTGCGTTGCCAGTGCTTGAACAAGCAGGAGACGAGGCAGGCCTCGCCCGCGCGTTCCGTCTCTTGGGCTACGTGCATCACGGGAACTCCCGCGAAGAGGAGCACCTCAACGCCCTCGAGCAGGCGCTCGAGCACGCGCGGAATGCCGGCGACACAGCACACGAGGCGGAGATCATGGGCTGGCTCGGTGTAGCCCACGTCTTCGGCCCCACGCCGGTCGACCAGGCGGAGGCTCAGCTCGAGCAGATCCTCGACGAGGCGCGCGCGAAGTCGTTGCTCTCAGTCGAAGGCATAGTCCTCCGCTTCCTCGGCGGCCTCGAAGCGATGCGTGGTCGCTTTGACGAGGCGCGGGAGTTGTTCGAGCGAGGCAGGGCGATCCTCGCAGACATCGGCCTCAGAAGTTGGCTCGCCGGCCAGACGCACCTCACCGGCTATGCCGAGTTCCTCGCGGGCGACTACGAGGCCGCGGAACGGGAGTTCCGGTTCGGGTACGACGAGTACGAGCGCATGGGCGAGACCGGAATCCGTTCGACTTCGGCGGCGATGCTCGCGGAGGCGCTCTACGAGCAGGGGCGCGACGACGAGGCCGAGCGATACGTCGACATCTGTCGCGAGACGGCCGCAGCCGGGGACAATACCTCCCAGGTTGGCTGGCGGGTCACGGCCGCGCGCCTATTGGCGCGCCGAGGAGACCTGCGAGAAAGCGAGCGCCTGGCACAAGAGGCAGTTGCGCTGGTCGCGCCCGTCGAAGGCATGGCCGCCGTGAGTGACCCCCGCGCCTGGTCCGCTCTCGGCGAGACGCTCGCCCTGGCGGGCAAACGAGAGGAGGCGGCAAGGGCTTTCCAGCGCGCGATTCGGCTCTACGAGCGCAAGGGGAACCATCCTGGGATGGGGCGGACGAGCGAGCTCCGCGCACGGCTACGCCTCGAGTCGGAGTAGGTCATCCATGATCTCGGAGAAAGTCGGCCCCAAGCCGCACGGACGAGGCTTTAGCGACGCTCGAACAGACGCTTGAAACGCTAGAGCCCAAAGAGGATCTGGCCATGGTTGCCCAGGTGAGCCCGCGGCTGGAGGATCTTCGACCAGCACATACAGCAGATGCAGGAAGCACGCCGCCGAAGCGGTCGGCTCGGCGGGCGTCCGCCAAAGCCGACACACGACGAGGCACGGGAAGATGCACTCAGGCGCCTTGTGCCCCGCGCGCTTCAGAAGCTCGAGGAGCAGCTTGACTCAGACGACCAGCGGATCGTGCAGACGGCCGCGCTGCGAATCTTGGAGTGGGACTGGGGCAAGCCGACCACGCCCGTCGAGGACGTGACCGACAAACCCGTGGCGTTTCTCTGGAAGCATCCGGGCGTTGCTCAAGCCGTCGAGCTCAAAAGTGAGCTCGAGGAACGTGAGCGTCTCGCCTTCAAGCCCCATCTCAAGAAGGCGCTGCCGGTCGGCGAACCGTCAGCTTGACCCGCTGACGACTACCTTCCTGACGGTGCTCGGCCCCCGGGGGTCGGTCCGGGAAACGAGCCGAGCCGGTTCAGGGCTTCGAGTCACGTGTGCGAGCGGCCGAAGCGGGTGAAGCGGAAGCGGCGCTGGAATGGCCCCTAAAGGCCGGGGGTTGGCGAAGCGTCGCGCCTCGCCAACCCCTAGGGAGAACCTCGCCTAGCGCTTTTGGGACAGCCTCGCGTCAAGTCGAAGCCTCGGAGGCTTCTGGAACTGCGGAGGCTTCTGGTAGCCGATCACGTCCGACCTCGGCTCCCCGAACAGCTCCGGGTGCACGTACTTGCCCTGCTCCGCCTTCGGCTTCGGGGCGACAACCGGGACCGGGTGCGCGTTCGCGTATCGGTCATGCCGTACGGCGGTCACCTGCCAGGACACCTTCACCTGCGGCTGGTCGGTGCGGATGGTGAAGCGGTTGTGCCGCATCTCGTTCCACACCGCGGCCTTCGCCTCCCAGTGCGCCCTGCCGACCACGGTCAGCTGGTAGCGGAAGCTTCGGTTCAACGCCTGGAACCAGCGCGGCATCTGAACGGTGGCAAAACCGCGCCCGTCCGTGACTGCGTTGCCGCTGTAGAGGTCGAGCTGGTCCGAGGAGGCGACCCCGGCGTGCCGCAGGTACTTGTGCGCGGGGTCGAGCGGGTGGTCGATCTGGAGCGAGGACGGTCCCGTGCAGCCCGTGCAGGTGCCGGTGATGCCGACGTTTCCTACGAAGTAGCCGGCATAGCCGCTGAAGAGGTTCTCGCCGTAGATGCCGTCGCCACTTGTGCTCACGCCGGCGACACCGGCGAGGACACCCTTGCCCTGGACGCCGTCGCTGGACTCACTCACGCCTCGGATGCCGATGGAGTGCACGCTGCCTCCGTCGATACCGACTCCGTCTGTGCTGCCGCCGAGGACGCCGTCGCCGTGGGTGCTGTAGCCGCGGAC
>WNGA01006319.1_pt1 | contig 22593 bp, 23 predicted proteins | sample 5400061 | NCBI WGS metagenome assembly WNGA01 (sample SAMN13153366, study PRJNA577476) | soil metagenome | isolation source: 100 cm soil or saprolite under grassland replicate 2 | place: USA:California | collected 2016-06-15
GGTGAAGACGACGCCGTCGATGCCCGGGTGCCGCCACAGGGCTTCCCCTGTGACCTCGCCGGTGCCGGGGATGTAGTTGAACGTCCCCGCGGGAAGCCCCGCGTCCCGATACACCTCGTACAGCTTGAGCCCCGTCCAGGGCGCGTCCTCGGCAGGCTTGTAGACGACCGCATTGCCCGTCATGAGCGCCGCGGCGGACATGCCGGTGGACAACGCGAGGGGGAAGTTGAACGGGGCAATGCACGCAAACACGCCGTAGGGACGGAGCACATCGGTATTCCGCTCGACCGCCGTCACCTTCGCCATCTGGCGCACGAAGCCGTTCGCGTCCGCCAGCTCCTGGCAATAGTAGTCGATCAAGTCGGCCGACTCTTCGGCGTCCCCCATCGACTCGAGCCGGCTCTTCCCGACCTCCAGAGCCATGATCGCGGCGAGCTCGAACTTGCGCTCGCGGATCAGGCCCGCCGCCCGGCGCAGGGTCGCGACCCGCTCGCGCCACGGCCGATGCGCCCAGTCGCGCTGCGCCGCCTTCGCGGCGGCGACGGCGCGCCCCACTTGTTCCGGCGTCGCGGTGGTGAAGCGTCCGAGCGTCACGCTGGTGTCGATCGGCGACGCGTCGACGATCGGCGGGCCGCCCGTCGACACCGCGTCGCGCCCGATGTACAGCGGGTAGTCCCGGCCGAGCTGCGCCCGGACGCGCGCCAGAGCGGCGTCGAACTGGCTGTGGAACACCTCCCAGTCGACGTTGGCCGATGTGTAGGTGACTTTAGACTGCTGGGGTGCGGTGGCTGTCATGGACGCTCCTCACCGTCTGCTCCAACGCCGCCGTAAACCGCTCTACCAGCTCGTCGATCTCGCGCTCCGTGATGATGAAGGGCGGCGCGATCATCACGAGGTCGCCGTTCGTCCCGTCCGCGTGGCCCACATTGGGCCAGACGACGAGCCCCTCGCCGTGCGCCGCTTCGGTGAACGCTTCCGCAAACTTCGCCGCCCGAGGGAGCGGCCCGCGCGTCACTTTGTCTTCCACGAATTCCACGCCGGCGAGGAGCCCGCGCCCGCGCACGTCGCCCACGTGCGGCAGACGCCCGAGCGGCGCGAGCCGCCGCTGGAGCTCCGTTCCCATCACGGCACAGCGCTCGACGAGCCGGTGCGACTTCAGGTACCGTACGGCCGCGAGCCCCGCCGCGCACGCCACCGGATGGTGTGAGTACGTTTGCGCGTGCATGAAGCTCCCGGAGCCGTTCGCGATCACGTCGATGATCCGCTCCGGCGCGGCGACGGCGGACAGCGGCACGTACCCGCCGGAGATTCCCTTCCCCATCACCAGGATGTCCGGCACCGCCCCGTACTGATCCATCGCCCACCACGTGCCCGTGCGGCCGGCGCCGACGAGGATCTCGTCGGCCACGAACAGCACCTGGTGGCGATCGCAGATCTCGCGAATCCGCTTGAAGTAGTCCGGCCGCGGCGTGGACGCTCCCGTCGACGAGCCGCCCACCGGCTCCGCGATGAACGCCGCAACGTGCTCGGCGCCGACCCGCCCGATCGTCTCCTCGAGGACGGCGCCGCTGCAGATCGGGCAGCCGGCGTCGTCACCCCGGCACGGACACCGGTACGGATAGGGCGCCGGGATCCGCTGGACGTCCACCAGCCACTCGCGGTAGAGCGCTCGGTAGTGTTCCCGCGCCGACACCGACAGGGCGAGCAGGGTGTTGCCGTGATAGGCGGGGGCGAGTGCGATAATCGTGTGCTTGCGGGGGAGCCCGCGCTCCACCCAGTACTGGCGCGCGAGCTTCAGCGCCGCTTCCACGGCTTCCGACCCGGAAGAGAGGAAGTACAGCTTGTCGAGGTCGCCGGGGAGCGTGCTCGCGAGCTCCGCCGCCAGCGCCTCGATCGGCTCATGGGTGAAGGCGGTCCCCGAGAGATAGCCGAACCGCCGCGCCTGTTGCGCCAGCGCCTCGGCGATAGCAGGGTTGGCATGCCCCAGGTTCGCGACGAACGCACCGCCGCAGGCGTCGAGGTACCGCTTGCCGGCGTCGTCGTACAGGTAGCACCCCTCCCCACGCACGATTCGCCGGTAGGGGCGATCGAGCTTCCGGTAGAACACGTGGCTGTCGGGATACCGGTCTGCCGTCACCGCTCCTCCAATACTCGTGAATCCGCCGAAAGCTACGACGCAGCGTGCGAGTCGGCGAGCGCGCGCCGTCGGAATCGGTGGGGGCGCAGCATGCTGCGCCCCTACATCTCGCAACCGTATTGATACCGTCGTAGCTTTGTCGACCTACGTTGCCTATGGAGCGTCCCCATGCTCAACCTGTCGCGTCTGGTTCTGACCGCTGCCCTCCTCGCCCCCAGTCCGGGGCTCGCCCAGTCCGAGCCCCTCACGCCCAGCGACAACCTCGTGACCGACGGGCTGCCGCCCGTGCCCGCGGCCATCGCTGCGGCGGCGCGTCCCTACAGCGAGTTCCGCGCGGCCGGGTTCTGGGACTGGCATCCGACGCGGCGCGAGATGATCATCGGGACGCGGTTCGGCGACGCACCGCAGCTGCACCGCGTGCGGTCACCCGGCGGCGACCGCACTCAGCTCACGTTCTTCCCCGATCCCGTGTCCGGCGCGTCGTATCAACCGACCGACGGTCGCTACATCGTGTTCACCAAGGACGTGGGAGGCGCCGAGTTCTTCCAGAAGTATCGCTACGACGTGGCGACCGGGGAAATAACGCTGCTCACCGACGGGACGTCGCGCAACGTGGGCGGCGCCTGGTCGCATAAAGGCGACCGCTACGCCTACATGTCCACGCGCCGCACCGGGCGGGACCTGGACCTGTGGGTGGTGGACCCGAGCAACCCGGCCACCGATCGCATGGTCCTCGAGCTCCAGGGCGGCGGGTACGGGCCCGCCGACTGGTCACCCGACGACCGCCAGATCCTGCTGTTTCAGGGGATCTCTGCCAACGAGAGCTATCTCTGGCTCGTGGATGTGGCGGGCGGGCAGAAGACGCTGCTCACACCCCGGGAGGGCGGCGACAGCGTCGCCTACAGCGGAGCCCAGTTCAGCCGGGACGGTAAAGGCGTCTATGTGACGACCGATCGCGGCTCGGAATTTCAGCGCCTCGCGTACTTGGACCTCACGACCAGGCAATATCGCTTCCTTACGAGCGGCATCCCGTGGGACGTGGACGAGTTCGACCTGTCCCCCGACGGACGCTCGATCGCCTTCGTCACCAATGAGGACGGGGTCGGCGTGCTGCACGTGATCAACGCCGCGACCGGCGCCGAGCGCCGTATTCCCAAGCTCCCGCCTGGACTGATCTCGGACGTCCGCTGGCGAAAGAGCGGCGCCGAGCTGGGCTTCACCCGCACCTCGGCCCGCGCACCGGCCGACGCCTACTCGCTCGACGTCACGAGGGGCACGGTCACCCGCTGGACCGAGAGCGAGACCGCCGGGCTCAACACCGGGGGCTTCGCCGAGGCAGAGCTCGTCCACTGGCCGAGCTTCGACGGGCGCGCGATCTCGGGCTTCCTTTACAAGCCCCCCGCCCGCTTCGCCGGCCGGCGCCCGGTGATCATCAACATCCACGGCGGACCCGAGGGCCAGTCCCGGCCGGGCTTCCTCGGCCGCAACAGCTTCTATGTCAACGAGCTCGGGGTCGCCATCATTTTTCCCAACATTCGCGGCTCGACCGGCTACGGCAAGACGTTCTTGAAGCTCGACAACGGCGTGCGGCGCGACGGCGCGTACAAGGACATCGGCGCCCTGCTCGAGTGGATCCGCACGCGACCCGATCTCGACGCCGAGCATGTCCTGGTGACGGGCGGCAGCTACGGGGGCCACATGACGCTCGTGACCGCCACGCAGTATGACGGCCCGATCTGCTGCTCCGTGGACATCGTGGGTATGTCAAACCTCGCGACCTTCCTTGAACACACGTCGGGCTACCGCCAGGACCTGCGCCGGGTGGAGTACGGTGACGAGCGCGACTCGACCCTGCGCGCCTGGATGGAGCGGACTGCCCCTCTCAACAACGTGGACAAGGTGACGAAGCCCCTCTTCATCGTTCAGGGCATGAACGATCCGCGGGTGCCGCGCACGGAAGCCGAGCAGATGGTGGCCGCCTTGAAACGCCGCAGCGTGCCGGTGTGGTACCTGATGGCCAAGGACGAGGGCCACGGCTTCCGCAAGAAGGGGAACCAGGACTTCCAGTTCTACGCGACCATTCTCTTCACCGAGCGCTACCTGCTGGGACAGGGAGGATCAGCGACGCCGTGACGGTGGGCGCCTGGTGGGAGCGGCTGGCCCCGCTCCCGGGGGGCAAACGGCTGTTCAGCTGGCTCCTGTGGCGGTTCGTCCCTTATACCGGCTCGGTGCGGCCACAGGTGCTGGAGCTTCGCCCCGGCTACGCCAAGGTCCGCATGGCCGACCGCCGCGCGGTGCGTAACCACCTCAACTCGATCCATGCGGTGGCGCTCGCGAATCTCGCCGAGGTAACGAGCGGCCTCGCGGTGACGACCGGCTTGCCCGCGAGTGCGCGCGGCATCCCCACCACGCTCTCCATCGCCTACCTGAAGAAGGCTCGCGGGATATTGACGGCGGAAGCGCGCTGCGACATCCCCGATGCGAGCCGGGAGGCGGAGCACGACTTCGAGTCCGTGATCACGGACGCCGCCGGCCAGGTGGTCGCTCGTGCGACGGTCCGCTGGCGCATCGGGCCCTCCCCGACACCCGCACGGTGACGGGCCTCGCCACCGCCCTCACCCGCGACGCGCGTGTCGCGGTGCCGCTCATCGGCGGCGCCATGTTCCCATGCTCGAACCCGGAGCTCGTCGCCGCCGTATCCGAGGCCGGCGGCATCGGCATCGTCCAACCATTGTCCATGGTGTACGTGCACGGACATGAGCTGCGGGAGGGATTCCAGCTCATCCGCCGGCTCACCACGAAGCCGATCGGCATGAACGTCCTGATCGAGCAGTCCTCCCGGCTGTACCTGGACCGTATGAAGCGCTGGGTAGACGTGGCGATCGAAGCGGGCGTGCGGTTCTTCATCACGTCGCTCGGTAAGCCGCGCTGGGTAGTGGATCGCGTCGCCCAGGTCGGCGGCCTGGTGTACCACGACGTGACCGAGCGGAAGTGGGCCCTGAAGGGGCTCGACTCGGGGGTGCGCGGCCTGATCGCCGTGAACCGGCGGGCGGGCGGGCATGCGGGACCGAACAGCGCCGAGCAGCTCGTGGATGAGCTGGGTGACCTGGGCGCGCCCCTCGTGTGCGCCGGCGGGATCGGCGACGCCGCCGGGTTCGTCGCGGCCCTCCGCATGGGCTACGCGGGCGCGCAGCTCGGCACCCGCTTCATCGCCACCATCGAATGCACGGCGCACCCCGACTACAAACGCGCCATCGTCGAGGCGGACGAGGACGACATCGTGCTCACCGAGCGGGTCACCGGCGTCCCGCTCGCCGTGATCCGAACCCCCTACGTGGAGCGCGTCGGGACGAAGGCCGGCCCGATCGCACGCTGGCTCTTGCGGCATCGCCGGACCAAGCACTTCATGCGCACCCTCTACGCGCTCAATTCGGCATGGCGCCTGAAGCGCAGCCACTTCGCCGGGCCGTCATCGCGGGACTACTGGCAGGCGGGGAAGAGCGTGAGCGGCATCACCAGCATCGATCCGGCGGGGGAGATCGTACGGCGATTCGCCGCGGCGGCGCGGGACGCGTCCCCAGTCGCGGGCTAGATCTGCTCTCGGTCCACGACGTACACGTTGCGCTGCGCGGTTGGCATGATGATGAGGTCGAGAATGTTCACGTGGTCGGGGAGGTTGACCACGTAGGTGATCGCGTCCGCGACGTCGTCCGCGCTGAGCGGCTTGAACCCCTGGTACACCGTCGCGGCCCGCTCCTTGTCCCCGTGGAAGCGGACTTCGGAGAACTCCGTCTCGACGAACCCCGGGTCCACCGCCGACACGCGGATCGGCGTGCCGGCGACGTCGAGATTCATGCCCTCCGTGAGGGCGCGCACGCCGAACTTGGTCGCGTTGTACACGTTCCCCATCGGGTACGTCTGGTGGCCGGCGGTCGACCCGATGTTCACGACGTGCCCGCGGCGCCGTGCGACCATGTGCGGCATGATCGCCCGGCTCACGTAGAGCAGCCCCTTCAGGTTGGTGTCGATCATGCGATCCCAGTCCTCGGGATCGCCTTCGTGAATCTTCGCCAGCCCGCTCGCGAGGCCGGCGTTGTTGATGAGGACATCCGGCACGCGACCGGCACGCACCAGAGCCTCTGCGGCCCGGTTGACCGCAGCGCGGTCCCGCACGTCCACCCCCGCGAGCGAGAGAGACACCCGGTGCTCCGTGCCGAGCTCGGCCGCCAGACGCTCCAAGCGGTCCGCCCGCCGCGCCCAGAGTACCAGGTCCGCCCCTTCGGCCGCGAACCGCCGGGCGCACGCCGCGCCGATCCCCGAGCTTGCCCCGGTGACAAGAATCAGCTTCCCCTTGATCCCGGTCATCCCACCTCCACGTCTCTTCGTGACGTCTGTACGTGACGACTCTGCTCGACGTCGTCTTGTCTATCTCATATTGCCTGTGTGCCCGAGGGAGAAACGGCCGGGTTGCGGCCAGACGCACAGTCCGTGCGGCTCGCGCCCTACCGGAATGCGGTGCGTGAGTCGCCCGGTCTCCGTATCAAAGACATACACTTCTTCGTCGTAGCGACCCGACACCCAGAGCTCCTTCCCGTCGGCGCTCACGTTCCCCATGTCGGGACTGCCGCCGCCGGGAACCCCCCACGTCGCCACGACGCGTTCGGTCCGCGGGTCGAGCACGCTGACCGACCCGGGCCCGTGACGTCCGCCGGCGGTCGTGTTCCAACCGCGGTTCGTGACGTACATGAAGCGCCCGTCGCGGCTCGGGTAGATCCCATGCGTCCCCTTCCCGGTCGCAATGAATCCGAGGCGCCGGAATCCCTCGGGGTCCACCAGGAACACGCCGTTCGCGCTCATGTCGGCGACGTAGAACACCCGACCATCCGGGGACGAGCGGATATCCTGCGGCATGCTCGTGCTGTCCAGTCCCCCCGGGTCGAGGGTCAGGTAGCCGATGACGGAGCGAGTCCCGAGATCGACCTTCACCAGCTGGCCCGAGAACTCGCACGTCGCGATGGCGAAGCGCCCGTCCGCGGTGAATTCCATGTGGTCAACACCCTTGCACGCCAGGGCGACCGATTGCACCAGCGCCATCGTCCTCGCGTCCCGGAAATCGAGCCGCCGGCGCCGCTCGGCCACCACGATGGCGAACCGGCCGTCCGGCGTGAAATAGAGGTTGTAGGGATCGGCGACGGGTACGCTCGGTCCCTCGCGACCGGTCGCCGGGTCGATGGGTGTCAGGCTGTTCCCGCGGTTGTTCGCGACCCAGAGGGTCGTCAGGTCGTGAGAGGGGACGACGTGCTGCGGCAGGGCGCCGGTCGCAAAGGTACGGACCACGCGATAGCGGCGTGGGTCGATGACGGTCACCGTGCCGTCGTGGGAATTGGGGACGTACACGAGCGGCCGCGCCCGCGCCGCGACGCCCGAAAGCGCGTTCGCGCCGGCCGCGGCGTAGAGATTGACCGTGTCCGGCGGGGTGGGCTTGCGCGCGCCCCGACACGCGGCCGCAACCGCAACACCGTAGACGATGCTTCGCGCTCGGACGGCCTTCACGGCGGCGAAAGATACATCAGTCGTGTCGCCAAGCGATCAGGATCTTGCCGACGTTGCGGTTCTCGCGCATGCGCTGAAACGCTTCCGCCGCCCGGGCGACCGGAAACACCCCATCAACCACCACGCGCAGCCTTCCACCGGTGAAGCTCGGTAGGATCTCGTCCTTGAACCGGGTCACGATCGCTGCCTTCTCGCCGCGGCTCCGAGCCCGGAGCGTCGAGCCCACGATGCGGGCACGCTTCCTCATCAGCAGCCCGAGGTCGAGGCCCACCTCGGAGCCGGACATAGTGGCCATGATCACGATCCGTCCTCCGGTCTTGAGGACGCGCAGGTCGCCGGCGAAGCTCGACGCCCCCACCGGGTCGAGCACCACGTCCACGGCGTCGCGGCCCCAGCGCCGCTCGATCTCCGCCGCGAAGTCCTGTCGCGTGGTGTCGAGGGCGAGATCTGCCCCCACCGCCTCGATGGCCTTGAGCTTGTCGGCGCTGCGCGTCGTGGCGGCGACCCGCGCGCCGGACAGCTTCGCGACCTCGATGGCCGCGAGCCCGACGCCGGACGCGCCTGCGTGCACCAGCACCGCCGCCTGCCGCTCGAGGCCGCCTTCGACGATCAGATTCACAAACGCGGTGAGGAACGCCTCCGGGATGCCCGCCGCGGTGACCAGGTCGAGGCCCTCCTGCACCGGCGCCGGGAACACCTGCCCTGTGGGCGCCGCGACGTACTCGGCATGCCCGCCGCCCGCGAGCAGGGCGCAGACCGGCTCTCCCGTCTCGTCGAGCGTGCCCGAGACCTCGAGCCCCGGAATTTCGGACTCGCCGGGCGGGGGCGGGTAGCGCCCGGCGATCTGCAGCAGGTCGGCGCGGTTCACCCCGGACGCCGCGACCCGGATGAGCACTTCGCCCCGCGCGGGCGTTGGCGGAGCCGTCTCGGGAAGCGAGGCGACGTAGCGGCCCTGCGCCTCGACCACCCGGAGATAGCGCATCGGTGCAATCTATTACCGGGCTGGCCGCGCCGCGGCGCGCGATGCACAATTCGTCACTCTTTCTCCTCGAGGCTCTCGTGCCGCCGTGTCACCGGTTCGTCTTCTCGCTGTGGTGGGTCGTCGCGCCGCTCGCGGCCCAGGGGACCTCCGACCCGACCGAGGCGTTCACGAAGGTCGATACCATGATCCCGATGCGCGACGGTGTCCGGCTCCACACCAGCATCGTCGTGCCGAAGGCCGACCACGGCTCGCTGCCGAGCTGGAACGACTTCGTCGCGCACCCGAACTACGACGCCTTCTGGCAGCGTCAGGCGATCGGGCCGTACCTGAGCCGGGTCACCGTCCCGACGCTGAACGTCGGCGGCTGGTGGGACCAGGAGGACTTCTACGGGCCGTTGAAGATCTACGAGCTGTCGGAGCGACACGACTCGCTCACCGGAACTTCCTCGTGGTCGGCCCGTGGAACCACGGCGGGTGGGCGCGCGGGCCGGGCAACAAGCTCGGCAACATCGGCTTCGGCGTGAATACGGGCGAGTACTTTCGCGACAGCGTGCAGGCGGCGTTCTTCGCGCACTACCTCAAGGACAAGCCGCTGGACCTGCCGGAAGCCCTCACCTTCGAAGCCGGAGCCAACCGCTGGGTGCGGAGTGACGCGTGGCCACGCCGCACCAGCCGCACGCGCGACCTGTACTTCGGCCCCGCCGGCCGGCTCTCTTTCGAGCGCCCGCTCGAGCGCGCGCCCTCCGCGTTCGAGAGCTACGTGTCCGACCCGGCCCACCCGGTGCCGTACCGGAACCGCCCCATCGAGCCCACCTACTACCCGAAGGGATCGGGCTGGTACACATGGCTGCTGCAGGACCAGCGCTTCGTGCAGAGCCGACCGGACGTGCTGAGCTGGGAGACGGAGCCGCTCGGAGAGGAGGTCGTGGTGCGGGGCGACATCGTCGCGCATCTGTTCGCCGCCACCACGGGCAGCGACGCCGACTGGATCGTGAAGCTCATCGACGTCTATCCGGAGGACCATCCGACGGATCCCAAGCTCGGCGGCTACCAGCTCATGGTCGCGAACGACGTGTTCCGCGGCCGGTACCGCAACAGCTTCGAGCGCCCCGAGCCGATCGTGCCGAACGCGGTGGTGGAGTACGTCGTGGACCTCCACACCCAGGACTACCGGTTCCTGCGAGGCCACCGGATCATGGTCCAAGTACAGAGCACCTGGTTCCCGATCATCGATCGCAACCCGCAGACCTACGTCCCGAACATCTTCCTGGCCAAGGATTCGGACTATCGGAAGGCGACGCACCGCATCTACCGGTCCGCACGCTACCCGTCGCACGTCACGTTGGCCGTGGCCGCGCCGTGATCAGGCGCTGCTGGGCGGGCGGCGACGACCCGCTGATGCTCGCCTATCACGACGAGGAGTGGGGCGTGCCGCTGCGCGGCGACCGGGACCTGTTCGCTAAGCTCGTGCTCGATGGCTTCCAGGCCGGGCTCTCCTGGCGCGTCATCCTGCACAAGCGCGCGCGCTTCCTCGAGGTGTTCGACGGGTTCGACCCGGAGCGGATGGCCCGCTACGATGGCAAGAAGATCGCGCAGCTCCTGAAGGATCCGGGGATCGTCCGCAATCGTCAGAAGGTGAGTGCCGCGATCGGCAACGCCCGGGCATTCCTCGAGTTCCAGGAGAACGGCGCCTCGTTCGGCGCCTTTCTCTGGGGCTTCGTAGGCGAGACACCCAAGCAATACCGTCGGCGCACGCTGCGCGATCTTCCCGCCCGCTCCCGGGAGTCGGACGCGATGAGCGCCGCTCTCGCGGAGCGGGGCTTCCGGTTCGTCGGGCCGACCATCTGCTACGCGTTCATGCAGGCGGTCGGGATGGTGAACGATCACCTCGTGACCTGCTTCCGCCACGCGGAGGTCCAGCGCCTCAGCCGAGCGGCGCGGTAGGCAGGAACCGGGGCGGCCGCCGGGCCTTCGTGGCCTGCTCGTACGCGAACGCGAGCTTGATCAGCACGGCCTCGGTCCACGGCCGCCCGACGAACGAGAGCCCGACCGGCAGCCCGCGCACGTGCCCCATCGGCACGGTGACGTGTGGGTAGCCCGCGACCGCAGCGGGGCTCGAGAAGCTCCCACCCCCTCCCGGATCGCCGTTCACGAGATCGATCAGCGAGGCTGGTCCGCCCGTGGGCGCGACCAGCGCGTCGAGCTGGTGCTCGGCCATCACGGTGTCGATCCCCTGCGTGCGCGCGAGCAGATGATTCTTGTCGAGCGCTCGCAGGTAGTCCTGGTCAGTGAGCGGTCCCTTGGCCTGCGCCTGAATGAAGATCTCCTGCCCAAAGTAGGGCATCTCAGTTTCCTTCGTGCGCTCGTTGAACGCGATCAAGTCCTCGAGCGTCTTCGCGCCGGCAGCGGGAGCCCACTCGCCGAGATACTTGTTCAGGTCCGCCTTGAACTCGTACAGCAGCACCGCGAACTCGGACTCGTCGAACTGGCCCGCGGTGGCGATGTCCGCGGGATCCACGATCACCGCTCCCAGGCGTTTGAGCGCGTCGATCGCGCCCTCCATGAGGGCGTCGGTGGCCGGGCTGTAGCCCATGAACCGGGAGCGGCACACCCCCAGGCGCGCTCCCTTCAAGCCCGCCGCGTCGAGGATGCTCGTGTACTCGGTCCGCGAGCGGGCCGCGCTCGCGGCGGTCGCCTCGTCGCGCGCGTCCACCCCGGTGAGCGCACCCAACACGATCGCCGCATCCGCCACCGTTCGGGCCATCGGACCGGCGGTATCCTGACTGTGCGCGATCGGGATCACCCCGGTGCGGCTCACGAGACCGAGCGTCGGCTTGATCCCCACGATGCCGCAGCACGTGGACGGCGAGACGATCGATCCGTCGGTCTCGGTTCCGATCGCCACGGCACAGAGGTTGGCGGCGACGGCCACGGCCGAGCCGGAGCTCGACCCCGACGGCGTGCGGTCGAGCGCATACGGGTTGCGGCACTGACCGCCCCGCCCGCTCCACCCGCTCGACGAATGGGTCGAGCGGAAATTGGCCCACTCGGACAGGTTCGCCTTGCCCAGCAGCACGGCGCCCGCGGCCCGCAGCCGCTCGACCAGGAAGGCGTCGCGCGGGGGCGCCACGCCGGCGAGCGCGAGCGAGCCGGCCGTGCTCTGCATCCGATCCCGCGTCGCAACATTGTCTTTCACGAGCACCGGGATGCCGTGGAGCGGCCCGCGCGGGCCTTTGGCCTTGCGCTCGGCATCGAGCGCGGCGGCCTGCGCGAGCGCGTCGGGGTTGGCTTCGAGCACCGCGCGCAGCGCCGGTCCTTTCCGATCCAGCGCCTCGATCCGCTGGAGATAGGCCGCCACGAGCGATCGGGCGGTGTACTTCCCCGACTCGAGGCCTGCCTGCAGCCCGGCGATGGTGGCCTCCTCGAGCTCGAACGGCGCGGCGACCCGCGCGGCGGGTCGACTGACCCCGCGCGCGAGCGCGGGGAGCGTGGGACCAACTGCCGCGACTGACCCGCTCACTGTTGCATGCTCGAGAAACGCGCGGCGGTCCATCGTGCAATCGCTCATGGCGGTCTCCTCGTGGAATGACAGGCGGCGGGAACGGGGCTAAACTTGCTGCCACTCGGATGTGACGGCCAGCGATGCTGCAGACGGTCGGAGGACACTCGGACGTGGGGAAGCTCCGCCGGGTCGCGGTGAAGCACGCACGCGACGCGTTCTGCGACGCTGCCGCCGTCGAGCGCCAGTGGCGCAAGCTGCGCTACCTCGCCCGCCCGGACGTTACGGCCGCGACGGCCGAGTACGAGCGCTTCCTCGCGCTGCTCGAGGCTTCCGGCGTCGAAACGCTGCGCTTCCCGCCCGACGACACGGTGGGCCTCGACTCGCTCTACGCGCGGGACGTTTCCATCGTCTGCGATCGGGGCGTTATCCTCTGCAACATGGGGAAGCCCGAGCGGCGCACCGAGCCCGCCGCTCAGGAGGCCGCCTTCCGCGCCGCCGGAATCCCGATTCGCGGCCGCATCACGGGGGCCGGGACGGTGGAAGGGGGCGACACCTGCTGGATCGACGGGCGCACGCTGGCCGTGGGCCGTGGCTACCGGACCAACGAGGCGGGCATCGAGCAGTTGCGGGACCTCGTCCGAGACTGCGTGGACGAAGTGGTCGTCGTGCCCCTCCCCCACTGGCGCGGTCCGGAGGACGTCTTCCACCTCATGTCGATCGTGAGCCCGATCGACCTTGACTTGTTCCTCGTGTACGCGCCGCTCCTGCCGGTGCCGTTTCACGAGGCGTTGACCGCCCGCGGCATTGCGCTCGTCGAGGTGCCGGATGCCGAGTTCGCAACGCTGGGGTGCAATGTGCTGGCGGTCGCGCCGCGCGAGGTGCTCATGGTCGAAGGCAATCCAGAGACGCGCGCCCGGCTCGAGCGCGCCGGCGTCACGGTGCGTGAGTTCGCGGGGCGGGAGATCTGTCTCAAGGGGGGCGGCGGGCCGACCTGCCTGACCCGACCGCTGACGCGGGACGGGGGGTAGCACCCCGGCACGCGCCTCGGTCTTATATTGGAGCCGAACCTCGACTCTCGGAGGGTGCCATGTCGAGAACCGTCCTGGCGGCCGCGGCCGCGGTGGTGATCGGTCTCGCCGCGTGCGGTGGCGGCAAAGCGCAGTCGTCCAACCCAGCGGCCACGCGGTCCAAGGCTACCGCGAAGCCCGCCACATCCACGGAGAAAAAGAAGACAACTGCCAAGCCCGACACCACCCGGCAGAAGAACCCGCTGACCAACAACTAGCCGGCGGTCAGGCCGACAGCGCGCGCAGCTCCGCGTCGACGCGCTCGCGCTCGACCGCTTCCCCGAGCGAGTCGAAGAGCTCCCGGGCGCGCTCGAGGTAGGCACGGGCTTCGTCTTGCTGCCCGAGCCGGCTGCGGAACAGGCCGTACGCGTGGTACACCTGCGCTTCGGCGGCAACCGAGTGCTCCAGCGCCTTGGCGAGCTCGATCGCCTGCTCGAAGAAGACGAACCCCGTCTCGTCCCCCTGCGCACCGCGCAGTCGACCCATCAGGGTGTAGATCTGCGCCAGGCGGCGGATCACGTGGCCGCCGATGGCCACCTGCTCGGCGCGACGCAGCTCCGCCTCGGCTTCCAGGAGCCGGCCTGCCTCGAGGTCCAGTTCCGCGAGGTTCAAGCGGATCGACAGCTCCAGGACCGCCTCCCGCGGCGCCCGTTGCACCCAGGCCAGCGCTTCCCGGTACGCCGCCGACGCGGCGGTGTAGCGGCCGAGCTGGGCGTCCAACCGTCCCTGCTCGTTCAGCACTCGCGCCATCTCGTCCGCTGGACCCGCGGCCTCGAAGCGCTCTCGGGCCTTCCGCAGGAAGTCGCCGGCGGCGGCGAGATCGCGTTGCTTCCGTGCCAGGACGCCCAGCTGCCGCTCCAACCTGCCGGCGCGCGGCGCGTCGCCCGCGGCCTCGGCGAGTCGGAGTCCCCGGCTGTACCACGCCTGCGCGCCGGCCCATTGTCCCTGCGCGAGCGCCACGTCGCCCAGCCCCTCGGACGCCGCGGTCGCGCCCGCCTGATCGAACTCCGACTCGGCCAGCGCGAGCGAGCGCTGGAAATGCCGCGCGCCTGCAGGGTACTCGCCCAGCGCGAGACACACGTAGCCCAGCGCCCGCAACGCCTCCACCTCCGGGCGGCGGTCCTGAAGCACTTCGGCGACGCGGAGCGCCACCTCGTACCAGGTCCGCGCCTGGGTGTGCCGGCCCACTTCCTCCTCGAGCCGGCCGGCCCGCAACAGCGCCGCGACCACGCCCGGCGCGTCGGCGCGCTGCTGGCATTCGAGCGCCTCCACGTACGCTTTGAAGAGCGCCTGCAGGTGCTCCGTGATGCGGTGAAACGCCTGCGGCATCCGGCGTCGCAGCTCGTCCGGGTGGACGCCCCGTTTCCCCAGCGTGAGATACGGACCCGAGCTCGACCACACCGTGGCCTCGTCCGGTCGCGCGATGGAGACCAGCAGCGCGCGCAGGGGAGCGAGCGCCTCGAGCTCGGGCATCAGCGCGAGCGCCTTCTCGACCCGAACGGGCGGGGGCCCGGTCACAACCCGTACTCCTTCATCTTCCGCGTCAGCGTGTTACGATGGATCCCGAGGATCTCCGCGGCCGCGCCGATCTGTCCGTTGGTGTGGGCCAGCACGCGGGCGATGTGTCGCGCCTCCGCCTCCGCCAGGGTCAGGAGGCCGCCCTGGGGTCGGTCGGCGACGGTGGTCTCCTCGCCCCGCAGCTCGTCGGGCAGGTGCTCGGCCCGCAGCGTCTCGTCGGTCGCCACGATGACGGCCCGCTCGATCACATTGCGTAGCTCGCGCACGTTGCCCACCCAGGCGTGGGCGCGCAGCAGCTCGAGCGCCCGGTCCGAGATCGCGTGAATCCGCTTGCCGTAGCGTTCGGCGAAATGGCGGACGAAGTAGGCGGTGAGCAACACCAGATCGTCTCCCCGCTCCACGAGCGTGGGAAGCCGGATCGTGACGACCGCGAGGCGATAGTAGAGGTCCTCGCGGAAGCGTCCCTGCTTGATCGCCTCCTTGAGATCGCGGTTGGTGGCCGCGATGAGGCGCACGTCGATGGGGATCGTCTCGCCGCCCCCCACCCGCTCGATCTCGCGCTCCTGCACCGCGCGCAGGATCTTCGCCTGCAGGGCGAGGCTCATGTCCGCGATCTCGTCGAGGAACAGGGTGCCGCTCCCCGCCTGCTCGAAGCGACCGATCTTGCGCGTGACGGCGCCCGTAAACGAGCCCTTTTCGTGACCAAACAGCTCGCTCTCGAGCAGGTTCTCGGGGATCGCGGCGCAATTGACCGCGACGAACGCGCCCGACGCGTGCGGTCCGTTCACGTGCATGACGCGGGCGACGACCTCCTTGCCCGTCCCGGACTCCCCCTGGACGAGCACCGTGGCGGAGCTCCGCGCGACCCGGGCCAGCAGCTTGTACACGTCGAGCATGGCGGGACTCTGGCCGACCAACGCGTACGGGCCCACCGCGTGCGGCTCGACGAACGGGAGCGCGACCGCGGTCTCGCTGGCCACGGAGCGGAGCCGCTCGAGCGCGCGCACCAGCTCGTCGCGGCGCAGCGGCAGGGAGAGGACGTCGAGCACACCCGACTTTTCCGCTCGCAGCACGAGACCCATGGACGGCGCCGGCGCGACGGCGATGAGGCGCGGGCTTCCCGTCGCCCCTCGTAGCGTGTCGACCCACCAGGACAGGTCGTCGTCCGTGTGCTCGCCCAGCACGGCCAGCACCACGTCCCACCGCTGGCCGGCGAGCTGCCGCACCGCGCGCGGCAGATCCGGCGCGGTGTCGATCTCGAGCCGGCCGTCGTCGGCCCATTGCCGCAGGGTTTGGAGCAGGCCGCCGGCGCTCGCGCCCTCGCCGGCGACTACGAGAATCCGCAAGAGCGCCAACTCCTCCTTACCCGGCACTGCGGACGGGACCGAGGGCTCCATGCGAACCCGTGGAATCATCCCCTCGGCCCGGCGCCGCCCAGGTACCGGGCGACGAGCACGAGCGCATCATCCGTGCCCTTGCCGTGGCGAGCGAGGATCTGATCGGCGAGCTGTTGCGGCGCCGCCTCGGGCGGCAGCCCTTCAGCGAAGCCTTCCCGGATGCCGTCGGTGGCGAAGATGAGCGTATCGCCGGGAGTGATCGGGAGGACGACCGGGTGGAGCCGCGGCAGCTCGGATCCGACGATGCCGCCGCGCGTCACCAGACTCGCCCGCGGCGAGCCCGACCGCACGGCGCCGTCGCCGTAGAGCAGCAGGCCCTCGACGTTGCCGACGCCGAGCCACGTCATCGACCGGTCGGGTTGGGCGAACACCGCCACGCTCATCACCGCGCCGCGCGTACCTTTGAGAGCCCGGTGGCAGCGCTCGACGAGCCGCACCGGCGATTCGGTCGCGTGCTGCGCGAGCGCCGCCACGGCGGCCTGCGCCGCGCTCGCCGCCTCGGTACCGTGGCCGAGTCCGTCCACGACGGCCACGAGCACTCCCGTCCCGACCGGCTTGACGAGGTGCAGGTCACCCGATTGCGCCTCCCCGGGAAGCGCCAGCGTGGCGACGCCCCACTCGATCACCGCGCGGGTGCCCACGGACGCCTCAGGCATTCATGCGTCGCCATTTTTTCATCGTCACGGTGGTTCCCTTCCCGACGCTCGAGCTCACGTCGAAATCGTCCATCAGGCGCCGTGCACCCGGGAGCCCCAGGCCCAGGCCGCCGGACGTCGAGGCGTACATGAGGATGTTACGCGCGATCTCAGAAATCGCGGCCGCGATCACCGTCTGGTCCCCGCTCGAGAACCCGGCCTCCGCCGCCAGATCCCGTCCGCGCTGCCGGGCCGTGACGACGTCCGTGTCGGCGGCGATCGGGATCAGCAGCTCGTCAGCCACGGTCGATACGTCCCGAGCCGCGCTCGATGCGGAGCTGCGCCTGGTGGTCGAGGAACAGCAGGCCTTCCTCGAGATCCAGCGCGGTGGACACGCCCTTGAGCGTGAGGCCCAGCTGGACCATGGCGAACGCAACCTCGGGCTGAATCCCGACGATCACGGTTTCCGCGCCGCGCAGCCGCGCCATATGGGCGATGTCCCGCAGCGTACGTACGGCGAACGAATCCATCACGTCGAGCGCCGTGACGTCGACGATCACGCCCCGGGCCCGGAAGCGCCCGACGCGCTCGATCAGCGCCCCCCGCACGTGAGCGCCGACTGGATGGAGGCGATCAGGTAATGGCCCTGCTTCAGGATCGGGACTTCCACGCGCCCTCCGTCGACGGAGTGGGAAGCAGGGTCACGCCTTCGGGATCAGCTCTTCCAACGGCAGGACCTTGTAACCAAGCAGGCGCTCCGCCTCCTCGATCCCTCCCTGGAGGTCGCCCACCGTGGCCATCTCGCTCAGATCCACGCCGATCGTCACCAGCGTCTGCGCGATCTCCGGCGAGAGCCCCGTCACGATGACCGTCGCGCCCAACAGGCGCGAAGCCTCGACCGTCTGCACGAGGTGGTTCGCCACGTTCGAGTCCATCGCGGCCACGCCGGTGATGTCGATGACGACCACTTTCGCGCGGTTGGTGCGGATCGCGCGCAGCAGCTGCTCGGTAAGCTGGCGCGCACGCTGCGGATCGATGACGCCGATGATCGGCAGAATCAGCAAGCGCTCGCGCACCTGCAGCACCGGGGTGGACAGCTCCCGGATCGCCTCTTGTTGTTGCCGGATGATGCGCTCGCGCTCCTGCACGAACCCGACGGCCACCGTATTCGCGATCCGGTTCGCCGCCGGCTCGTACGCGTCGAGAATGCGGTTCAGTTTGGTGAAGTCTTCGTGATACTTGGCGAACAGCGAGCGGGCGAGCACGTCACGCAGCAGCAGCACGATGCCGACGACTTCGTGGGTCTCGACGCCGCGCGGGATGATGCGCTCGGAGAGGTTGCGCGCGTACGCCTGCAGGGCCTCGAACGTTCCCGTCTCCAGCGCCTCGACGTAGTTGTCGTACACCGACGTCGCTTCGGCGAAGATCTCTTCCTCCGTCATCGCCGTGAGCAGCTGGGCCCGAGTGATGCGCCGCGCCCACTCCTCGCGCAGCTGCGTCCGGTTCTGTCGCAGGTGAGCCACCAGTTCGCGCAACAGCGCCGCGGTGGACTCGGATAACGCCTGGGGATCGGGCGGGGGCGGCAGGGCGTCTTTGCCTTTCGTGGCCATGGCTGGCGATCCTCGCCTGGTGGAATGTTGCTGCGGCGCAACAGCAAGGCTAGTGCCAAGGCATCGCGCCAGCTAGCGCGTCCTAACTACCAATGTCACAGCATGTTGACAATCGTAACGATATCCTGTTATGGCGTGAATGCAACAGTTTTGATGCGCGAGCCTGTGGCGGCCAGCACAAAAAGAGTGCGCGGAGAAGGGCCGATCCAAGCGGACCGAGCCCACGTCTCCGCGAATCCAGATCACATCGCGGCGTTGCTGCTGGCAGAGCCCACGATGATTTCGCCCGTCGTCGTCAGCACGCCGGGGAGACAGCCGAGCAACGTACAGCCACCGCCGGTCAGGCTCTGCAAGACGACGTGAATCAGGTTCACGGTGAGGCCGCTCGCGCGGACGCCGTCTCCCGTGGGCCGCTGCTCGTTGAGCACGACGTAGCCGACGCCGGGCAGGGTCACACGGGTGTTCGGCGCGATGGCACCGTCGCCCGACGTCATTTGGACGCCGTTCACCACCAAGTCTCCCAACGTCGACCCCAGTGCGTTGCTCGTCGCCCGCGCGCCGTTGCTCGTGCTGCTCACCGTGGCGGTGAGGCTGCTCGCGGTGATCAGCCCGTTCAGCAGATTCACGTTGAACACCGTCGCCACGCTCTGCGCGGCGGCAGCGTCGCCGATCGACCCCGACGTGGTGCCGGTGAGGCCCTCCGTCGTGATCGTGCCCGGCACGCTCAGCGCGTCGGCGTCGCCATCCACCATGGCACCGTCCGCCGGGGCCACGGCGGGCAGCACCGCCAGCGCGGACTGCTGCGTGCCGCTTGGGCCCTGTACCAGCGCGCCGTACGCTTGGCCGCTCACCGACTGCGCCGGTGTATCCGGAGCGAGCGCCGCGGTGACGCCGTTCAACAGCCACAGCGCCACGACGACCTGCATCGCTCGAATCCTCGAACGTCTCATTCTTCGGCCCATCCTTTCAAGTTCCCGTCAAGTGCCTAATGTGCCTGGATGTTGCCACCCGTGAGATCCGTCACGCCAGTCTCGCGGCCCTCCTCCTGGAGCGAGATCCCATAGCGGTCGGGGCCTTGGCCCGGACTCGAGCCCGGCTCGCCATTGTCACACGCGATGGCGCCGAAGTGTTCCTGCACCCAGCTCCCATTGCCGTCCTTCACCCGCGCCAATCCGCTGAACGCCGCGCACCGCCCCCCCCGATTGGGATCGGGGAACGAGTAGAAGTCGTCGATTGTCAGGCTGTGAATGAGCTTGTGGGTCGGATGGTAGACGGTCTGAAGCTGGCCCTTGATCGGTCCCCCGCTCCGGCACCAGTCCTCCGCGTGCACGTTGAACCCGAAGGTCGTCTTGCCAACCGGCGGGTCGATGCGACCACCACCGGTGAACTTCTCGCCGGCGGGGCAGGTCCCCGGTCCGCCCGCCCAAAACGATGGCTTGGGACTCGCGGGGGTCACGGGTCGATCGCAGCCCCACGCGAACAGCGTAGCGGCCGCGAGGCCCGGCACGAACCCAAGTCTTAGCTGTCTGAACATGCTCTGCCTCCTCAGCAGGGTCGTCAGCCGAACTCCTGCGGAGGCGCGAAAGCAAGACAAATGCCATTCGCCAGGCTTTGTGAGCTGCTTGTGAAATCGAGAGATACGCGCGCTGTTGCCGCCGTGCAGCGCGGCGCGCGCATCACGCGTGCGGCGTACTTCGTGGCGCGCGCACTAGAACCTGCGCGCCACACACGCGCTGGCTGGAGTCGCGACCCTGCAACAAGGGCCGGAGCGCCGCGGGGAGCGGCGTGCGGTCCGCTCCCCGCTGGTCGCTGCATCGCTCATTCACCTACCTCCTCGGTTACGCACACTCGGGATGTCTCTCACGCTGTCTCTCTCGCGATCCGCGTCAGCCCGCGCCCAGCGGTTGCGGGATGGCGACTGCCCGTCGCGGCGCCCGTGCTGGCGCTGCCACCGGACCGTCCAGCTCGAAGCGCTCGCCGTCGCACACCACCTGCGCGATCCGCTCGGCGGCCTGGCCGTCCCACCGCTCAATGACGGGTCGGGCCGGCGAGCGCCGCCCGAGGGCGCGCTCGGCGGCCGCGAGAATCGCCTCGCGCTGGGGCTGCACCAGGCGATTGGTCCCGTGCGTGCAGGTGATCGGGCGGTCCGTATTCGGTCGCACCGTGAGGCATGGTACGCCGAGGAACGAGGTCTCCTCCTGCAGCCCGCCCGAATCGGTGACCACCAGGCCGGCGTTCGCGACGAGGCTCAGCATGTCGAGGTAGCCGACCGGCTCGATCAGCCGCAGGCCCCGATCGTTCGGCGGCCGCCGCAGCTCGAGAATGCGCGCGCGGGTGCGGGGGTGCACGGGGAACAGCACGGGGACGCGGTCCGCGAGCCGGGCCAGCGCCTCGAGCAACTCCCGCAGCACGGCGGGGTCGTCCACGTTGGCCGGCCGGTGCAGCGTGACGACGGCGTAGGGCCGGCCCTGCACGTTGAAGCGTGCCGGCGCGTCGAGCAGCAGCGCCTGCGGCAGGGCCCAGCACAAAGTATCGATCATCACGTTGCCGACGAAGTGCATGCGGTCGGCGGGGATGCCTTCGGCCTCGAGGTTCGCCGCCGCATCCCGGGACGGCAGGAACAGCAGATCCGATAGCCGATCCGTCACCACGCGATTGATCTCCTCGGGCATCCTCCAGTCACGACTGCGCAGCCCGGCCTCCACGTGACCGACGCGCATCTGGAGTTTCGCGGCTAGGAGCGCGGTGGCGAGGGTGGAGTTCACGTCACCATACGTCAGCACGAGATCCGGCTGGACCTCGACGACCACGGGCTCGAGGCGCTGCATCACCGCGGCCGTCTGCTGCGCGTGCGACCCCGACCCCACGCCGAGGTCGTGGTCCGGCGCCGGAATCCAGAGCTGCTCGAAGAAGGCGTCCGACTTGCCCGGATCGTAGTGCTGGCCGGTGTGGACGATCACGTGCTCGACCCCGCGCGTCGCGAGTTCGCGATCGACGGGCGCCAACTTCATGAAATTCGGGCGCGCGCCTACGACGGACAGAACGCGCATCGCCTTACCGAGCCAGCTGCTTGACGGTGAAAATCGCGACCGGGATCGCCACGATGAGGCTGATAATCCGGACCGTGTGTTCGGGATCACCGCGGCGCGGCACCATGATGCGGTCGCCCGTGCGCAGGCCGAGTCCCTCGATGGTCATGCCGCGCGCGAACGCGTCCTGGAAGGCGTTCCCCACGTAGAGCCCCTTGCCCTCCCGCTCGATGCGCGCGGCCGTGAACTTCGCATCCTTCGTGGGCCCGCCGGCCGCCATCAGCGCGTCCGACACCACGGCGCCGGCGGCGACGGCATAATACCCGGGATGCTCCACCTCGCCAAGCACGCCCAGCCGGACGAGCACCTTCGCGTGTACCATGGGGTTCTTCATGTAGCGCGCGAGTTGCTGCCCGAGGTACGTCTCCACGTTGGCACGCCGCACGCCGCTGAGCGGGATCGCGCCGATGACCGGAAGCGTGAGCGCGGGTCCAGGTCCCACGGCGAAGACATGAGTGAACTGGCTGTCCCCCTCGACCTCGAGTAGGATCTGGTCACCGAGCTCGAAATCGCTTTGCGGGGCCCGCATCGCGGTTTGGCCCGCCAGCGGACCGGTGAGGAGCAGCAGCACCAGCAGGCGCACCGCCATTCTTGGGATCATTGGGGTTACTCCACCGTTACACTCTTTGCCAGGTTGCGCGGCCGATCCACGTCGCAGCCGCGCAAGACGGCGATGTGATACGCCAAGAGCTGGAGCGGAATGACCGTCAGCACCGGCGCGATCAGGGGTGGGCTCGCAGGCACGGCGACTTGGTGATCCGCCAGCTTGCTCAGATCGCCGTTGCCCTCGCTCGTGATCGCGATAATGCGGCCCCCCCGGGCTTTGACTTCCTGCATGTTCGAAACGACCTTCGCGTAAACCGGATCCTTGGGCGCCAGACAGACGACCGGCATGTTCTCGTCGATCAGGGCGATGGGTCCGTGCTTCATTTCGGCTGCCGGGTAGCCCTCGGCATGGATGTACGAGATCTCCTTGAGCTTCAGCGCGCCCTCGAGCGCGACGGGGAAATTGGCGCCCCGGCCCAGGTAGAGAGCGTTGCGCGTGTCCGCATAGCGCTCGGCGAGCGCCCGCACCTGCGGCTCGACCGCGAGCGCGCGCTCCA
>WNGA01011909.1_pt1 | contig 22590 bp, 33 predicted proteins | sample 5400061 | NCBI WGS metagenome assembly WNGA01 (sample SAMN13153366, study PRJNA577476) | soil metagenome | isolation source: 100 cm soil or saprolite under grassland replicate 2 | place: USA:California | collected 2016-06-15
GGGAAAGCTCCAGCGGGTCGGATCGCCCGCCGGCGGCAGTGGCCAGGTCGCGACCTCCTCGACCTCGAAGGTGTGCCCAAAGGGGTCGCGGACGTACAGTCGCTCGTTCAGGTGCGTGTACGTGACTGCCTGGCGATCGAAAAACTCGGCGACTGCGTTGAGCGACGTGCATGCGAGAGTCAAGCGCATCGTACGCCCTGCTCGTGCGACACCCATGTAGATTCCGGGCCACCAGAGCAGCAGATCCTGACCGCCCCATTATGCCTCCCTGGCTGGCCGCCACAACTCATACAGATACCCATCTGGTCCGCGAAAGTACGTCCACGCCGCGCCGTCGTCCATCTCGAACAAGCGAGTGACGAATTCCACGCCCTGCGTCTCGAGCTCCTGGCGCGCCGCGCGCACGTCCTCGACCTCGAACCCGAGCACGGGGCAGGCGTGCAGCGCATAGAATTCGCTTTTCGGTCCGAAGATCTCCAAGAGCTGGCCGGACGGCAGCCAGAAATGGGCGAACTCGTTGTCGTCGTCGTGCAGAGTCAGCGGCAGGCCGAGCACCTCCGCAAAAAAGCGTACGGTCGAAGCGAAATCCGCCGTGCGGATGCCGGCCCAGGAGTATGCTGCTATTCGCATGAGCGTCCGCCTTTCTATGATGTCGATGCCACAGATTGCTTCCTGCGCGCAGGTCGAGCCAGCGCGACGCTAGGCCCCAGTGCAGATCGTCAAAGCGATGATCCGCCAGGGTGCGATCTATTATCCGTCGGGTTCGTCTTCCTCGTACAGCTTCTCGCCGCGGTGCAGCCGCTCGGCGCTGTGGAACGTCTGTCCCTCGGCGCGCACGGTTGGCGCGTGGGCCGCCAGGTAGCGTGCCGCCGCGATCAGCACCTGCGCCGCTTCGGGCGTCTCACGCAGCAGCGCGTGCTGGGCGAAGGCCGCCTCGACCGTCTGGATGGTATGGAAGTCGCGGTCCTCGCGCAGCAGCGCCGTCCCTAGCGTCGCCAGCAGCCGCCTCTCGGCGCCCCCCGCCGCCAGGTAGCGTGCGACCAGCGCGCCGGCCTGGTTGACCTGCTGCTGGTAGTCGAGCAGCGGGAGGAATTGGGCCAGGATCTCCGCAGCCGGCGTGCCATCCGGCTGCGGCTGCGGGATGCGCGCAGGCGGCGTGTTCAGGAAGCGGTCGAGGTACACGCTCATCGCCGCGTCGAACACCCCGCGCAGCAGCGGCAGCGCCTGCTCCTCGGGCGTGGCCTCCGGCGTCGCCCGGTCGCGCTTCGCGCCGACGACGCGGCAGATACCCTGGTGGACGGCGTTGGCGAAGCTGAAGGTGTGCAGCACGGTGTCCCAGTCGCCGAACTCGTTGGCGGTGTGGAAGCGCGCGATCCGCAGCGCGGCGGCGTAGGCCACCGTCCCTGCCACCTGCGTGGCGGTCGCGCCGTCGTGCAGCGCCGCCAGCAGCGCGTCCACATTCGCCTGTGGGTCGTCCGAGAGCAGCTGCTGCGCCAGGGCGACCCGGCCGGCCCACAGGCGCTGCGGCATCGACTCACGCGCGGCGGCGCCCGCCATCACCGCGGCTGGCAGCTGCTCGAAGGCCGCTTCCAGGATCTCGATCAAGTCGACCGGGTTGCGCCAGGCGTTCGACTCCTCCTGGCGCGTGGCGCGGGCGATGTTGCGCACCAGGCTGGAGAGCACCGGCTCGGCCAGATCCCAGCCAGCGATGTCGAGTGCCTCGAGCGCCTTGTTGGCGAAGTCAGCCGGGTGGCCGATCTGGATGTAACGGTGGTCAGTGATCGCCGCGAAGAGCATGTCGGCCAGCTCGGCGCTACTAGCGCCGGCGCGCACGGCCGAGACGACGCAGCGCTCGGCGCCCTCGTCGTCGCGCACCTCGATGAAGCTGCGGAACCAGCGCTTGAGCGTCGGTAGATCGGCGGATGTGTTCGGCAGTGCCTCGATCACGAAGCGCGGCGCCATGCCAGATGCCTCGACACCGACGGCGTCGAGGCCCTGGTAGAGCGCCCGCGCGCGGTCCTCGGGGTCGAGCTTCGGCAGCATGTTCATGAAGCAGGTCAGCATGGTCAGGCCCTGGCCCCAGCCGGCCGCGCGGTACTTGGTGCCGAACTCCAGCCCGACACGGAACGGTTCGCGCGGGTCGCCGCCGCGCTCCAGCAGCGCGATCGCCGCCTTGGCCGTCACCAGGCGAATGTCGCGCTCCAGCCCGTCGTGCAGCCGCTTGAGCTGGTGGGCACGTTCGTCGTGGCGCGGGGCCAGGTCGAGCCACAGCTCGTCGCCGCGCAGCTCGAGGGGGTAGGCGCGCACATCGTCGGCCCACTGGTCGAAGGTGCCGCCCGAGGCCAGGTCGAAGCGGGCGTGGTGCCAGTGGCAGGTCAGGATGCAGTCCCTGACGGTGCCCTTGTCGAGTGGGAAGCCCATGTGCGGGCAGCGGTTGTCGACCGCGGAGAAGCCGTCCTCGTGGCGCAACAGCAGCACCGGCCGGTCGCCCGCGCTGACGACTTTGCGGTCAGTCGTCTCGAAATCGCTGACCTGCGCGACCTTGATCCACGTATGCACTGTCATGGGATGCACCTCCTATCATAAGGGCGTATCAGTGTTTTGCAACGTATATCCATTGGTGATCTCGCCGGTGCTGCCATCGGGTAGCGCAGCCTCGACGGTGACATTGGGGGCCGGGTATTGAATCTGTGCCATGCTCATGTGCGATCCTCCTTCCGACTGCTACGGGAGCGCCGTTCGATATCCCGAGTTTATCACTCTGGATAAGGCGGCACATCGTGAGAATCCCGTATTCGGCCTCCGTATTTCTTCACGGCCGGGTGCATGGGGAGTACTGCGCGAGGTGACACCCAACTTGCCATAGATCGCCGTGAGGTGTGTATCGACCGTGCGCGGGCTGATGACCAGGCGCTCGGCTACCTGGGCGTTGGTCAGGCCCTGTGCGACCAGGCGCAAGACCTCGACCTCACGAGCGGTTAGGCCGGCGGGGTAGGCGGGCGGAGGCGCGACCAGAGCAGCTGCCGGTGGTGGTGTCTGCGCTGCCTCCGGCGCCATAGGGTGATCGAGCGCGTAGGCAATGGCCGGCTCCAGCGGCATCGCCCGTCCCTCCGCCCACGCCGCCGTAAAGCGCGCCTCGCCCAGTTGGGCACGGACACGAGCAACCGTTCGCTCATGGTGGATGCGGTAGTCCAGCACCTGACGCGCGCCGATAGCGTCATACAACGCCTCTGCCGCTCCAAACAGTCGGGCCGCCCGCTCTGGCTGCTCGGCTACACACGCGACGCTCGCTAATCCCACCAGACTACGGGCGAGGTCCAGCTTGTCCCCCAGTTCCTGGTGCAGCGCAAGGCTCTTCGTAAACAGTGCCGCGGCTTGCATAACATCGCCTTGAGCCAGAGCCGTATTTCCCAGGTTGTGGAGTTCCCAGGTTGTGCCATAGGCAATGCCGAATTTGTCTCCTATTTCGCGGAACATCACCAGGCTTTCCTCCAACAGCGCTGCTGCTCGCCTGTCGTCACCCTGCAACAAAGCAATAAACCCTAAGTTGTGGAGTGACCAGGCCAAGCCCCCCTTATCCCCGATCTCCTGGCATAATTCCAGGCTTTCTGCATAGAGTGCCGCTGCCCGAGCTGTGTCGCCCTGATCCGTGGCTACCCATCCCAGGCCGCGGAGTGCATAGCCAATGCCGTCCTTCACACCCCCTTCCCGGAACAGGGCCAGACACTCCGCAAAGAGCTGCGCCGCCCGGTCAAGCTCGCCCAGCCCGTGCGCCACACCTCCCAGGTGGCGGAGCGCCCACGCCGTGCCCCATTTGTCCCCGAGGGTGCGGAAGAGCTCCAGACTCTCCTCAAGCAGGGCGCGCGCTGCCGCATAGTTGCCCTGGTACCGCGCCGCGTTGCCCATCTCGTTGAGCACCCAGGCGCTACCTGCCTTGTCCCCGAGCTCCCGGAACAAGGTTAGGCTCTCCGCAAATAGCGCGTTCGCCTGTTGGCCAGCGCCCTGCCGCTGCGCCACACCACCCAGGTGGCAGAGCGCCCAGGCGCTGCCGTGCTTGTCCTCTAACGCCCGGAAAAGCGTCAAGCTCTCTGCTAGGAGCACATTCGCCTGTGTGTCCTCGGCCTGGGCCGAGGCGAGCATTCCTGCACCAAGCAGCGCCTTCGCTGACGCTGACGGTGTTGCCTCACTGCTCCGCTCCAGCGCACCCTCCAGCCGCACGCGCCCCTCGCTCCAATACCCGCGGTGATACCAGAACCAACACAGCGCCCCGGCCAACCGCAATCCCATCTCCGCATCGTCCTCTGCTGTCTGGCTCCATTCCAGCGCGGCCCGCAGGTTATCATACTCCGCCACTAACCGATCCAGCCATATGTCCCGATCGCCGCCGGTGAGCTTGGGCTCCGCCGCCTCGGCCAGCGCCAGGTAGTAGGTGGCGTGCTGCCGACGCAACGCCTCGGCCTCCCCGCTCATCTCCAGCCGCTCCAGCGCGTACTCGCGGATCGTCTCCAACATCGTAACGCGCAGCTCGCCGCCCGCTCCCACCTCCTGCCGCAGCAAGCTTTGGTCGAGCAGCGCGGCCACGCCGTCCAGCACATCCAGACTCAGGTCACCCGCGGTCTTGCAGACCGCCTCCGCTCCCTCCAAGCTGCAGTCGCCCACAAACACCCCCAACCGCCGGAACAGTGTCTGCTCATGTGCGTCCAGCAAGTTGTAGCTCCAGTCGATCGTATTTCGGAGGGTCTGCTGGCGCGTTGGCAGGTCGCGCGCGCCGCCGGTCAGCAGCGCGAGCTGGTTACTGAGGCGCGCCAGCATTGCTTGCGGCGGGAGCAACTTGACCCGCGCCGCCGCCAGTTCGATCGCCAAGGGCAACCCATCCAGGCGGACGCAGATCTCGGCCACGGCGCCGGCGTTCTCGGACGTGAACGCGAAATCGGCCTTAACTGCCTGCGCGCGCTGGACGAAGAGTGCGATGGCCGGGTACTGCACAAGCGAGTCGAGCGCGACCAACGAGAGTCGTGGGAGCTCAGGCAGCGCCAGCGGCGGCACCAGGAACTCCTGCTCACCGTACAGGTGGAGGGCGGCCCGGCTGGTGACCAGCACTTTCAGGAGCGGCGCCGCAGCCAGCAATTCCCCCACGAGGGGGGCCGCGGCCAATACCTGCTCGAAGTTATCGAGGAGCAGCAGCAGCTGCTTGGAGCGCAGATAGGCTTTGAGGCGCTCCAACAGTGGCTGACCAGCGATGTCGCTGATTCCAAGTGCCTGGGCAATCGTGGCGGCAACGAGCGTGGGATCACTGATCGGCGCAAGTGCAACGACGTACACGCCATTGGCGCATGCATCCAGCAGGTCCGCGGCCACCTGGAGCGCCAGGCGGGTTTTCCCCGTCCCACCTGAGCCGGTGAGCGTGAGCAGACGTACGTCGACCCGCCGCAACAAGGCACACGTTGCCGCCACCTCGTGCTCCCGCCCGATCAGCGGCGTCGCTTGGATGGGCAGGTTCGATTGCTGTGTGTCGAGCGTCTGGAGCGGTGGGAAATCGGCTGGGAGGCCTGGCGCGACCAGTTGATAGATGTGCTCCGGGCGGAGCAGATCCCTGAGGCGGTGCTCGCCCAGGCCGCGCAGGACTGTATCAGGCGGCAAGACGTCGCCCGCCAGCTCCGCCGTCGCCTGGGAGAGCAGGATCTGGCCGCCGTGGGCGCCATCGCGCAGCCGCGCGCAGCGATTGACGGCAGTGCCATAGTAGCTGCCATCGCGCAGGTCGGCTTCGCCAGTGTGCAGCGCCAGGCGCACGCAGAGCGGGGTCGGGGTGGGCCAGTGCTCGGCGATCAGCGCCTGCTGCAACGCGTAGGCCGCAGCGACGGCATCGCTCGCGCGAGCGAAGACGGCGAAGTGGCTGTCCCCCTCGCCGCGCGCATGCACGAGCGTGCCGGTGTGCTGGCCGACCGCCGCCGCCACTAACGCGTCGTGGCGTGCTAAGGCCTGGCGCATGGTTCTGGGGTCGCGCTCCCAGAGCGAGGTGCTGCCCTCGATGTCGGTGAAGAGAAAGGTCACGGTACCGCTGGGTGGCCGCTCCGCAGGTGCATCGGTCGATGCCAGCGCGGGCGGATTCGATATATGCCGATCATCGGGTATGGATGCCGGCAGCTGCTCGGAGTCAAGCTCGCCGCGGGCGCGCTGGAGAAACGTCGCGCGTTCAGCTGGCGGGATGCGCAACTGCTCGGCCAGCAGTTCGGCAATCTGGCTGGAGGGACGCCGCTCGTCGGCCTCGATCTTTTGGATGGACACCTCGGCGCAGCCGACCCGCCGCGCAAGCTCGGCTTGCGTGAGGTCGAGCGCCTTGCGCCGCCGCCGCACCCAGTAGCCGAATGAGGTCGGCAGATCCATCGCGCCATCCTTGCGAGGCATACAGACAGCTGTATGGCTGCTGTACGGGTTATTGTATCACTTTCCCCTACCTACTGAACGCGGCCATCTGGTGTAATAGGACCACATCAATCACAAGCCATCGCGTATCGCACAAAGGAGGCCAGCCATGATCAACCCGGATCTAATCTACATGTTGCATGAACAGCGACACCAGAAACTGTGGGCGGAGGCAGAGCAGATGCGGGCACAGCGAGAACTGGCCAGCGGCCGGGCAACCAGGAGCCGCGGCTGGCTCGTAACAAGGCGGCTCATGTCCAATAGGTGTGCAGCGCATGGTATCATGTGCGCATGATAGATTTTCCGATTGCTGATCTCTTTGATGACAGCCTGTGCCTGCTCTGGCTGGAGCGGCATCTGCACTCGACTGGCTTTGGTTGCCCACATTGTGGGAGTAGCGACCGACGTTTCTTCCGCAAGCAGCAGAGCGTGGATGCCTACCGCTGCCGATCTTGCGATGGCTACTATACACTCTTCACTGGCACCGTGTTTGAAGCGACCCGCCAACGACCAGCGACCCTGGTGCTGTTGCTGCGTGGGATCGCCAAGGGCGAGGCGACCGCTCGGCTGGCCCGAGAGCTGCAACTCTCGCGGCAAACCGTTCATACCCTCCGGCAACAGATCCAAGCAAATGTGAATGACAACGCGCCAACAGACCCAATGGATGGTCTGACGTTCGAGGTCGATGAAGTCTACCAGAACGCGGGGGAAAAAAAGTACGCCGCATCCGGATCCAGCTGACCCGCCCCGTCGTCGCGCCAATAAGCGGCCAGGCCACGGCACCTATGACAACGACCGACCGCCGATCATCCATATCATCAGTCGGGAGACGGGCGAAGAACGCTGCTGGGTCGTCGGCCACAGCGATAAGGCCACCTGTCAGGGCATTCTGGGCGAGGCCGTCCCGCCCGACGCGACAATCGTCTACTCTGACGAGTATCGCAGTTACCATGGGCTGGAAATCGCGCATGCCACGGTCAATCACTCTCAGCACGAGTGGGCGCGCGACGACGATGGTGATGGCGTGCGGGAAGTCCACTGCAACACCTGTGAAGGAGCAGGTGCTGGGTTGCGTACGTTCCTGCGGCCGTTCCGAGGCGTGCATAAGGCCTATCTCCACTACTACATCGCGACCTATGAAGCGCTCGTCAACGCCAAGCGTGTTTCACCCAGCTTGATCTGCCGGATGTGCTGGCCACCGCAACAGCCGCCGCACACTTACTGGACATGAGCCAACAAGTTACTGTAGAGTGGAGGTTAAAACATCAGGAGTTGGATCAACAAGCGCGTCGCATTGAGTTGGAGCTACAAGACCGGATTCTTCCAAAAGTCGCTGTGCTCGATTCCCAACTGGCTGACCTCCTTCGCCAAATCGGTGAGCGCTTTGAGGAGCTGCGGTTTGCGCTCTGGAATGTCATGAGTGATCGCGATCTGCAGGCTGAGTATCGCCAGGCGACCGCAGAGCGAGATGCGCTGCTCGGATTGAATCTTGGCGAAGGTGGGTACAGTCACCTGCCATGCCCGGTGTGCCGTGAGGCTTTCACCAGTAGACATACGTTGTATAACCATTTTCAGCGTGAACACCCACGACCGCCAATGGGAGCGAGAGTCCTGATAGATGTTGGAGAGCACTATATCAACGTTAGCAGGACTGTTGGGCCACTACGAGCGCTGTTTCGCGAGGCAGAGCAGCGCATTGCTCAGTACAGCTAGCCACAAAGAGTATTAGCCGGGATATAAAGGCAACAAACGAGCCCATGGAGATTTCTGGACTTCGGAGTAGGGAGACCAATTTCGAGAGAAGTAGCGCCGAACTATGTTGTGTTATCTACACAACATTATTACTTGGGGGGTTTTGCTTAACCCCTCAAAAAGGTAAAATCAGGCTGGATCCTCTATAGGCATAAGTGGCTGCTGGGCCAGCGCTTCAACGATCGCCTCCACGTTAATCAGCTCCGGCCCCTTGATAAACTCATACCGCCCATAGAAATTGATGTGCTGCCAGGCGACCGGCGACACCTGCGTAATCAGCGCCATGCCGGCAGTGTCACTGCTCGCTTCTTTGTGGGCTAACAACCGTGAGAGAATCGTGGCATTGTAGAAAATTATGGCGTTGGTAATCAGACGGCTGCATTCGCTCCACAGCTGCTGGTCGTCCTCCGTCCTGAAGCGCAGCTTGCCAAAGTTGGCATAGGACACCGCCCGGCGCAGCTGGTGATAGTTCTCGCCGCGGTTGAGTGCGCGCTGGACGTTTTGCCGCAGTGAGGCTGAATCCACGAAATCCAACAGATAGAGGCTCTGGAAAATGTTGTCATACTCCCAGAGGGCCTGCCGCGTCTTGTTTTTGCGGGCATAAGCGCTGAGCTTGCTGATAATGATGCTCTGCGTTGTCGTTTTGAGCGCGAGTGACACGAAGATCCGTTGCAGGTTGTCCCATTCGGCGATGATCAGGTCGGTATTAAGCTTCCGGATCGGTTTCACGATCAGGTCGCCGTAGTGATTGGGATGCTGGAAGCCATAGAGACCAGTGCGCACCTTTTCACGGATCGCCTGATAGCGGGGGGCAAATTGATAGTTGAACATGTGCAGCAGCGCAAAGTTGACCTGGTTGATCCCGTGAGTATCGGTCGAATGGACAGCCGGTTGAATATCGGTCGTATTGCCCATGAGCAGGTCGAAGACATAGTGGCTCTCATGCTCGTGCGCGCCGATGATACGGGCATTGATCGGCACATGGTTGGCGATCAACGAGTAGGCGACCACGCCCTTTTTGAGACCAAAGTATTTGGGCGAATGCCGGGCATTGAAGGTGGGCAGGTCGGTTTCGAACTTCTGTCCGTCGCTGCTTGAGTGGATAACATCGCCGAGATCGTAGTGGCGAAAGATGGGTAAGCTGGCAATGGCATTGCTCACACAGTCGTTGGCGGCTTTGAGCGTTTCGGGGCGCAGAAAGTTCTCCGAGGTGCGCAGGAGCGTGTCGAAGCCGATGTCGGAGATCTCGGGGTCATCGTATTTTTTTCGGGAAAATATACGCTAAGCCCGAAGCGGTATTTTACCGCATTCTGATGCTCTTCATGCCCTGTTATCGGTGTCTTTCTTCGCATGGATTTTCGCCCGCTTGCGTCGTCTCGTCCGAGAATCTCTGTCGGAGAATCTCCCATCGAGACCAGGCATGCTTGGACGCATTTTTCGCCCATGTGTGCGTTTCTCCTTCCTCGGTGCCGGCGCTTTCCGGCAGGTCGCACACTCGGCGTTGGTCGAACGGGATCAAAACGTGTCTGCCAATCAGATCACGGCCGCCCTTCGGATGTGAATCGATCCAAAACCACCCTGGAACGGGTCAAGTCGGCTAAGGAGACAGCGGTAACGCCGTCCCCTTAGCCGACTTTGACCGATGGAACAGGGGGATTCGCAGCGTGTGATCCTCAGACATGTATTCTGTGACAAACGACTGGGAAACACTGTTGCAGGAACGGAAGCGCGGCACTGAAAAAGCCAGGAATGACCCATCAGAATGAGCAAAAGAGCGTCTTAGGGCTTAACGGGGATTCTCCCCCACAAAATGTCGTCACCCCGGTCTTCGCACGCAGCTTCTTCACGACGAGCGCGGTCAGCCCGCCTCGAGCTGATCGCTCGTCGCTTTGTCACCTTTCGCGCTCTGCTCCAGATGTCGAAGCCGTGTACTCGCTGCGGACGCCCTTCTTCGTGCTGGGCTCCTACCCGTCCGCCGCTTTCTTCATGGCCTCCAGAATCAGCGGGTTTTCCGATTGCAGGCCTCCGTCCTGGCTCACCATGTCCAGCGGGTATTCACGGATGAAAATTAGGATATCGGGCAGCTGATATGCCTCAGCGATCGCCAGGCTGATCCGCTTGAGCATGGTGCGCTTGACATCGCTGCGGATGCCGGGCGGGACTTCGAGAAAGCAGACCGGCTTTGCCGGTTCGGAGTCGAGGCGCCCGTCCTGGCTCACGTTTTCGAGCGGCCATTCGCGCAGGAAGATCCGCGTGTCCGGCACGCGGTAGGCCTGATCGAGGGCGCTGTAGACCTCTTTTACCAACTTCTTTTTCGCCTCGACGCGAATGCCTGGAGGGACGTCGATATATGCAATCGGCATGGTGGTCTCCTTTCGGGTTTACTCACTAGACAATTCGGAACGCTGTGGTTCGACAGGCAGATTGGCTGGCTAGTCGACGATTATTCCGCCAGTCAGGTTGGCAACCGTCCCGGTCATCGCACTCGCTCGATCGGAGGCCATGAAGGCCGCTACATTCGCGAGCTCGATCAGCGTGGTCGAGCGTCGCGTGTGACTCATGCCTTCATAGGCGGATTGGAATTGTTGCCGAGTGATGCCCAGCGCCTTCGCGTGAAGGCCGAGGACCACGGCAAACTCTTTCGTCTCCGGGAGCCCGGTCGAGCGCAGGCAGATCGCGCGGATGCCTTGCGGTCCGAATTCCGCCGACAGGGCCCGCGAGAGCGCTTCCATCGCCGCCCACGCCGGCCCCATGCCACCCACCAATCCTCCGCCCAAACGGGCAGGCTCCGGCGTGTGCATCAGGATTACCCCCGACCGCTTTTCGACCATGCGCCGTGCCGCCGCCCGCGCGGTCAAGAACTGGGCCCGCATGTAGGTCGTGATCGGGAGGGCGAAGCTCTCGACGGGCAGCTCGGCCAGCGATATCCCCTGAATGCCGTGCTGCGGGATGCCGATCGCGTTGAAAGAGATGTCGATGGCTCCGACCTTGTTTGCCACTGCGCTGATGTGATTCTCCACCGCCCGCTCGTCGAGCGCGTCGACTTGCGCCGTCTCAGCCACTGCTCCTGTGGCGGCGATCTCCCTGGCGACTGCGTCGATCGCTGCAAGGGTGCGACCGGTAAGGAAGACCCTGGCCCCCTCGCGGGCGAAGGCACGCGCAACTGCACCGCCGACTGCCCCTGCCGCTCCGTAGATGACGGCATTCTTGTTTTCAAGCAGCATGTCCATCCTCCTGTTTGTCGGGTTCTCCCCGACCATTTGGGTGTATATACACTTAATAGACTAAAAAAGCGGCGCTGCGGGTGGCTCCACCATGCACATCGTGTGGTTCACCGGGAGCGTCTGTTCTGTCGTACCAGCAACGATTTACACCCCAGCAACCGCGGCATCGCGCATCACGTAGGGCGCGTAGCGGTAATCACGAATATGGGACACCTGCGCGTCGTCCCAGGCGAGCAGCATGAAATAGATCGGCTGCGACGAGCTTTCGCGCGGGTCGTAGGCCGACCTCTGTGACACCCCGGTACGTCGCACGACTGATGACATCTAGCCGCACCTCGTCGGCCAGCAGGGCGCGGACCGCGTCAAAATCGCGGGCATTGAAGCGGTCAACATAGCGTGCCAGCAGTTGGCGCTGCTGCTGGGAGAGCGGCGCTGGCGTCTCCACGGTGACGCTCTTGGACAATTCGCGCAGCCGGGCGCGGCCACGATGCAGCGCGGCTTTGATCTCGGGGACTGTCGCGTCGAGCAGCTCAGAGATCTCCGCCAGTGAATAGCCCAGCACGTCTTTCAGGATCACGCAGCTGCGCTGCTTGGCGGGGAGCTTCACAAACACCGACAGCGCCACAGCGACCAGTTCCTGCTCTGCAAGCGGTAGATCCACTTCCGCGACCAGCGGGTAGTCGTCGAGGTATTCCAGGTGCTGGTGGCTCTCTCGGCGCAGGTGGTCGATCGCTTTGTTATGCGCGATCCGGAACAGCCAGCCGCGCATATTCGCGACGGAGGTTGTCGTCGGGAGTGCGGAATACGCTTTGGCCAGCGCTTCTTGCACCACATCTTCGGCGTCCACAACCGAGCCGATCATGCGGGCGGCATAGCGGTGAAGCTGCGGCCGGATGTCTGTAATCAACTCCTCAAACTCGGCGCGAGCGCGGGTTGGAGAACGCGGTGGTATCATATGTGTCTGCACCTTTCACGCCGGTGACGAGCGCGATTTTGCCTTCCAAATGTCTTATGGCATCTCCGAAAGTTGGTGTTCATTATATACGACGCAAGCAATCTCCAAAAGATTCGGTGCTCTAGCTTGTTTTTGGTGCAAAACCCTTTCGGAAGCGGAAAAGAGCCACGTATCCAAATCGGGCAGGCCTGCCATGCCAACCTCTAGTCCGGTGAACGACCGTCTTCAGATCATCCTATCCCGTTGCATGAGCAATCACCCGCAGATCATGGGCGATCAGCCCCAGGCTGCCCCAGCGTTGCATCGCGTCGTCGTTTGCGGTGGGGTACGCCCTGTTTGGCCGTGCGACTATGCACGCCGCTGTCCTGCCGCGCTGGGGCAGCCTGCTGATTGCGCTGGTCTCGTGTTCGCTAATGGACTTGGCCAGATGGCAGGTGAGCAGGTCCAACACGGCGCATCGTCATTGACCAGATGTGCCTCGCGCGGACCGCCAAACCGATCGCAGCCGACGAAGATGAAGAACGGTTGAGGAACTGTGGCGCGAGCTTGATTCGCAGTCATTGATTCTACGACAAGCTGCCCAGATGGTACCGAAAAACGGGCGCTAACAAACGGGCGTAAGCAGTAGAAAAGCGCATCTCAACGCCACGAATCGGGCCGATGCGCTTAACGTATACTCTCCCGATTTCCGTACGATGACCCCAAAATGGGTGTGAGACGCTCTCGTTCATGGCCTGAACTGCCCTGTCATCGATTTGTCACGAACGAGTGTTCTACGTAGCTCGGGCGCTATGCTATCCTCGGCATCCCGAAGAGATCGGAGGGCAGCAATGCGGGAATTGCGCAGCGAAGAGATCGGCGATCGGCGCGTGGCGCTCATCGAGACGGAGACGGAGCGCTATAGCGTGACGATCACGGTACGAGGGCCGCACGGAACATGGGAAGATATCAGCCTGCAAAGCGATCAGAACCTGGCGCTCCACACCGCCAGCCTATGCTACAGATTGCGCCGCACCGAGCAGCAGGCGCGCACGATCAACTAGCACGACTGAGGGACGCAGACGAGGACGCGCTGCGCGACGCCGCCGGCGATCCAGAGAGCCACTGGTACTATATGCAATGCCTGGTCGGTTGGCGCGCCTGGCTGAAGCGCTTGCAGGCTCCGTTAGTCGTTCAGCGTTTTATACTTGATGAATTTCCAATAGTCCCATAGAGCTATTAGTACAAGTTGCTCGATAAGCGTCAACGCAACTTTCGCACCCCAAAGGTTGACTGCAAGCACCACCTGGTCATCAAGCCAAAGTTGCGCCTGGTCGTCTTGCCACAACTCTGCCTCTGGTCCAGGTTGCCCGTCAAGGTTGTATGTCCTGATGCGCATCGTTGCACCAATCGATAGCTACTCGTAACTATTCGAGCGGAGCATATATAGCAAAAACCGAGCCGCAAGAAAAGGAACATTCTAAGTATTATGTTGCGTTTAAGGCTTTACAGTGGGCAAACAAAGCCCCGCCAGCTCCAGGTCGGCGAGGCGCGCGGCTGCAGCCAAGATGCACACGAAGTCGTACGCCGCAATGCGGCCTGGGATCTGGTCGGTTGGATATAAGCGGCGCGCAGGCCGCGCGACGAGTGGCTAGGCTGGTTCGATGGTCAGGCTAGGATCGCTCCGCTGGATCCAGTAGAAGCTGCTGTAGTCTGAGGTAGTGTCCGTGCGCTCGATCGCTTCGACAAGAAATGCATCAGGCGCCGCTGGCCAGTGCAACATGCAACGCTCGCTTCGATGAAGCAGCCGACCCGCCGCGTGTAGATTCGCAACGGAGCCTCGCGCGTGAGCATGTCCTCCAAATCTTGTGGAGTCATGAGCGTATCTCCCGTATTTACTATTTGCGGCAGTACTGTGCAAACAGATTATAGCATAAAGAGTGACACTGGTTGGCATCAGCGGCCGTGTCAGGGCTACGTCAAAGTCCCTGAGCCATCGGGTATCCTTCTTCTTGAGCAAAACAGGCGAAGGAGGACACCCGATGGCTAGAGGCCAGTATAGCACGCTGATGGATGCACTCAAACACGTCCCCGATCCGCGCAAGTGCCGCGGCCAACGCCACCGCTGGCTGCATCTGCTGACTATTCTCGTTGCCGGGTTGGCCAGCAGCTACCAGAGCGCCCGTGCGATTGCCCAGTGGGCCACTCTTCATGCCGACGAGCTGCGGCGGCACCTGCCTGACGTGCAGCGGCTGCCGAGCGAGTCGACCATCCTGCGGACTATGCGCCAACTGGACGGGGCGCTGCTGGACCGCCTCGTCACCACCTACACGGCGAGCTTGTCGACTGCCACCGACCAGGAGGGCTGCATCATCACCCGCCAGGGTGAGGTGCTCCAAGGACAGGCGCTCGACGGCAAGGCCGTGCGAGGCGCCAGCGCCCACGGCGACAAAACCCACTTGGTCAGTTTGGTCCAGCATGGCAGCGCTGTCACGTTGGCGCAGACCGAAGTCGCGAGTAAGCAGAACGAGATTACCGCCGCACCGACCCTCCTGCAGGATCGCGATCTGAGTGGCACGGTGACCACGGGCGATGCGCTCCTGACGCAACGGACCCTGGCACGCCAGATTCGTGCCCGTGACGGGCACTATCTGATGATTGTCAAACGCAATCAGCGCCGCCTCTGGGAGGATCTCGACCTGTTGTTCCGCATCCCAGCCATTCCCGCCGATCAGGAGGTGTGGGACCACATCCGCAGGGTAACCAAGGGGCATGGGCGAATCGAAACGCGCAGCTTGGACTGCGGCACAGGCTTGGTCGACGTGCTCGACTGGCCAGATGTAGCCCAAGTCGTACGTCGGACCTGTGAACGTTTGGTGGTGAAGAGTGGCAAGCGCAGCGTGGAAGTCAGCTACGGCATGACCAGTTTGGCGCCCACGGATGTGGGTGCCCCGCAACTGGAAACGTTGTGGCGTGGGCACTGGACGATCGAGAATCGCAAACATTATGTGCGTGATGTCACCTTGGGTGAAGATCACAACCAGATGCATAGTGGTAATGCTCCTCGGGTCCTGGCCACGTTGCGCAGCGCCCTGATCGATCTGTGGCGCTATCACGGCTGGAGCAATATTGCTGATGCCGTTCGGGACGGTGCTGCATCGGTGCAGCGCACCCTGACGTTGATTGGCGCGATTCCTGACCCGACTTTGACGTAGCCCTGCGGCCGTGTAGATAACGACTTTGCCAGCAACGCTGCACTATTCAGTTTATGCCAGATCTGAATTGAGGACGGCTTCAGCGTTATTCGGGCACGAAAAGAGCGCCGGCCAGCACCAGGGGTAATCAGGACGGCACTGGGTAGGGCTCGGCCGGATCGTCCGGCGCTCGGGGGTAAAGATTTTCCGGGCGAACCCAGCGGAGCAGCGTTGTGCCACTGGCAGTGCACACACGAATGCGGACACGCAAGCGATCGGCCTGCACGACTTCAGCGGCGACGCGGTAGACTGCGCTCCGGCGCCACTGCGGGTGATAGGTCCAGATGACCTGCTGTCCAGGCACGAACGGCATGACGGTCTCGCAACGGCCGGCTGCGCCATCGTGTGCAGCGGCCTCTGACATGTTCCTTACTTCTCAGCGAAAGACAAGCAAGCCATGTGCCCTGGCTCATCATCTGGCGCGCTACGCTGTCACGAAATTGCCAGGAAGCCCTACGCCACATTTCGTGACAGGCTTCAATAGGCGAGCATCTTTCTTGTCGTTTGTATGCCCCAGCCAATAAACCCCACGCCGACCAACGCCACTGCGATGATTTCCGCATCCGAGTCGGTAAATGGCACAAGGGCATAGTCAACCACATCTTCAATGAGTGCGCACATACAGGCACTGAGCACGAACAATCCCACGAAGGTCGGCCACAGCGCCAGGAGAGGATACTCCAAGCGAGCTGCGACCGCGAAAGCAATGAGCACAACACCGCACACGAGCAACGACCAGCTTGGCGATTGCGGTAGCTCCAACAGCAGCAGGACGGCATACAGCAGCACCGGAATGGCGGCGATCAGACGCCAGGGCTTCACGAGATCGAGCGATGTCATAGGAGGCTCCTTTGGATGGTTATTTTCTCCACACATCCCCGCCACCCACATAATATAGATACCGTCTCAGGCTATTCGAGGGATTCGTTCTGCACTGCTATCGCATAATATCACAAAGCAAAGCCCCGCCAGCACCAGGCCAGCGTGGCGCCTAAAGTATTTTGACATGCAAAATAAATGGAGATCCACAAAAAGCCGCCCGGCCTGGCTGGTCGAGCGGTTTTTGAGTTCTGAGTTCTGAGTTCACACCCCCACAGCGGCTGCCTGGTGCGCCTACGCCATCCCTATCAGCTGCTCTATAACGTCGGTGCTGGCCAGCTCAAATCCAGCCGCGCGGTACTGCGCGCGCAGGGAGTGATACTCAGTGACCGCTGCCTGAACGCATGCGAAGCCTGCAGGTGTCGCAAGCTGGAGAGTTATTAGTGTGTTACAATCAGCCATCTTCGCTTTGTCCCTAAATGCAAGGAGGGCATATGCCGTACATCGAGCAATTGGTCACCTTTGCGGGTGAAGATGTCACCGCAGAAAAAGCGACACAGGCCGCTGTTCAGCAGTTTAATGCGTGGTCAAAACAGAATCCAACAGCAGATATCGCCCAGATGAGTACATGCCTGACTAATTTCGCAGCGCGCGATGCGCAGGGCCAGCCCCAAGTCGCCTTCTGCTACATTCTCACTATGCTGATCCATATACCGGCAGGGCCAGCCGAGACGTAGGGGGTCACAGGTCGCTCTCCAATGCGAATAAAGCGGTTGCACAACCCCATCGGCGAGCGCCACGTCAACCAGTTGATCGCCGCGTACCTCGGTGCCTTCCCACAGCGCCTGGCCAGCGGGGCGCTACGGGTGCGCGGAACGCCCCGGGCGCGTATGATTGCCTGGTCGGCACCGCAAAATGGCGCACAGCGCGTCAGTGCACGCGAAAGTGGATAGGGTATGAGCGATTTGACGACCTCGCGACCGTCTTTGGGAAGACTTCTTTCCATAGGAGATATGTTTCTTCGCTCAAGATGCCACGGCATGAATATATACTATACCTGGGTGGTGACCCAGGAGCGCGTTCTCAACAGGAATACGGCGATGATCTTCACGCCAGGGCAGCAGGTCGTTTGGCACTACGCACCGCAGCGATCAGGCCGGAAGTTCATCCCGGTGGATGCTGAAGTGATGCAATATGGGCGCCTTCGCACGCGCATCCGCATTCATACAGCAAGCAATACAGTCGTGTTTCGCTGGGTTCATCCCAAGAATTTGCGTCCGAAGGGCACCGATGAGCCGGCCTACCCGTATCCCGCGCCGCACTGAGAGATTGCACCCGAGACGCCAGGAGTGCTGCAAAGAACATATGTGCTTTGGGCATTGGTACGATGTGCATTGTGCAAATGCTCAAAAACGCCCCCGGCTCATCACCAGGGGCGTGGCATTACTTAGGCAATCGCCGCGTTGGCCGCCTACGCTGCGGCGCTACGCCTCACATCCAATCCCGTTATTGTTTCCGTCGAAGTGATGTCGATCGGGTGGTAGAACCGTAAAGTTTGTGTATGGGATATCCGGGCAGTCCAGATCGGGCGGTGGCGGTGGAATGCACACGGTCGGATATTCGGCTGCGCACTGATCTGGATCACGCGTCGGCGTTACCGTGGGTGTTGGGGGCCCCAGCGTATCCGTCGGCACTAACGTGGTGGTTGACGTTGCCGATGGCTCGCTCTTTTGCAAAAGGGGCAGGTATTCGCAGCGACTCACCATACAGTCAGGGGTTGTCTGTGCGAAGCCGATAGCGGCGAACAGCAGTACTACGGCAGCAGCAAGACAAGCACGCGCCATGCCGCGCATAGCCACCTCCTTGGTTGAGTGTCGCCTGAAAGAGAAGGATAGCGCCATTCTATCATGAGTCGGAGTGGGCGGATAGAGGGCAAAGCAAAGCCCCGCCAGCGCCAGGCCAGCGGGGCGCGTATCTCTGTATCGATGTGACTCGGTATACTCATATAGCGCGCCCGGGTGATGAACCGCGCCGGTGGAGTTGGGGGACTCCGTCCGGCGCGGTGTGCTTTTCTCGGTAGTGCAGCGCTTGCATTGTTACGGCACGAAAAGAGCGCCGGCCAGCGCCAGCGCTCGTGTGCGGGATAGATGTGTTGTGTCAGGATATTGCCAGGAAGCCCTACGCCGCATTTCGTGACAGCCTTTTGACCTGCACTTCATATAATCGCTAGCACTGTCAGATATTATTCTCTATTGATAAAATAGAATAGTTGATATATGCTCGCCCTAGCAGTTTGTCGGAGAGATGGTTCAAATGTCGTTTTCTTACCGACCTGGGGTGCATAGGTGGCCTCCAAAGCCTTCCTGCGCCCCGATAGTGGACAAAGCGGGCCTGATAGTCACGCTCTTGCCCCACTTCATTAGTTCTCTCCGACGGGCTGCTAGGGTTACTATCTATTGCACGAACGGACATCCACATGCTCGTAATGATAGAGGATCGTATGCTGGATATCGAAGAGGTTGCGCCGCAGCTCAAAATAAGCGAGAGCACCTTACGCGGCCTAGTGCGCTTGGGCAAGCTGCGCGCGTATCGGATCGGCGGCAAGCGCGGCCGGTTGCGCTTCAAAGAAGAGGATCTCGCGAGCTACGTTGATTCAACGCTGGTGCGGCCCGGTGAGGTCGAGCCCAGCCCGTCGCAGAATGCCTATCAGGATATGAAAGCACACGCGCCGGATACCGGCGATAAGTAGCGAGGCAAGGTGACGATGACAGAACAACCACTAGGCCTTTGGGCAGAGCGGCGCCAAGAAGTAGTAGCGCTTGTGGAGCAACTCTCGCCATCGGAAGCCCTCGAAGCGCTCTCGCACGTCGTGAAGGATGCGGCCGATAGCACGATGCTGGCAGCCGTGCTGATAGGCACACTGCGCGGCATTGTCGAGCGGCGCGAGGATGAAAGCCAGGAAGAGCGGAGCACCAGCTCCGAGAATCGCGCCCGCGGGAGGATGGAGAATGAAGGTGGGTCGATCCATGATTGACGAACTGCTGTTCACGCTCCAAATGGCGCGCGAGTCCCTGCCCAGCGATGCACACGCGGTACATGCGGTGCGCTTATTCCTGATTGAGCACATTGTGCGGCGGGCATTGGAGCAAGAACCCGAGTATTGGCGCGGCGTGATGGTTGATGCAGAGAAGATCGCCGATGATGCCGTGCTCCGACGCTTACAGGAGGGCGAGAGCCATGATTGAGCTTGTCAGCGGAGCCCTGGTCGGCTTGTGGTGGATGTGTATCACCCTGCGAGGCCTCGCCGGCGATATGCGCCAGTGGGTAACCGGGCCGCACGCGCTCACAAGCTGCCGGCCGGTTGGTCGAGAGTATCGGCTGATTACAACACGGCCGCGCGGTCGCATATTCGCGCTACAGGTTAGGCTGGTGATTGCCTGATTATCGTTCTATTGGGTAACTTGTTAGGTGTAAGTTGCTATGCCGAGAGCCGAAAATAAGTCAACACCCAAAGTCATCGGCGATATGCTCTATCACGACGAAGGCGAGATCGTGGTCGGTAGCCCTGAATGGCTCACCTGGCTGGATCAGGATGGTCATAGTAGGTTCTATTACGAGTCGCCCATAGGCACATTCACGGCCAGTAAAGAGAGCCGCAATCACCAGATGTATTGGTATGCCTATCGGCGCACATTGCGCAAGCGACATGGCCCTATCGAAACAAAGCTCCATAAAGCGTATCTCGGCAAGTCCGAAGATCTCACAGCGGATCGGCTCGTAGCGGTTGCGCAGCAGCTCGCAGCGGAGATCGCAGAATGAAGCTACCACCACGGTGCTGCGCACGTTGCTTTCATGGCCTTGTGGCGCGGAGCGGAGCTGGAGAAGGCAGAATTATGGGCAGCATATCTAAGGGCGCAAGAACGCTATGATGACTATTTGCTGCGGCGCTTATAGGAATGCCCCAAACCGAAGCCAGGGGCGCATAGCCTTGGTGTTCTTCTCTAGTGCTGCGCAGTGTGGCCCTGAACGCAGCATTTAATCATCTATCAACTGTATGGGACAATTCCACTGCGTACAAATCCTGTCGTGATGTGTCTACCAGCATCTGCCCTCCGCTGGTCGTCCGCACCAGAAGAAAATCTTGCTTCTGTGCCAGTAATTCCCCGACGACTATCTCGCCTGGGTAATGGATAATCTCTCCATGCGTATCTCTGGTTGGCGCCAGAAACTCGATGCGGGCCGCAACATATTTTGATGTATTCATATGCTCCCTATTCTAAGAACTCCAGAAGTGAAAATCGAAGCCGTGGGCTTTTCAGCAAGCGGCGTACCACAAGCGTATCTGTCTAGCGCCAAACCACGAGCCCGGGGCGGCCGCTCACCGGCTCGGGGCGGTGTCTCTGCTAGGTCGGCGCGGCAGAATGGCGCACAGCACGTCAACGTACATGAAAGCGGATAGGGTATGAGCGAGATCGAGCGCACCCAGCAGACGATCGCCCGCGTCACAGCAAAGCGCGACGCAGCGACCGACCCTGAGAGCCATTGGTATTATCAGATGTGCTTGGTCGGTTGGCGGGCGTGGCTGAAGAAGATCGAGGTGGGTGCGTCACCCGCGGAAACATGAGTCATCCCGAACTTAAGGAATGACGACACAACGAAACCTCCTGCGGTAGAATCACGTTGCCAGACGTATTCATCCACAGGAGGTTTCGTATGTTACGCCATAATGCCATATCTGACGACCGCACGCAAGCGTCTGCCTTCGCCGCGCAGCGCCTCTACCGCCAGCTCGTGCAGTTCCTGGCCCCGCTGCTCCAGACACTCGATCAGCGCCTGGATGTGCGCCTGGTCCGCACCTTCCTGGCGACCCTAGTCGCGATCATCCAATGGCGCAACCGGCCGCATGGCTTGCTGCTCAGCGAGCTCGGCGCCTACCTGCTCACGCCCACACAAGCGCCTGCCGGCACCAAACGCCTGAGCAATCTGTTGCGGTCGTCGAAGTGGACCACTGCGCTGCTAAGCGACTGGCTCTGGCAGCAAGCCGACACGCGCGTCCAAACCCTGCTCGCTGCTGGTGAGAAGCCACTGCTGCTTTGGGACGGCAGCGTGCTGGAAAAGCCCGAGAGCATCAAGAGTGAAGGCTTGTGCGCCGTTCGCTCGAGCAAGGCACGGCGGCTCAAGCGGATTCGTCCCGGCTTCTTCAATCCGCCCGGTGGTCGCCCACTTTGTGTTCCGGGCCTGGAGTGCTTAGGTCTGGTAGTAGTTGGTCCAGCTGGCCCGCCGCTGGTGGCCGCTATGCAGTGGTGGACCAGGCGTGGCGAGCGCACCAGCGACCAGCGCACACAGGTGCGCGACCTGCTCTCTCGCAGTGTAGCGGCGTGGGGACGGCAAGTGCGCCATATTTGGGATCGCGAGTTTGCCAGTGGCCCCTGGCTCCAGATCATGCTCGAGGCCAATATCCACTTTGTGTTGCGCTGGAAGAAGGGTACTAAGCTGCTCGATGGCTGGGGTGAGCAGCGCAAAGCCTGGCAGATCACCCGAGGCAAGCGTTCGTGCGACTACCGCTGGCTACGCAATCAGCAGAGCGGGCAACTGCAGAAAGTAGGCGTGGTGGCAGTCTGCGTTACCCATCCGACGCACCCGCAACCGCTCTGGCTGGTGGTGGCTCGCCACGGTGGTCATCATGAGCGTTGGTATTTGCTCACCAGTGACGCCGTAGGCAGTGTCGATGACGCTTGGGCGGTAGTGATGGCGTATGCGCGAGGCTGGCAAATCGAGTGGACTTGGCGGTATAGCAAGAGCGAGTTGGCGATGGAGAGCCCGAGGCTGTGGACGTGGGAACGGCGCGAGAAAATGCTCTTGATGGTCACACTGGTGTATGCCTTTCTACTTTCGTTGCTGGAGACAAGCCTTGAGGAGTTGCGGGCCTGGCTGCTGCGCTATTGGTGCCACCGCACAGGCAAGCGGAGCCGAGAAGCCTCAGCTCCGCTCTACCGCTTACGCTCAGCGCTCAGTCGCCTGTGGCAAGCCTACCTGCCCTCACCCCTCACTTTCAGATTAAGTTCGGGATGACTCATGTTTGTCCTAACGCCGGCCTGCACTGCTGGGCTTCTACCGTGCGGGCAGGTGAGCGGTGTCCGTCCGCACGATATGCCAGGAGTGCCAGGCACGCCCAGCACGTCTT
>WNGA01011547.1_pt1 | contig 22586 bp, 21 predicted proteins | sample 5400061 | NCBI WGS metagenome assembly WNGA01 (sample SAMN13153366, study PRJNA577476) | soil metagenome | isolation source: 100 cm soil or saprolite under grassland replicate 2 | place: USA:California | collected 2016-06-15
AACGTCATGTCGGTCCCGGCGAGGTCGTTGTCGATTGTCTTCGGCACGCCGATGATCGGCAAATCGCGCTCGCCATGGAGCCGCGCCGCCGCGCCAAGTGTGTCCTCGCCGCCGATCGCGATCAGGCCGTCGACGCGGAGCGACTCGAGCGTCGCGCGGATCAGCTCCGGCCCGTCGTCGCGCTTGAACGGGTTCGTGCGCGACGAGCGCAGGATCGTGCCGCCGCGCGGCAGGATTCCGCGCGTGGACTCGACGGTGAGCTCCTCGTGCGCGCCCTCGAGCGGCCCGCGCCAGCCGTCGCGGAAGCCGACGATCTCGTGGCCGTGATCGTCGATCCCCCTGCGCACGACCGCCCGGATCACCGCGTTCAGCCCGGGGCAGTCGCCGCCTCCCGTGAGTACGCCGATCCGCACGCTCGCCACGATACCCGCGCTCGTCAGAATGGCCCGCCGTGAGGCTCGCATTCACACCCATCCGGGCGGTCTCTGCACCCGGCTTGCTGGTGCTCGCGTGCGCCCTCGCTCTCACCGGTTGCCTCGGCGGCGGCGACGGCGAGCCGCACGTGATCAAGGGCGACACCGCGACGGTCTACTCGAGCGTCCCCCGCCACGGCGTCTCGGCGTCCACGGCCAGGCAGGTCCTCGAGGGGGAGCGCCGTGCGCTGGCCGAGCGAAACGGCCGCGCCGGCGGCCTCAGGATCAGGCTCCGGCAGCTCCCCGCGACCGACAACCGCGACGAGGCCTGGGATCCCGGCCTCGTCGCCGCGAACGCGCACCGGGCGGCTGACGATCCAACCACCATCGCCTACCTCGGCGAGCTCGACTACGGCGCGACGGCCGTATCGCTGCCGATCACGAACGACGCAGGGCTGCTCCAGGTGTCTCCGAGCGACGGCCTCACGAGCCTCACCGAGCGCGCGCCCGGCCGCCCGCGGAACGGCCCCGAGCGCTACTACCCGACGGACAAGCGCAGCTTCGTGCGCATCGGGCCGACCGACCTGAGCGAGGCCGACGCGCTCGTGGCGCGGCTCGCCGCCACCGGGGCGAGCCGCTTCGCGCTCGTCTACGACCGCGACATCTACGGCCACGAGCTGGCGGCCGAGCTCGTGGCGCGCGCCCGCCGGGACGGCCTGAGACCGGTCGCCTCCGAGGAGTACCGCGGCCGCATCGACGACATTCCGGACATCGCGCGCGGCCTCGCCGAGGGCAAGCCCGACGCGGTCGTCGAGCTGAGCGTGGCGGGCCGCGGCACGATCCCGATGCTGATCGCGATCGACGCCGAGCTTCCCGGCGTTCCCCTCTTCGCGGCGAGCGGGATGCTGGCCCTCCCCGAGCTGGCGCTGCCCAGCGGCCCCGCCCGGATCGAGGCGGTCGGGCCCGCGCTAGGGCCCGAGCGCGCCGGCCACGATGCCATGCGCCTCGTTCTCGACGCGGTCGCCGCCGGCGGCCGCGACCGGCCGCGCGTGATCGCCGCGGGCGTCCGGCTCGGCCGGCGGCTGACGAACGACGACACCGTCGCCCTCTACCGGCCCGGCGCGGACGGCCGCTTCGAGAAGGTGGGGCCCGGATAGCGCGATCGCGCCGAGATTTTCTCCGCGTTAAGCAGCGATCTCGCAAGCAAACGGCTCTCAACCGTGGTTAGGATGCGCCGCAGGTTGGAGCCACTCCATAGGAGGGACGTTTTGCGAGTACGTTGGCTGGCAGTCTTGAGCTGCCTCCTCGGCGTCTTCGCCATGGGCCTCGTGGCCTGCGGCGGCGACGACGACGAAACAAGCGCCGAAGGCGGCGGCGGTATTTCCGGCGACACGCTGACTATTTATTCGAGCCTTCCGCTGCAGGGAACATCGAAGACGCAGTCGGAGGCTGTGATCAACGGCGAGAAGCTTGCCCTCAAGGAGGTGGGCAGCAAGGTCGGCAAGTTCAAGATCGACTACGTCTCACTTGACGACTCGACAGCCCAGAACCCGGGCACCGCGGACGAGGGCCAGACCGCGCAGAACGCGCGCAAGGCCGTTCAGGACGAGAAGACGATCTTCTACCTCGGCGAGTTCAACTCCGGCGGTACGAAGGTGTCGCTGCCGATCCTGAACAAGGCGAACATCCCGCAGATCAGCCCGTCGAACACGTACGTCGGACTTACGACGGACGCGCCGGGCTCCGAGCCGGGCGAGCCGGACAAGTACTACCCGGCCCAGAAGCGCACCTACGCGCGAATCGTTCCGACGGACACGATTCAGGGTGCGGCTCTCGCGACCATCATGAAGGAGGATGGCTGCAAGTCCGTCCACATCTTCAACGACAAGACCACCTACGGCGCGGGTCTCGCGAAGAACGTCGAGAGCTCGGCCAAGAAGGTCGGTCTCACGGTCGAGAGCAACGACGGCACCGACAAGAACTCGGCGAACTACCGCTCGCTTGCCTCGAAGATCCACGCCGACTGCTTCGTCGGCTCAGGCGTGACCGGTGAGAACTACGTCCAGGTGTTCAAGGACGTGGCTGCGGCGTGCCCGAGCTGCAAGCTCTACGGACCGGACGGCGTCGCCGAGGCGGCGTTCTCCGACCCGAAGGCGGGCGGCATCCCGGCGGACGTCGGCGCCCGCACCAAGGTGACGGTCGCCACGCTCAGCCCTTCGGAGTTCGCGAAGGAGGGCATCACGTCGGCGGTGAAGTTCTTCAAGGACTTCAAGGCGGCGTACAACGTCGCCCAGCCGGACCCGTACTCCATCTACGGCTACGAGAGCATGAAGCTTGCCCTGGACACGCTCAAGGCCGTTGGCGACAAGGCCAACGACCGCGAGGCGGTCCGCAAGCAGCTGCTCGAGAACACGAAGGGACGCGACAGCGTTCTCGGCACGTACGACATCGATAAGAACGGCGACACCACGCTGACCGACTACGGTCTCTACGACATCAAGGACGGCCAGCTGGAGTTCGTGAAGGCGATCAAGGCCGGGGGCTGAGCGAACTAGCCCTCGAAGCGCCGGATCGGTTAGGTTAGCCAGCGGTATTGGGGATGGGCCTCGGGGCCCGTCCCCACCACCGCCAACATTGAGGGAAATTGGAAGCCGCCGGGATCTCCGCTGACACAGTCTTGAAGCCGAGGACATCGGAGGTCGTCGCCGAGTTCATCTCGAAGTACGGCCTGATCGCGATCCTGATCGCGTTCCCCGCCTACTACGGCATTCAGGACCTCATCGACGACGGGAACCTCAGCCGCCTGGGCAACAACCTGGCGGACGGCCTCTCGAACGGCAGTATCTGGGCGCTCGTCGCGCTCGGCTACACGCTCGTCTACGGAATCATCGAGCTGATCAACTTCGCCCACGGCGAGATCTTCATGATCGGCGCCTTCACGTCGTTCGCGCTGTGGGATCCCATCGGCCTGACGGCCGACACCGGGACGGGCGGACTGGTGCTCGGGCTGCTGGTGACGCTGATGGTGGCGATGTTCGTGAGCGGCTCGCTCAACGTGATGATCGAGCGCGTCGGATACCGACCGTTACGCGGGGCGCCGAAGCTGGCGCCGCTGATCACGGCAGTCGGGTTCTCGTTCATCCTTCAGAACGTCGGCATCCTGTGGCTTGGCGCCTCGCAGCGCGCGGTGCCGGACCTGATCCACTCGCAGAAGGAGCTGTTCAACATCGTCGGCGTGTCGATCTCGCGCGGCGACCTGCTCGCGATCGCGGTCACGATCCCGCTGGTCCTCCTGCTCACCACCTTCGTCGCTCAGAGCCGGCTCGGCAAGGCGATGCGGGCGACGGCGCAGGACCCCGAGGCCGCGAAGCTGATGGGGATCAACGTCGACACGACGATCTCCCTGACCTTCCTGCTCGGCGGCCTGCTCGCCGGCGCGGCGGGGCTGATCAACACGCTCTACCAGACAAGCGTCTGGTACTTCCAGGGCTTCACCGCCGGCCTGATCGCGTTCACCGCCGCGGTCATGGGCGGCATCGGAAACCTCCGCGGGGCGGTGCTGGGCGGCCTGATCATCGGCTGCATCCAGCAGATCTCGGACAACCGGATCGGCAACGAGTGGACGCCCGCCGTGATCTTCGCCTACCTGGTGCTGATCATGGTCTTCAGGCCCCAGGGCCTGATCGGCGAGGAGACGAGAGAAGCCGGATGAGCACCCTCGCCGAGCTCCGGACGCGCCCCTGGACCAAGTACCTGCTCCCTGGAGTCGTTCTGATCGGCGTCGCGCTGTTCCCGCTGTTCCGCCCGCCGCTCGACGGGTTCATGGACGACTGCATCCTCGCCCTCGCCTACGTGCTGATGGCGCTGGGGCTGAACCTCGTCGTCGGCTTCGCGGGCCTGCTCGACCTCGGGTACGTGGCCTTCTTCGCGTTCGGAGCCATGGTCGTGGGCTGGTGGGCGTCCGACTTCTACACCGGGGCCGGCGGCGACAAGGGCATCCACATCGGCGTCACCGGGTTCGCGAGCACGCTGCTCGGCATCCACGTGAACTTCCTGATCCTCCTGATCGGAGCGATGATCGTCTGCGCTGTCGCGGGCGCGATCATCGGCTTACCGACGCTCCGGCTGCGCGGCGACTACATCGCCATTGTGACGCTTGCGTTCGGCGAGATCATCGGGCGCATCTTCGCCAACGGCGACGAGCTCTCGATCTTCAGCAACTACAAGCTGTCCAACGGACGCCAGTCGATCTCGCCGATCGACCCGATCGACCTGCCGTTACAGAGTCCATTCGACTCCGCGCTCAACCTGCGGCCGTACTACTGGACCGTGTTCGGGCTGGTGCTCGTGGTGCTGTTCGTGAACCTCAGGCTGCGCGACTCGAAGCTCGGGCGCGCATGGATCGCGCTGCGCGAGGACGAGGTCGCGGCGGCGAGCATGGGCGTGCCGCTCGTCAAGACGAAGCTGCTCGCGTACGCCACGGGCGGCGCCTTCGGCGGCATCGCGGGGGCGTTCCTCGGCACCTACTTCGCGAGCGTGAACGCGAACAGCTTCCAGTTCGGGCTGTCGATCTTCATCCTCGCGATGGTCATCCTCGGCGGGCTGGGAAGCATCTGGGGAGTGGTGATCGGGGCGGTGGCGCTGTCCTTCGTGAACACGCGGCTGATCCCGGACGTGCTCGATCAGGGCTTCGTGGGCGACAAGCTGAGGGACCTCGGGCTCAACTTCAGCTTCGTCGAGGTCTCATTCGGAGTGTTCGGCTTCATCCTCGTGATCATGATGGTGCTGAGACCCGAGGGCATCCTGCCGGAGCGACGGCGCCAGATCGAGCTCACGGAGGGGATCGGCGAGACCGAGTCCGTGTTCGAGGCGCGCGTATGAGCACCAATGGCTCGATCCTGTCGACGGTCAGCACGACGAAGGTCTTCGGAGGCCTCCTGGCCGTGAGCGACGTCTCGATCGACGTGGCGCCGAAGTCGATCGTCTCGATCATCGGTCCGAACGGCGCGGGCAAGACGACCTTCTTCAACATGCTCACGGGGCTCTACAGGCCCACGGCCGGCCGGATCCTGTTCGACGGCATGGACGTGACCGCGCGCCGCCCGGACATCATCACCTCGCTCGGCGTGGCGCGCACGTTCCAGAACATCCGGCTGTTCTCGACGATGTCCGCGCTCGAGAACGTCATGGTCGGCGCGCACGCGCGGATGCACGCGGGCCTGTTCGGCTCGATCCTGCGCACCCCGAGCGTGCGGCGCGAGGAGGTCGAGATCACGGAGAAGGCGGGCGAGATGCTCGAGTACGTGGGGCTTTCCAAGGACCTCCACGAGCAGACCGCGGCGAACCTGTCCTACGGCGACCAGCGCCGCGTCGAGATCGCGCGCGCCCTGGCATCCGACCCCAAGCTGCTGCTGCTCGACGAGCCCACCGCCGGGATGAACCCGCAGGAGTCCCAGCAGCTGACGGAGTTCATGGACAAGCTGCGGAACGAGCTCGACCTGACGATCCTGCTGATCGAGCACGACATGAAGGTGGTGATGGGCGTCTCCGAGCAGATCACGGTGCTCGACCACGGCGAGAAGATCGCCGAGGGCGTGCCTGAGGAGATCCGCTCGAACGACCGCGTGATCGAGGCTTACCTCGGGAAGCAGGAGCACTGACGTGGCGCTGCTCGAGCTCGACGACATCCACACCTACTACGGCAACATCGCCGCGCTCAAGGGCATCTCGATCGAGGTCGAGGAGGGCGAGATCGTCACGCTGATCGGCTCGAACGGAGCCGGGAAGTCCACGACGCTCCGGTCGATCTCTGGTCTCACGCCGCCGCGCCAGGGCTCGATCCATTTCGACGGCGAGGAGATCGCCGAGACTCCGCCCCAGGACATCGTGCGGCTCGGCATCTCGCAGTCGCCCGAGGGAAGGCACTGCTTCCAGCGCATGACCGTGCGCGAGAACCTCGACCTCGGCGCCTACCTACGTCGCGATACCGGCGTGAACGACGACATGGACCGGGTGTTCGAACTGTTCCCGCGCCTAAAGGAGCGCGAGCGGCAGAAGGCTGGGACGATGTCCGGCGGCGAGCAGCAGATGCTCGCGATCGGGCGCGCGCTGATGGCGAACCCGAAGCTGTTGCTGCTGGACGAGCCGTCGATGGGCATCGCGCCGATCCTGGTGGAGCGGATCTACGAGACGATCGCCGAGATCAACAAACAGGGCACGACGATCCTGCTCGTCGAGCAGAACGCGAACTACGCGCTCGGCGTCTCCAAGCGCGCCTACGTGCTCGAGACAGGTCAGATCGCGCTGAGCGACAGCTCCGCGGCGCTGCGCGACAACCCCGAGGTCCAGAAGGCGTACCTGGGCGCATGAGCCTCGTCATCGCGACCATCGGAGCAAAGGTGCTGTTCCTGCTGTACGGGTGGCTGGCCTCCGCGATCGTCGCGTCGTACCTCTCCGAGCGGAAGGGCTACGGCCCCAAGGTCGGGCTGGCGGCGGGCCTGTTGCTCAGCGTGATCGGCGTGCTGGTCATGCTGGTCTGGCCTGCCCGGCGGGACTCGCGCTGGAAGCTCCAGGGGCCCTTCGGCCGCGGCGGGAAGACCGTGGCCGAGGCGCGCCACGAGCGCGAGGAGGGGCAAAACTGAGCATGCTTCCGATTGCCTCGAACCTGCCGTCCGCCATGTACACGCCGCTCGTCGTGCTCATCGTGGGCTACGCGCTGCTGAGCATCATGTCGGGGAGGGCACGCGGGCACGAGGACCGCGCGACCGCCGAACGGTACGCCACCATCGCCTTCGGGCTGGTGCTGCTGGCGGCGGTATACGTGGTGGTGCTCCTGATCGCCGCGGTGTTCAGCTATCCGGGCCGCTTCACCGACATGCTGATCATCCTGATCGTGGTCGGACTGTTCTTCGCGCTGCTCCTGTTCGTCTTCTTCCTGATCGCGGAAGTGATTCCCGGCGCGCTGCGGCGGGGCCGGGAGCGCTAGCGTCGAGGGGCGTGCCCGCCCCTCAGAACGACCGCTACGAGCCGCTTCCGGGGCTGCTGCAGCTCCCGTCGTTTCTCTACCGGAAGCTGGGGCCGCGCGGGCGGACGGCCTTCAAGCTGGGAGCGGCCGTGTTCCTGGTCGCGGTGACGGTGGCCGCGATCGTTCTCGTGCCGCGGATCAGCGAGACGAAGCGCGAGCGCGCCGAGCGCGAGCGCGGTGAGGCGGCGGCCGCGATGGCTGAGCGACGGCGCCGGCTGATCGCGGAGCAGCAGCCGCACCGCGGCCGCAGCGGGCCGTCGGCCTCGCGGGGGGCGGTGCTCGGCGACCTCGAGGGAGCCATCCTCGCCGACGCGAAGGCACGCGCGGCGTCCGGCGAGCTCCCCCGCCCGCCGGCGAAGCGCATGCAGTGCAAGCCGCTCGCGGGCTCCGATCCGGCCGCGACGCGCGTGGCATACGACTGCCTCGCCGTCACGAGCGACTTGCCGTCGATCGAGGGCTCGCCCCAGGGCGTGCTCGGCCACCCGTTCCGCGCCGTGGCCGACTACTCGACCGGGCGCTTCACCTGGTGCAAGGTGAGCGGGCGCCCGGGCGAGGGCGGCCTCACCCGGGAGAGCCTCGCCGTCACGATCCCGCGCGCGTGCGCCCGGTAGCGTCGCGGAGCGCCTGCTCGAGGGCCGGCTGCCGGAAGCGGTAGCCGAGCTCGGTGAGGCGAGCCGGGACCGCCCGCTGTCCGGTTATCACGATGTCCGCCATCTCCCCGTAGAGCGCTTTCACCGCCAGGGCCGGCACCGGCGCGAAGGCAGGCCGCCGCAGCACGCGCCCGAGCGCCTTCGACAGCTCTTTGTTGGTGGCCGGCTCGGGCGCGGTCAGGTTCACGGGGCCGCTCGCCGACTCGGTGTCGAGCTCGAAGAGGATCGCGCCGACCACGTCGTCCAGATGCACCCAGGGCACGTACTGCCTCCCGCCGGCCACGGGGCCGCCGATCCCGGCCTTGAAGAAGGGGAGCATCTTCTCGAGCGCGCCGCCGGACTCGGAGAGGACCATTCCGGTGCGGTTGACCACGACGCGGACGCCGAGCTCCTCGGCCCCCAGCGCCTCCGCCTCCCAGTCGGCCGACAGCTGGGCGAGGAAGTCGTCGCCCGCGGGGGCCGACTCGTCGAGCCGCTCGTCGCCGCGGTGCCCGTAAGCGCCGGCGCCGGACTGCGATACGAGCGCGTCCGGACGCTCGTCCTCGGGCAGCTCGCCGAGCGCGCTCACGAGGTTGCGGGTGGAGCGGACGCGCGAGTCGCGGATCTCGCGCTTGGCGTCGTCGCTCCAGCGCTGCGCGATCTGCTCGCCGAGGAGATGGACCACGGCATCGCGGCCGCGAAGGGCCTCGGGCGGAGGTGGTCCTGCCTTGGGGTCCGCCCAGGTGGCGGCGTCCACCGCTCCGCGACCTTCTCCGCCGGCCTCCGCCGCGAGCGCGCGCTTCGCCCGCTCGGCGTCGCGCGACAGCGCGGTCACCGCGTCGCCGCGCCCGGTGAGCGCGGCAACCAGGGCGCGGCCGATCGTGCCGGTTGCGCCAGTGACGACGACGCGCATCAGTCGGCCGTCGCGGTCACGCTCGTGCGCATCACGTGACCGTGGCGCGCTCGACCGTCGGTTGCTCGGCCTCGCCCGGCTCCTCGCTGCGCTCGGCCACCTCGGCGACCGCGCTCGCGACCTCGCGCGCCACGTCGCGGTTGAACACGCTCGGGATGATGTAGTCCTCGTCGAGCTCGTCGTCCTCCACCACCGACGCGATCCCGCGCGCCGCTGCGAGCTTCATGTCCTCGGTGATCGCGGTCGCGCGCACGTCGAAGGCTCCGCGGAAGATGCCGGGGAACGCCAGCACGTTGTTGATCTGGTTCGGGTAGTCGGAGCGGCCCGTGGCCATCACGCGCACGTGGGGCGCGGCCTCCTCGGGGCGCACCTCGGGGTTCGGGTTGGCCATCGCGAACACGAACGGGTCGGGGTTCATCTTCTGGAGGTCGTGCGCGTCGATGATCCCCGGCCCGGAGAGGCCGATGAACACGTCGGTGCCCTCGATCACCTCGCGCGGCTGGCCGTCGCGCGCGCCGGCGTTCGTGTTCTCCGCAAGCCAGCGCTTGGGCGCGTTCATCGAGCCCGCCTCGTAGTCGTCGCGGCCGGTGTGGATGGCGCCGAAGCGGTCGCAGGCGACGATCGATTTCACGCCGGCGTCCATCACGATCTTCGCCACGGCCACGCCGGCGGCGCCGGCGCCGACCATCAAGACCTCGAGCTCCTCCATGCGGCGCCGGGTCAGGCGGCAGGCATTGATGAGGGCGGCGAGGGTCACGATGGCCGTGCCGTGCTGGTCGTCGTGGAAGACCGGGATGTCGAGCGCGTCCTTCAGGCGCTGCTCGATCTCGAAGCAGCGCGGAGAGGAGATGTCCTCGAGGTTGATGCCGCCGAATGTGGGAGCGATGCGGATCACGGTCTCCACGATCTCGTCCACGTCCTTGGTGGACAGGCAGATCGGGAACGCGTCCACGTCGGCGAACTCCTTGAAGAGCATCGCCTTGCCCTCCATCACCGGCATGGCCGCCTCGGGGCCGATGTCGCCGAGGCCGAGCACGGCCGTCCCGTCGGACACCACGGCGACGGTGTTCGCCTTGATCGTGTACTTGAAGGCCTTCTGGCGGTTCTCGGCGATCGCCGTGCACACGCGCGCGACCCCCGGCGTGTAGGCCATCGAGAGGTCGTCGCGCGACTTCAGGGGGAGGTTGAGCCCCGTATGGATCTTGCCGCGCCGGTGGACCTCGAAGGTGCGGTCGGTGACCTCCACGACCTCGGCCGCCTTAACGGCCTGCACCGCGGAGATCACCTGCCCGCGATGATCGGTGCTGCCGCACTCGACGGTGATCTCGCGGATGGTGCGGTCGCCCTTCGCGGCGACGGTGTCCACGGCCACGATCGACCCGCCCGCCCGCGTGATCGCGGCTGTGACCTTGCCGAGCACGCCGCCGGGCCGCGAGGGCAGCGCGACGCGCAGGGTCAATGAGAACTGTGCGGAGGGGGTGGGCACCCGGCTGATCATAGGGCGGCCCCATCTCAATAGGGTTGATTCGTGGCCGCCGAGTCGCCCAAAGAGCTGTTCCTCATCGATGGGAACAGCCTCGTTTACCGCGCTTTTTTCGCGCTGCCTGAATCCATCGCGACCTCGAAGGGGCAGCCCACCAATGCGATCTTCGGCTTCGCCTCGATGCTGGTGAAGATCATCTCCGAGTACGGGGTGAAGCCGACGCTCGTGGTCTGGGACGCCGGGATGTCCGGCCGCAAGGAGGTCTACGAGGAGTACAAGGGCCAGCGCGACTCGAAGCCCGACCTGCTCGCCGAGCAGTGGCCGCACATGCAGCCGCTCGTGGACGCGTTCGGCTACGAGAACGTGCGCGTGGAGGGCTACGAGGCGGACGACGTGATCGCCACGGTCGCGCAGCAGGCGCGCGAGAAGGGATACGAGGTCATGGTCGTGACCGGCGACCGCGACCTCTTTCAGCTGATCGAGCCGGGCGTTCGCGTGATGGCCACCAGCCGCGGGATCACGGAGACGAAGGTGTACGACCGCGAGGCGGTGATCGACCGCTACGGCATCGCGCCGGAGCTGATCCCGGACTTCGTCGGGCTGAAGGGCGACACGTCCGACAACATCCCCGGCGTCCCCGGCATCGGCGACAAGACCGCCTCGCAGCTGCTTCAGGAGCACGGCTCGCTGGAGGGAGTGCTCGCCGCGACATCGAGCTCGGCGACATCGACCTCGACCACATCGCCGCGCGCGAGCCGGACCGCTCGCGGCTGCGCGAGACCTTCCGCGAGTTCGAGCTGCGTGCGCCGCTCGAGCGGCTCGAGGAGGCGCTCGGCGAGGGCGAGGCGGCGGCGCCGGCGGAGCGCGCCGAGGAGGTCGTGCACACGAAGGCGCGCGAGGTGCCGCTGGCCGAGCTCGGCTCGTTCGACGGCGAGCTCGTCGCGGTGGCCGCCGAGCGCCCGCGTCCGGCCGGCGAGCAGGAGGGCCAGGAGACGCTCGACGTCGGCGGGCCGCCGCTCGGGCCGATGAAGGTCGCGGCGTACGGCGGCGGGGAAGTCTTGGTGGCAGAGTGCGAGACCCTCGCCGCTCTGACGATGGCGCGTGGCGAGCGTCCCGTGGTCTACCACGACTGGAAGACCACGGCGGTGAGCGAGGAGGCCGCGCCCGCCGTTGTGCTCGAGCACGACACGATGATCGCGGCCTACCTGATCGACCCGGCGCGGCGCGGCTACCCGCTCGACGAGCTCACCGCAGAGGCGGGGATCGCGGCGGCCGTGGAGGGCGCGAACGGCGTGGCCGAGCGCGCCGTGGTCACGCGCGTGCTGGCGGAGCGCCAGCGCGCTCGGTTGGAGGAGGACGGCCTCACTCGCCTGTTCCATGAGGTCGAGCTGCCGCTCGTGGACGTGCTGGTCGAGATGGAGCGGGCGGGCGTGAGGCTCGACGTGGAGCGCCTGCGCGGGATCAGCGAGCGCTTCGGCACGCGCGCGACCGAGCTCGAGCAGCGGGTGTGGGACCTGGCCGGGGAGCAGTTCACGATCGGCTCGCCGCAGCAGCTCGGGCAGATCCTGTTCGAGAAGCTCGGGCTGTCGCGCAAGCGCCGCGGCAAGACCGGCTTTTCGACCGACGCCCGCGTGCTCCAGGCCATCCGCGGCGAGCACGAGATCATCCCCGCGATCGAGGAGTGGCGCGAGGTCACGAAGCTGAAGTCCACCTACCTCGACGCGTTCCCGGAGCTGATCGGCGACGACGGCCGCCTCCACACGACCTTCAACCAGACCGCCACGGCGACGGGCCGCCTCTCGAGCACCGACCCGAACCTCCAGAACATCCCGATCCGCACCGAGCAGGGCCGCGAGATCCGCGCCTGCTTCGTGGCCGAGCCCGGGAATCAGCTGATCTCCGCGGACTACTCGCAGGTTGAGCTTCGCCTGCTCGCCCACATCGCCGACGAGCCGGTGCTGAAGGAGATCTTCCGCCGTGGCGAGGACGTCCACACCGCCACCGCCGAGGCCATCCTCGGCGGGAAGTCCGACCCCGGCACGCGCTCGAAGGCGAAGATGGTCAACTACGGGATCGTCTACGGCCTGTCGGCCTTCGGGCTCAGCGACCGGCTCCAGATCGAGAAGGAGGAGGCGCAGGACTTCATCGACGCCTACCTCGAGCGCTTCCCGCGCGTGAAGGCGTTCATCGACGCGACGATCGAGCGCGCCCGCGAGGAGGGCCACGTGACGACGCTGTTCGGCCGGATCCGGCGCGTGCCCGAGCTCCGCTCGCGCCAATTCCAGACGCGCTCGCTCGGCGAGCGGCTGGCCGTGAACATGGTCCTCCAGGGCACCGCCGCGGACATCATCAAGCTCGCGATGGTGCGCGCCCGCGACGAGCTTCGGGCTGCCGGACTCTCGACCAAGCTGGTGCTGCAGATACACGATGAGCTGCTGTTCGAGGCGCCCGAGGACGAGGTGGCCGGCGCCTGCGAGATCATCGAGCGCGAGATGGCCGGCGCCTTCGACATGGACCCGCCCCTCGGGGTCGACGTGGGCGTGGGGCAGAACTGGCTGGAGGCGAAATGAGCAAGGAGCTCGCGGTGGTCGCCACGGTCGCGGCCGGCGGCCTTGTGGCCGCGCAGCCCCCGGTCAACAACGTCCTCTCGAAGAAGATCGGGACCTTCGGCGCCGTGAGCGTGAACTTCTTCGTGGGCACGATGCTGGTGCTCGTCATAACGTTCGTGTTAGCGGGCGGGTTTCGCAACGCCGAGGGCGTCGAGTCACCGGCCTGGTACTACTGGATCTTCGGTGGCCTGGCCGGCGTTGCGATCGTCCTCACATCGCTCGTCACGGTCCGGGAGCTCGGCGCGGGCGGCGTCACGGCCGCCGTGATCGCGGGACAGCTGACGCTGTCGATCGTGCTCGACCGCCTCGGCGTGCTCGGACTCGAGGAGCGCGCGGTGACCTGGGACAAGCTCCTGGGCATCGCCTTCCTCGTAGCCGGGACGATGCTGGTGGTCCGGGAGTAGCGCCTAGTGCTCACGGGGCTCGAGCGTCGCGGGCGCCCAGAGCATGTGGCGGACCTCCGGCGGCCGCTCGCCGCGGTGGAATGACCTCGTAAGCCTGGTCACCTCGAGGTCGGCGACGGTCAGGCGGCCGTGCTGGCGGAGATGCTCCGACCAGGAGTCGACTACGAAGGTCTCGAGGTAACACCCCGGGCGCTCGAGGTCGGCGTAGAGACCCCACCGGTATCCACCGTCACGGCGGCGGATGCGACCCAGCTCCGCCATCGCCGACACGAACCGCGCGGCGTCCGCGGCGTCGACCCGGTACTCGACGGTGATCAGCACCGGCCCGTCGTCGGGCCGCGGCTCGATGTCCACGTTCGGATCCGACCACGCTCCCGCCGGCGTCAGGTCGCTGCGCTCGGACCCGGCAAGCGGCCAGCGCCGCGCGAGCGCCACACCGGCGACGAGCCCGCCCGACGCGATCGTGAGCGCCGTCTCGACGTCCGCGAAGCCGGTCACGAGGCCCCAGGTGAGGCTGCCGATCGCCAGCCCGCCCTGCATGACGAGCTGGAACACGGCGAGCGTCCGCGCACGGACCCATCCCGGAGCCACGCGCTGTGCCGACGTGTTGAGCGAGGACAGGACCATCAGCCAGCACGCGCCCGTGATCAGCAGGGTCACAGCAACGAGCTCCGCCCACGGGATGTAAGCGAGAGCGATCAGCCCGCCCGCCAACCCAATGCTCGCGACCGCGATCATGCGGTCGAACGCGAAGCGCCGCCGCAGACGGGGGAGCATCGTCGCGCCGAGGATCGCGCCCGTGCCGACGCATCCCATCAGCAGTCCGAAGCTGCTTTCCGACAGCCCCAGACGGCCGAGCGCCGCGACCGGCAGGAGCGCCCACAGCGCGCTCGCCGACACGGAGAAGGCCGCGCCGCGGAGGAGCACGGTCCGCACCGGCGGTGAGAAGCGCACGAACCTGATCCCGGCCCGCACGGCGGGTGCGAACCGCTCGCCGGACGCGCGCGCCGGCCCCGGCGGCCGGACCCGAAGGACCACGAGCCCGATGATCAGGACGAGCAGGCCGGCCTCGACGGCGAACAGCGCACCAGCGCTCAGCGCTGCGATGACCACGCCGGCCAGCGCGGGCCCGATCGCCCGAGCGAGGTTGATCGCCACGCCGTTGAGCGCCACGGCGGCCGGCAGCTCCGACCGCGGCACGAAGTCCTGGGTCAGCGCCTGGTAGATCACGAAGGTGGTCGCCATCCCGGCGCCCAGTGCGAACGTGAGCGCGAGCGCCAGCCCGGGTGTGATCGCGTCCGCGAGCGTCAGGGCCGCGAGCGCGGCGACCGCGAGCAGCATCCAGCTCTGCGAGGCGATGGCGAACCGCCGCCGGTCGACTATGTCGGCCATCGACCCGGTTAAGAGCGCCAGCAGGACGGCCGGCACGCTGTTGGCGGTCTGAACGAGAGCGATCAGCGTAGGCGAGTCCGACAGCGACGCGATGACCGTGACGGCTCCCACGGTGTTCATCCAGATCACGAGCTGCGAGCCCGCGAGCGCCGTCCATCCGGCACGGAAGCCGCGCCGGCGGAGCGGCGCCAGCGCGGATTCCTCCGCCGGTGCAGCCTGCTGTGTGGGAAGGGCGGTATCCGTCAAGGGCTCAGTTTGCGCTGCAAACGCATGCATAATGCTCGTCGATGGCGATTTCGAACGTTCGAGCGGGCGCCGCTGTGACTTTGCGAGATGTCGCACGTGTTGCCGGGGTCCACCCGGCCACCGTATCCAGGGCCCTCAACGAGGAGACGCGAGCGCTCGTCAACGAGGAGACCGCTCGGCGCGTGCTTAAGGCCGCCGAGAAGCTCGGCTACCGGCCGAACCCGATAGCCCGCGGGCTGAAGACCAACCGCTCCTACACGATCGGCGTCCTGATCCCTGACCTGACGAACCCGCTCTTCCCCCCGATCCTACGCGGCATCGAGGACCGGCTCGCGACCGCGGGCTACACGCCCCTGACGGCCAACACCGACAACGACCCGGAGCGCGAGCTGCTCGACTCGCAGACGATGCGCGCGCGACAGGTCGACGGGATCATCGCCGCGACGGCGCGCCGCGACCACCGCTTGCACGACGCACTGCTCGACGCGGGAATCGATCTGGTGCTCGTCAACAGGCGCCAGGCGGAGCTGCCCGTGAGCTCGGCCACTGCGGACGACCGCATGGGCATGCGCCTGTCGGTGGAGCACCTGCTCTCGCTGGGGCACACCCGGATCGCACATCTGGCCGGCCCGCTCGACTATTCCACCGGGCTGGACCGCTACGAGAGCTTCCACGAGACGATGCGCGCCGCCGGCATCGAGCCGGATCCGGAGCTCGTGCTCGTGGCAGAGACCTTCACGGAGGATGAGGGCGCGCGCATGTGCGAGGAGCTCATGGCGGTGGGGCGCGATTTCACCGCGGTCGCGGCGGCGAACGACCTGCTCGCGCTCGGCTGCTACGACGTGTTTGACGAGCGCGGCGTGCGCTGCCCGGACGAGGTCTCCGTCGTGGGGTTCAACGATATGCCGTTCGCCGCGCGCTTCCAGCCTCCGCTCACGACGATCCACATTCCGCACTACGAGATTGGCAAGGCTGCGGCAGAGCTAATGCTCGAGCGCCTGCAGGAGGGCGACTCGCCCCTGCGCGACATTCGCCTCGAGCCGAGCCTGGTCGTTCGGGACTCGACCGCGCCCTGCCCGAGGGCCTAAACGACCCGTTAACAGACCCGCCTTGACGGCCGCGCGGGCGGGCGAGTAGGATCGCAAACGATTGCAACGCAAACGATTGCAGCGCGGCCGAACATGCTGAAGGAGGTCCCATGCACAAGCTTCGTTGGCTGGTTCTCGCACTGCTGACCATGGCCGCGCTCGCCGCGGCGGGCTGCGGCGGCGACGATGACAACGGCGGCGGAGGCGGCGGAGGCGGCAAGGCCAGCGGGGAGCCGATCAAGATTGGCGCCTCGCTCCCGCTGACCGGGGAGTTCTCGGAGCCGGGCAAGGCAGCCAAGCAGGGCTATGAGGTCTGGGAGGCGACGGTCAACGACAGCGGCGGGCTCATCGACGGCCGGCCCGTGAAGATGGTCATCAAGGACGACCAGAGCAACCAGAACACGATCGTCTCCGACTACAACGCGCTGATCAGCCGCGACAAGGTCGACCTGCTGCTCGGAACCTTCTCCTCGCTGCTGAACCTGCCGGCCTCGACCGTGGCGGAGCGCAACCGGATGCTCTACGTCGAGCCCGCCGGCGGCGCGCCCGAGCTGTTCGACCGGGACTTCAAGTTCCTCTTCTTCGCGCAGCAGGCGACCGCGGACAAGCAGGGCGAGGTCTGGGCGAAGTACGTGACCGGCCTTCCTGCGGACCAGCGCCCGAAGACCGCGGCTTACCCGACTCTCGACGATCCGTTCGCGCAGCCGACGTCGGAGGGGATCGAGAAGATCTTGAAGGCCGCCGGGATCAAGACGGTCTATCGCGAGACGTACACGATCGACAACCCGAACCTCGACGGCATCGCGAGCGCGATGAAGGCGAGGAAGCCGGATGTCGTCGTGAACGGTGCGACCTTCGAGGACGGCGTGGGCATGGTGCGCGCGCTCCGCAAGGCCGGCTTCACGCCGAAGATGCTGTACCAGACCACGGCGCCGTCGCTCGGCGACCAGTACGCCAAGGCGATCGGCAAGCAGACGACGGAGGGCATCTTCTACGCGGTGAGCCACTCGAAGGAGGCGAAGACACCGGGCAACGAGGAGTTCGTGGCGAACTACCAGAAGATGTTCGGCGGGACGGAGGTGCCGGAGGACGCGGCCGACGCCTACGCCACGGCGCAGGTGCTTCAGGCGGCCGTCAAGGCAGTCGGCACGATCGAGCGCCAACGGCAGCTCGAGCTCGCCGACTGGCTCCGCGACAACAAGGTCGACACGATCCTCGGGCCGCTGAGCTGGGACGATCTCGGCCGCCCGGAGGGCGAGTTCCTCGTCGGTCAGTGGCAGAACGGCGTGCCGGAGATCGTCCTGCCGAAGGAAGCGGCCACCTCGGACAAGATCATCCCGGAGTGGCGGCCCGAAGGCTCTGGGTAGCAGTAGGGGTGGAAGCCAACCCGCGCGGGGACCTTCTGGCCCCGCGCGGGGGCTACCCGACTAGACGCGACCAGTGACCGAGTTCCTCCAGGCGCTCATTCTCGGCCTCCTCATCGGCGGCGTCTACGCACTGCTCGCGTCGGGCCTCACGCTGATCTTCGGCGTGATGAACGTCATCAACATCGCGCACGGCGCGTTCCTGATACTCGCGGCGTTCATCACCTGGTCGCTGTGGCGCGCGACGGGATTGGACCCGCTCGCGGCGATTTTCGTGCTGACGCCGGTCATGTTCGCGTTTGGCTGGCTGCTCTACAACGCGACGGTTCGCCGAATACGCAGCGCGCCACCCGCCGCCTCAGTGCTGCTGACGTTCGGGCTGGCCGTCTTCCTCGAGGGCATCATGGGCGTGATCTGGGGCAACACGTCCCACTCCGTGCGACCCAGCTACTCCGCCACGAGCTTCGAGATCGGCGAGCTGTTCCTCCCGAAGGCTCAGGTGTACGGAGGCCTCGTCGCGATCGTGGTGCTCGCGTCGCTGTACCTCGTGCTCACGCGAACGTGGCTGGGGCGAGCCATCCGCGCGAGCGCCGTGAACCCCCACGGAGCCGAGCTCGTCGGCGTGAACGTCGGAGCGGTGGCCGCACTCACCTTCGCGGTCGGCGTGGCGAGCGCCGGCGCGGGGGGCGCCATCGCGAGCGTGCTCTATCCGTTCCTGCCGGGCTCTCACTACCAATGGATCGCGCGCCTGCTCGGCATCATCGTGCTGGGGGGCATGGGAAGCTTGCCGGGCGCGGTGATCGGCGCGCTGTGCCTTGGCGTGGCCGAGCTCATGACCGTCACGTATATCGGCCCGGAGTGGGCCACCGGCGTGCCCTACGTGTTCGTGTTCATCGTGCTCCTCCTGCGGCCGCAGGGCATCCTCGGCACGCGGCTGCGCGAGGACGTGGCGACCGCATGACCGACGCCGGCGCCACCGCGGCCGCAGATGGCACGCTCACGGGCGGCGGCACGTCCCCGTCGCGCGCGCCCTCGAAGGCGCTGCGCTCGCCCTGGACCGCGGTCGCCGCCGCGGCCGTTGTGCTCGTCGCGCTCTTCCCCGTGCTCTCGGACGACCTCTACTACCAGAACATGATCATCCTCTCGATGGTCTTCGCGGTCGGGGCGGTGGGGCTCAACATCATCACGGGCTATGCGGGCTACGTTTCGCTCGGGCAGGGCGCGTTCGTGGGCCTCGGGGCCTACACGGTCGGCATCTGCGTCAACGACGTCGGTGGCTCGCCGTGGGTGTGGGTCCCGGTCGCGGGCCTGCTCGGCGCGGCGGTGGCCGCCCTGCTCGGCGTCGTGGCGATGCGTGCCCGCGGCCACTCGTTCGTGATCCTGACGATCGCGTTCCTGTTCCTCCTCCAGCTGCTCGCGACCAACTGGGACTCGCTCACCAACGGCACCGGGGGCATCACGCTGCCGATTCCGACCTGGAGCGTCGACTACCAGTACTGGCCGTTCTACTACGCCCTCTTTGGCCTGCTCGCGTTGTCGCTCGTCACCGCGTGGTGGATCAGGCGCACGAAGTTCGGGATGGGCCTGATCGCAATCCGCGAAGACGAGGACAAGGCGGCGACCGTGGGCGTGAGCACGCCTACCTACAAGATCCTCGCATTCGCCGCGAGCGCCGTGTTCGTCGGCATGGCCGGCGGCGTCTACGGCTACTACATCAGCTTCATCGACCCGCTCGGGATGTTCAACATCCTCCTGAGCGTCCAGATCATCCTGTCGCTCCTGCTCGGCGGGCGCGCCACGCTCTGGGGCCCCGTGCTCGGCGCGTTCATCATCGAATGGCTCAACGAGACGACCAACAACGAGTTTGGCGGCGGGAACGCGCGGCTGCTCATCTTCGGCGGCCTGCTGGCGCTCGTCGTGCTGTTCCTGCCGCAGGGCATCATCCCGGGTGCGAACCACTGGATCGAGCGCTGGCGCGCACGCGGCAGGGCGGGGCTCGCGGGCGAGCGCCTCACCGACATCGACCTCCGCGAGCGGGCCGCGCCGCCGGTCGCGGCGGCCCAGGCCTCGGACACGCCGCTGCTCGAGGTGAAGGGGCTCGAAAAGCGCTTCGGCGGCCTGCGCGCAGTGGACGGCGCGTCCTTCGGCGTGGCGGAGGGCTCGATCACGGCGCTCATCGGCCCCAACGGCTCCGGGAAGACCACGGTGTTCAACCTGATCGGCGGCACGATGGCGCCGCAGGCCGGTGAGGTCTGGTTCGACGGGCAGCGGATCGACGGAAAGCCGCCGTGGCAGCGCGCGCATCTTCGCCTCGGGCGGACGTTCCAGATCACGCGCCTGTTCAGGGAGATGACCGTGCTCGAGAACGTCGTCGCGCCGCTGCGGGAGTTCCACGTCGGGCTGCTGGGTGCCGACGCCGTCTCGGGCCGCGAGGCCCGGCGCGCCGAGGAGCTGCTCGACTTCGTGGGAATGGCGAAGTACCGCGACGTGCGTGCGTCCGCGCTCTCGTACGGCCAGCAGAAGCTCGTCGAGCTCGCGCAGATCCTCATGCTCGACCCCAAGCTGATCATGCTGGACGAGCCGGCGGGCGGGATCAACCCGACGCTGATCGAGCGAATCGGCGAAACGATCCGCGAGCTCAACGCGCGCGGGAAGACGTTCCTGATCGTCGAGCACAACATGCCGTTCGTGCTGGGGCTGTGCAACCCGGTGCTCGTGCTCGCGCGCGGTCAGACGATCGCGAGCGGCAATCCCGACACGATCCAGCGCGACCCCAAGGTCCTCGACGCGTACCTCGGCGAGGACTTCCGTCTCGAACAGCCGGTGGGAGCGTGACATGCTGAAGCTGACCGATGTGTACGCCGGGTACGGCGGAGGGGACGTGCTCCAGGGTGTCGAGCTCGAGGTTCCGACGGGGTCCGTCTGCTGCATCGTGGGGCCGAACGGGGCCGGCAAGTCGACCGTCCTGCGCACGATCAGCGGCCTGCTCCCGCCGCGCCGGGGCGATGTCGAGCTCGAGGGCCGCTCTGTCTGCGGCCTGCACCCAGCGCGCATCCTCGCGATGGGCGTCTCCCAAGTGCCGCAGTCCAATGCGCTGTTCCCTGGGCTTACGGTGAGGGAGAACGTGCTGATGGGCGCGTACATCGAGCGCCGCGACAAGAAGCTCCTTCAGAAGCGCTACGACTCGGTCGCCGAGCTCTTCCCGGTCATCCGCGAGCGCGCAGAAGAACGAGCCGGCAACCTGTCGGGCGGCCAGCGCAGGATGGTCGAGTTCGGCCGGTCGCTCATGCTCGACCCGAAGCTGATCATGCTGGACGAGCCCTCGCTGGGACTCGACCCGAAGGCGCTGAGGCACGTTTGGGACTCGATCAAGGCTATGGTCGACGCCGGCAAGACCGTGCTTCTGGTCGAGCAGAATGTGCGCTTCGGGCTGCGGCTCGCGAAGCAGGGCGTCGTCATGGAGAGCGGTCGCGTGCTCCTCACGGGTGAGGCCGACGCCGTGCTGAAGAACCCCGAGATGGCCGCGCTCTACTTCGGCGGGACCGTCGCCCGGGCGTGAGCGGCGTCCTGTGGGCCACATTCTCCGGAATAGGGTTCGGTGTCTTCCAGAGCCTCAACCGACGAGCTATCCGGGGCATCGAGGACCCCTACGTCTCCACGTTCCTCCAGCTTTCGGTGGCCACCGCGGTTCTGGTGGTGGCGAGCCTCGCCTCGGAGGACCTGAGTCAACTCGGGGACGCGAGCGGCAAGGCGATCGTGCTGTTTGCGCTCGCCGGAATCGTTCACTTCGTGCTCGGCTGGCTACTGCTCAACGTCAGCCAGGCGCGCATCGGTGCGTCGCGGACGGCGCCGCTGATCACGCTCACGCCCTTGTTCGGGGTGGTGCTCGCGGCGGTCACGCTCGGCGAGCTGCCGCGCGCGGCCGCGCTCGCGGCGATCGTGCCGATCATGGTCGGCGCCTGGCTTCTCGCCAGCCGTGGCGGCGGCCGCGTCGCCATCGAGCGCGACTCGATCTTCGCCTTCGGCACGGCGTTCATGTGGGCGCTGAGCGCGGTCCTGACGGTCGAGGCGCTGAAGGGGCTCGACTCGCCGCTGCTGGGCGTCACGCTCGGGTTGCTTGCTGCCACGACCGCGCTCGGCGGCGCGCTCCTCGCGCGCGGGTCGCTGGGCGCGATTCGCTCGATCGCGCGCAGCACGCTGGCCCTGAAGGTCTTAGCCGCCGTGCTGGTCGCGTTCGCCACGTGGTTCCGGCTGCTGGCGCTCGGGGAGACGGACGTGGCGGTGGTGCTTGCGACGAACCTCGTGGCGGTGCCGATCACGCTCGTGCTCGCCCCGCTGGTGGTGGGCCGACATCTGGAGCAGGCGGATGCGCGCGTGTGGCTCGGCGGGCTGCTCGTGGCCGCCGGCGTCCTGGCGCTGATCGCGCTCGAGGGGTGACTCCATGACCGTCGACGTGCACGTTTACGTGATCGTTTTGGAGATCACGCGCGAGGCCGGCAGTGGAGAGGCGTGGCGTCCTCATGTCTTCCGGAACGACGCGGGAGCTCAGGTCGTCGAGATGGGCGGGAAGCAAATTCGGTCGGCGATTGCGGAGTTCGTGGACGTCGACGCGATTCTGGCGGCGCAGGACGAGGCGGGCGTCGACCGGGTGCTGCTCTCTCCGTGGGTCCCGCTGCTCTTCTACGACGCGGACCCGGCCGAGGGTCTCGTGAGGGCTCGGATCCAGAACGACGCCCTCGCGCGACTCGTAGGCGACCACCCAGATCGAGTGGCGGCGCTCGGCGCAGTGCCGCTCCAAGAGGCCGAGCTGGCGGCGGGCGGGCTCCGCGAGCTCATGGGCGCGGGCGTGCTGAGAGGCGTGGAGGTGGCGGCGAGCGTCCGGGGGGTGTTCCTCGGCGATGACCGCTTCGAGCCGTTCTGGGAGGCCGCTGAGGCGACCGGCGCACTGGTCTTCGTGCATCCTACGACGCGCGGGTTCGACTCACCGGTGTTCCACGACTACTACCTGTGGAACACCGTGG
>WNGA01006059.1_pt1 | contig 22584 bp, 23 predicted proteins | sample 5400061 | NCBI WGS metagenome assembly WNGA01 (sample SAMN13153366, study PRJNA577476) | soil metagenome | isolation source: 100 cm soil or saprolite under grassland replicate 2 | place: USA:California | collected 2016-06-15
AGAAGTTCGAGGTCGACAACCTCCTCACCGGTCAGGGCGACGGCTGGGCGGTCGATACGATAAAGCCCGAGAACAAGGTGCGCCGCTCGGCGTACTTCACTCTCAAAGAACCGCTGGATTTGCCCGAGGGCGGCTCGCTGGTCTTCACGCTCCGACATAGCGACAAACACCCGGGCGCGAACTTGAAACGCTTTCGACTCTACACAACCACAAGCGCTCACGTGGCCCCGCCGACGAGCCTGCCGGAGGAGATTCGCGGCATCCTGGCCATCGCGCCCGAGAAGCGGGACAAGAAACAGGCTGAAAAGCTCGCGGAGCATTACCGCGCGCTCGATCCCGTGACCAAGCCGCTCCATGAAGCCCATGCCGCGGCGAAGAAGTCCGCGGACGAGTTCGATAAAACCATCCCGATCTCCAGCGTCATGGCCGAACTGGCCAAGCCCCGCGTTACCAAACGCCACATCCGCGGCGCCTACCTGAACACCGCCGAGGAAGTGCAGCCCGGCACGCCCGCCTGCCTGCATCCGTTCCTCGCCGGCCAGCCGACGAACCGGCTGGGCTTCGCCCGCTGGATCGTGTCCCCGGACAATCCGCTTACCGCGCGCGTCATCATGAACCGCGTTTGGGAGCAATACTTCGGGCGCGGCATCGTCGAAACCGTCGAGGAATTCGGCAAGCAGGGCGAAGCGCCGTCGCATCCGGAGTTGCTCGACTGGCTGGCGTGCGAGTTCATGGAACCGGTTGAATCGTTGAATCTTTCAATCGTTAAATCGGGAAGCGGATCCGGCCAGTTCAACGATTCGACGATTCAACGCTTCAACGCTTCAACGCTTCAACCGTGGTCGCTCAAACACATGCACCGGCTCATCGTCACGAGCGCCACCTATCGCCAAAGCTCGAAAGTCCCGCCCGCGCTCGCACGGCGTGATCCCTACAATCGCCTGCTGGCCCGCGGACCGCGCGTGCGGCTCGAAGCGGAAATGGTGCGTGACCAGGCGCTGGCCGTCGCCGGCCTCCTCAGCCACAAGGTCGGCGGCCCGAGCGTGATGCCGCCGCAACCCGACGGCATCTGGCAGGTTGTGTACAACGGCGAGACGTGGAAAACCTCGCCCGGCGAGGACAAATACCGCCGCGGCCTCTACACCTTCTGGCGCCGCACGATGCCGCACCCGATGATGGTGAATTTCGACGCGCCTAGCCGCGAATTCTGCGTGCTCAAACGCTCCCGCAGCAACACGCCGCTCCAGGCGCTCAACACGCTCAACGACCCCGCCTTCATCGAGTGCGCCCAGGCCATCGCGCGAAAAGTCGCCGCGCAGCCAGTCGCCGATGCGAAGGCCGGTGAGTCCCGGTGGGGCGAGCGTCCTCGCGAGCCGATTGTCGCGCAACCGGCCGCCGACGTGAAGGCCCGCGCTACGTTCGCCTTCCGCCTCGTCCTGGCCCGCGCCCCGCAGCCGAAGGAAGTCGAGCGGCTCGTCGCGTTGTTCCAAAATGAACTCACGAATTACGAGGGCGATACCAAGGCCGCCGAAAAAATGGCGACCAGCGAATTAGGCAAGCCGAAGGAACCCTGCAACCTCGCCGAACTGGCGGCCTGGACCGTCGTGGCGAACGTGCTGCTGAATCTGGACGAGACGATTACGAAGGGTTAATCGCGGCGAATAGTTTGTGAAAATGAAGGCGCTCACGCCATGAAGGGAAAGCGTCGGATCGGAAAATACCTCGTCTTCATCAGCCACAGTGCCAGGGATACTTGGGTGGCGAAGCAGATCGCGGAGAGCGTAGAGGCCGTTGGCGCTGCGTCGTTCCTCGACGAGGTGGCGATTGAGGTCGGCACGGAGTTCGAGCGAGAAATCCTCCGCTCACTTCGGAAAGCCGACGAGTTGGTCGTGCTGCTGACACCGTGGGCTTTGGAGCGTCCATACGTTTGGGCCGAGTTAGGCGCTGCCTGGAGCAAAGGCATCCCGATCGTGGGCCTGCTGCACGGCTTGACCTCCGGGGAACTTCAGGCCCGGCCCGGTGTGCCAGTCTTTCTCAAGCAGCGAAACCTGGTCGACTTGAATGACGTGGAAAAGTACTTCCGGCAGCTTGCCGGCAGAGTCCAAAAGAGGGATAAGTAACCCAGTTATGGCAAAGCCGAAGATTTTCGTTTCGTACTCGATGAAGGACATGCCGTGGGTCCGGCAGTTCGTCGACGCACTGCTCGCCGCCGACATTGACGCATGGCTGGACGCCTACCGAGTTCCTCCCGGTGAGCCTTTTCAGGCTGCCGTCGAGAAGGCGTTTCGGGAGAGCGATTTTATCGTCACGCTCGTCACTCCCGAAACGGCAGATGCGCCCAACCTTTTCTTTGAACTCGGCGCCGCTATGGGGTTGGGCAAGCCGATCATTCCAATCGTGCCCAAGGACATGAGCCTCTCCCTGCTTCCACAGCCCTTGAGACAGCGGCAGGTGATGGTTCGTTCCACACCAAGGGAAACCGCGCGCGACCTCATCTCGCACTTGAAGCTGCAGCCGGTCCATGCTTGAGCTGACTGTGTGATCGAACGGTTCGGATATGAAGCATACTGAAACACGAGAAGATGAAATCATCTCGGAAGTGCGCCGTGCCCGCGCCGAGCACGCCGCGAAGTTCAACTACGACACCGCGGCCATCTTTCGCGATTACCGGCGGCTCGAGAAGAAGTTGAAAGCGGCGGGCTGGAAGGTTGTCAGTTTGCCCCGCCGCAAGCCGGCCAGGACCGGCTGACGCCCGAACGTTAGCCTTTCGACCATGAGCACAATGGCCTCAGAACCCGAAGCCGCCATCTGGCAGCGGACGCTCGATCCCGAAGCGGGCAATCTCAGCCCGGAGGCCGCCCGCGCCTTCCTGCGGCTGGCCTTCACCGACGAAGACCATCGCGCGATGGACAAACTGGCCGTCAAGGCGCAAGCCGGATCGCTGACCCCCGAGGAAAGCCGCCTGCTCGACGGCTACCGGCATGTCGCCTGGCTGCTGGGATTGCTCAAATCGAAGGCCCGGCTCTCCCTCCAACGGGCCGGCGGCACAGCCTGACCGATGGATCATGAACTCAGGGCGGCAGTACTACAGCGAGCCGGACATCGGTGCGAGTATTGCCACCTGCCCACCGCGTTCTTCGAGGCGCCGGCGCAGATCGACCATATCAGACTTCATTGCGCACTTGAAGCATCAGACCGTTGGTGCTTGAATCCAATGGGCGATTGAGTTTAGCATGAACATTTGAGAACCGATGAAATGGCCACTCCAACTCAGCACCAGACTTCGGAGGTGGCACTTTCCTGTGTGGGCCTGCGCGAATTTTGCGTTGATCGCGCTCGGCGTGGCACAACTCGTCAGCTTGGAGAACAGTCGGAGCGTGTTGATTTTTGGCATTCTTAATGTGACGGGCGCGACTTACTTAGTCGCGCTGCTGAGCCACGCCTGGTTCAACGATTGGCGACGGTCCGAGCCGTTGCTTGAACGACGTTCAGACCCCAGGCTATACTTTTCAGGACTGGTCGGGAATAGGTGAGTACGGCTGGTTCGGCATCTTCATGGTGTCACTGCCGCTGGGCTGCATCGGCTTTGGAGCGCTGATGGGCTACTTTGCCCTGACGAGAAAGGAACTGTCACTCTGCGTTTGTCATGCAAATCTGCCCAAATGAATCGCTTTCCTGAATGGTTTGACGAAACCCGGCAAGAATGCCTGAAGGTTGACACCCGCCGCCAGTTCTTCGGCCGGTGCGCCACCGGCATCGGCACGCTGGCGCTGGCGTCCTTGCTCAAGGAAAACCTGTTGGCCACGAGCGCCGACACGCAACACGCAACACGCAACACGCTCTCCCCCCAAGAGCCGCATTTTCCCGCCCGCGCCAAGCGCGCCATCTACATCCACATGGCCGGCTCGCCCTCGCAGCTCGAGCTGTTCGACCACAAACCGAAGCTGCGCGAGTTGAACGGCAAACCGTGCCCCGAGTCGCTCTACAAGAAGGAACGCTTCGCCTTCATCAAGGGCGTGCCGAAGATGCTCGGCGCGACGCACGAGTTCGCGCGCTACGGGCAGTGCGGAATGGAACTCGGGAAACTCATCCCGCACATCGGCGGCGTGGCGGACGACCTTTGCCTCGTCCGCTCGATGTTCACCGAGCAGTTCAATCACGCGCCGGCGCAGCTGTTCCTGCACACCGGCGCGCCGCGGCAGGGCCGGCCCGGCATGGGAGCGTGGCTCACCTACGGATTGGGCAGCGAATCGCGCGACCTGCCCGCGTTCGTCGTGCTCGTCTCCGGCGGCAAGACCAACGGTGTATCAGGGCGTGCAATGCCGTTCCTCGGGCGATCCCGTGCTCTACGTGTCGAATCCGCCCGGCATGGACCGCGCCGGCCGCCGCCGTTCGCTCGACGCGCTCAAGGACCTCAACGAACTCCAGCTTCGCCAGGTCGGTGATCCCGAGACGCTCACGCGTATCTCGCAATACGAACTGGCCTACCGCATGCAATCCAGCGTGCCGGAGTTGATGGACATTTCCGGCGAGCCGCAGCACGTCCGCGACCTCTACGGCATCGAGCCGGGCAAGGTCTCCTTCGCCAACAACGCCCTGCTCGCCCGCCGCCTGCTCGAACGCGGCACGCGTTTCGTGCAGCTTTACCATTGGGGCTGGGACAGCCACGGCACCGCGCCGAGCGATGACTTGATGACCTCCCTCCCGCTTCGCTGCAAGGAAACCGACCGCGCCAGCGCCGCGCTCGTCACCGACCTCAAGCAGCGCGGCATGCTCGACGACACGCTCATCGTGTGGGGCGGCGAATTCGGCCGCACGCCGATGAACGAGGAACGCAACGGCTCGAAACTCCTCGGCCGCGATCATCATCCGCACTGCTTCAGCCTCTGGCTGGCCGGCGGCGGCGTGAAATCGGGCACAACTTACGGCGAGACAGACGAACTCGGCTACCACGTCGCGAAGGACAAAGTGCACGTCCACGACCTTCAGGCGACGATCCTTCATTGCTTCGGCCTGGAACACACCAAGCTCACCTACCGTTTCCAGGGTCGCGACTACCGGTTGACGGACGTTCACGGCGAAGTCGTGCGAGGAATTCTCGCGTAGCAGAACAGCCTGTAGCCGCCGACGTGAGGAGGCGGAGGACGTGGAATCACCGTCCCTCCGCCTCCTCACGTCGGCGGCTACGATGGTCGGTGAGGAATGCAAGAAAGTGAGACGCGCGCCCTCCGCGCTTTCTCACGTGCGCGGGTTTGATTAGTCTGCACGTCATGCGCGTCATGGCTGCGGTAATTGTCTTCCTGGGCGGGTTTGCCATCATGGTGCTGGAGATTATTGGCGCCCGGTTTCTGGCCAGCGATTTCGGCAGTTCCTTCTACGTTTGGGTAAGCCAGATTGGCGTGGTGCTCGCCGCGCTCGCGGCGGGATACTTCCTCGGCGGCTGGCTGGCCGACCGCTTCCACGATGCTCGCAGTCCTCTCGCCGTTCATGACGCGCCGGATGTCCCGGCAACTCGGCCACGTCGGGCGCGTCAGCGGACTGGTGTATGGCATCAGTACGGCCGGCAGCATCGCGGGCGTGTTCGTTTCGGGGTACGTGCTCATTGATCACTTCACCCTATCGGGAATCTTTCGAATGACCGGCGCGCTGACCATCTGCCTCGGCCTGATGTGCTGGCTGGCTGAACGCATGTTTCAAAAGCCCGCTCACGAAACAGCACAACCATGCGAACAATAGCCGCCCTGATTTGGAGTGCGGTGACTTGTCACCGCTTTGTTCGCTTTGGCGACTTGTCGCCAAAGCAGGGCCGCGTCCAGCGGCCCGGGAGAGTTGGACGACTTCTCGCATTCGACAGCGACAAGTCGCCTGCCGAAAGCGCTGACAAGTCCGCGCACTCCAAAGTGGTTGCGGCTTTGCCGCACAGGGAGAAATGCAGGCTGATGCCATTGTTCGCCACGGGTCTTTTCACGTTCGGACTCATATTCAAGCCCGCGGCCGCCGAAGTCCTCTTCGAGAGGACTTCCGCCTACCACCAAATCCGGGTCGTGGATGAACAAGGCATCCGCACGCTGAGCTTCGACGGCTCTTTCGAAACCCGGATGTCCCTGCAGAATCCGCTGCAAGGCCATTTTGAATACACGGAATACTTCCACATGCCCTGGATCTGGCTGAATCTATCGAATGTGCTGATGATCGGCCTGGGCGGCGGCAGCACCCAGCGGTCGTATCAACACTATTACCCGACTGTTACCATCGATACCGTGGAGATCGATCCGGTGGTCGTCCAGGTGGCCCGCGATTATTTTTCCGTCAGCGAATCCTCGACGCACAAAATCCACGTGGCCGATGGCCGGGTGTTCTTGCGGCGCGCCACGAACCGTTACGACGCCATTCTCGTGGACGCTTACACCGAGAACCGCTACGGCTCATTCCTGCCCCGGCACCTGGTCACGAGGGAATTCTTCCAAATGGCCAGTGATCGCCTCTCCACCAACGGCGTTCTGGCGTACAACGTCATCGGGCAGATCTACGGTCAGCGCGCCAATCTCCTCGGCGCCATGCATCGCACGCTCAAGACGGTATTCCCCGAAGTGTATCTGTTTCCGGCAGGCGACTCGCAGAACGTCGTGTTCATGGCGGCCAAGTCGAGGCTCAAGTACAGCGCCAGCCTGGCGCAGCAGCGCGCGGTCTGGCTCGTGCAGCGACAGCGCTTCAGCCTGCCCACCTTCACCCGGCGCGCGGGCGCCTTGCGCACCGATGTCCCAGCCCCCTGGTCCGGCTCGCCGATTCTCACCGACGATTTCGCGCCCATCGAGGGTCTCTTGAAACAGGGAACTGATTGACTGCCCGGAGACGCGAACCTGCGGCAGTCGCGAAGCGAGACAGAGTATTCGCCGGCCATCTCCCGGAGGGAGAATTGACAATAGCCCACCCTCCCCACGAACCGGAGCGCCGAGCTCCTGCTCGGCGTGTCGAGACACAGAGGGTTCGCGCCGAGCGGGAGCTCGGCGCTCCGACCGCGGTTCAGGGGTTCAATGCGCGAAGATTTGCTTGGGAGAATTCTTTCAAGGGTGGGACCGAGGGAGATTTCATCGCGTCCCGAAGGGACGGCTGAGGTAAGATATTCGGTGGATTCAGCCGTCCCTTCGGGACTTACGTAATCGCGCATCTGAACCCGGCAGTGAACTGCCGGGCTATTCTCAAATCTCCCTCCGGGAGATGGGTATCGCCGGCCCAAATGTCCATTCCCTCATGGTCGATTTGCTCTCGGCCAACAACTCTCCCGGCACCAGCCTCCGGGCAGGCTTGCCTTTGGGCGCGGAGCCCGTCAGGCTGTCGGCATCATGAAAAGGCTGATCCGCATCGCGGTTCGTTTCGGAGGGGCCCGAAACGGTTAGGCGCATCATGCGCTCGTCCCGATGAAGATTCTCGGCTGGCACCTGCACTTCGGCAATAGACATGGCCAGCGGCCATCGCCATTCGCTGCCGTGCTCCCCCGAGTTCGCGCCATGCGGGAGAGCTGTGGTTGGCAGCCTTCGGCCAGTTCGGCGACCATCGAGGGGCGCAGGCATCGTCTTGCGAGCGTGCGGAAGCGAATAAGCTATCGACCACTTCCGCACGACGCGGTCGCGGAGCCGACAATATCATCGGAGCGGGCGCGCCGACTCTGGCTGGGCATTCCCATCGTTCTACTGATCACGGGAGTAGTATGGGTAGTTTTAGTCACAGATTGGAGCGACCGGAATATCGGCTACAGTGTTCGGTCTCAGCTTCCGTTCGCCCCACCTTTCCTTTCGGAACAGCTCGCGCTCACGAAGGCGCAGGAGGCGCTTGCACAGCGCGGCCTGGACACGAATGCATGGACAGCAGTGCAAATTCCGGTCCGCAAGGGCAGTGTGGCACCCGATGGTACGCGAGATGTTTATTTGTTCAGGTCGACGGCGGGCAACCCTAATTCCGGCTACATCATGTTCCAGGCTTCGGACGGCCGCGAGCCTGAGTGCATGGTCGACGTGCAGCTTCAGGGTAATCAGATCAGGTGCACCGTTTCCACCAGTTCCACTATCCGAGTGAGATGAGAAAGCTGCCTCCCAACGCCCCGCCACCACGGGCCCACAGGCAATCCGAGGCCGCCGTGACTCGCCTCGGCTGCCCCGAGTTTCGCCGCGTGCCGGCGATGGAACGGCGGTCGTTTCTTTAGGTGCGCTCACAGTTCGTGAAATATTACATTACAGCGTTTGCGATGGGAGCCTTGTGGTTCCTGGCCCTTTACCCATTCTCAAAGGCGCTGCCGTTGGGAGGTGAAGCGTTCCCCTTCGATTTGCTCACCATGTGCCTGGCAAGCCTGACTATTGCAGCTCTGTTCCGCCGGCGAATCGCACAAGCGAATCGGTATGCGTTCATGCTTCACAGTGTTTTGCTACCGTGTGTCGGGGCCTTTGTCTTTGGAATATTCCTGGTTGCATTTATGGCGATCCAGAAGGTCGCTCGCAACGAACCCTTCACTGATGCAGAAGCCTTCTTGATGTTACCGGTAACATGCGTTATCTACGGAGCCATTGGCACGTTCTTTGTTTCGATCCCGATGGGTGTCCTTTCTCAGTATGTCATGCAGAAAGTTTCAAAGCCGCGCGCCTGATACTCGGCTCGAGCCCCTGACAGCCGCCCCGCCACGACGGGCGAACGGGCCGAATGAGGAGGCCGTGACTCGCCTCGGCTGCCCCGAGTTCCGCCGGGTGCTGGCGATGGAACGGCGGTCGTTCCTCAAGGCGGGCGTGCTGGGCATGGCCGGTTTGTCGTTGGGCGAATTGCTCAAGTTCGAAGCGCTCGCCGCCGCCGCCGGCAAGTCCCCTTCCCGCGAACGCTCCGTCATCATCCTCTGGATGCGCGGCGGGCCGAGTCAGCACGAGACCTGGGACCCCAAGCCCGACGCGCCCATCGAGTATCGGGGCGAGTTCGGCGCGATTCCGACCAGGGTGCCCGGCATCCAGCTTTGCGAGTTGCTCCCGATGAGCGCGCGGATCATGGACAAGTGGTCCATCCTCCGCAGCCTGCACCACGAGGACGCCGGCCACTCGACGGGCGACCAGATTGTCTTCACCGGTTATCCGTCCGCGCCGAACCTGCCGGCCGAGGGGCCGGGCAACATCTTCCCGAGTTGCGGCTCGATCGTTGCCAAACAGCTTCAGCACCAGAACCCCCGCCTGCCCGCCTACGTGATGATTCCCCGCATGGTGCCCGGCACCGGCGCCGCCTATCTCGGCCCGGCCTTCAATCCGTTCGAGACGATGGCCGATCCGATTGGCGACAAACCGTTCAAGGTGCCCAACGTTTCCCTGCCCGCCGGCGTCTCCTTCCAACGCCTGGAGAATCGCCGTTCGCTGATGGCCTCCTTCGACAACCTGCGCCGCGACGTCGACAACAGCGGCCAGATCGAAGCGATGGACCGCTTTCACCAAAGAGCCTGGGACCTCGTCACCAGCCCCCAGGCGCGCGAGGCGTTCGATTTGGATGCCGAGCCGCGGGCGCTGCGCGAACGCTACGGAGTGATGCCCGAATTCAAGGCGCCCACGCCCGACCGTTGCGGCGTGCCCGCCTGGAGCCAGCGCCTGCTGCTGGCCCGCCGGCTCGTCGAAGCCGGTGTGCGGCTGGTGACCGTGGATTTGCGTTGGTGGGACACGCACGTGCAGGGCTTCGACACGATGCGCAACGGCTTTCTCCCGCGCTGGGACCGCGCCTACAGCGCGCTCATCGAAGACCTCTACCAACGCGGCTTGCTCGCCAGCACGATGGTGATTGCGTGGGGTGAATTTGGACGCACACCCAAGGTGAACGCGAACGCCGGCCGCGATCACTGGCCCAACGTGTTCAGCGCGGCCGTCGCCGGGGGCGGCATCCGGGGCGGGCGCGTCATCGGCGCGTCGGATGCCAAGGGCGCCGAACCGGCCGAGAACCCCAAGTCGCCGCAGGACGTGCTGGCGACGATGTATCGCCATATCGGCGTCGATGTCAGCGTTCAATATACCGACCATTCCGGCCGGCCCCATCCGGTGCTTCCGTCCGGCGCGCCCATCGACGAGTTGTTCGGGTGAAAGCCCGCTAAAGGCTCGAATCTGCTATCGTGCGCACCCAGCATTCAGGCGGCAAAAGTCTGGAGTGCGGTGACTTGTCACCGCTTTTGCCGCTTTGGCGACTTGTCGCCAAAGCAGGGCCGCGTCCAGCGGCCCGGGAGCGTTGGACGCCTTGCCGCATTCGACGGCGACAAGTCGCCTGCCGAAAGCGCGGACAGGTCCGCGCACTCCAAAGCGGTTCCGGCTCTGCCGCGCTGGGTATTCCGCCTGTCTCGCAGATCTCGAGGCAACAAATGGATGTCAGGAGCTACACTCGCGGCAGCGTGAAGAAAAACGTGGTGCCGGCGCCGACTTCGCTCTGGAGCCAGACTTCCCCGCCGTGGGCCTGGACAATGTGCTTCACAATCGACAGGCCCAGGCCGGTGCCGCCGGTGTCGCGCGAGCGGGCGCGGTCAACGCGGTAAAACCGCTCGAAGACCCGCTCGCGGCTCTCGGGAGGGATGCCGGGGCCGTCGTCGCGCACGAACAACTCAGCTTTCTTCGCGGACACGGCCCGACCGCCAATCGTGACGCGGCCCGAGGGGCGGCCGTATTTGATCGCATTCTCGACGAGGTTGAAGAGGACTTGCTGGAGCCGGTCGGCATCGACGCGGGCCGTGAGGCGCGGCGGCACTTCGTTGATGACGGTGACGGTCTTGTCCTCGACGCGGGCGCGGAGGTCGTCGATGACACGCTGCACCTCCGTGTGCAGTTCGACGGTCTGACGGTTGAGGGCGATCTGGCCGCTTTCCAGCCGCGAGACGGTGAGGAGGTCTTCGATGAGAAACGTGAGGCGTTCGGTTTGCTTCTCGATGGTCTGAAGGAAGCGGACGCGGCTGGCGGGGTCGTCGGCGGCGCCTCCGAGCAGGGTTTCGACGAATCCCTTGATGAGCGAAAGCGGCGTGCGGAGTTCGTGGCTGACGTTGGCGACGAATTCCTGCCGGGTGCGTTCGAGCTGCTTGATGAGGGTGACGTCGTGAAAGACGAGGATGGCGCCGGCCGGTGCGCCGTCGCGGTCCAGCACGGCGGCGGCGTTGACTTCGAGCCAGCGTTCGTCCATGCCGGGCAATTCGAGGGGGATTTTCAGGGCGGTACGCTCGCGTTCGACGCGCTGGACCAACTCGGCCAATTCGGCGAGGCGAAAGGCTTCGAGAATCGTCCGGCCGCGAACGTCGACGCGCAGACTGAACAGCCGCTGGAGCGACTGGTTGACGAGTTGGATGCACCCGTGGCGGTCGAGGACCAGGACGCCTTCGACCATGCTGTTGAAGACGGCTTGCTGTTGGGCGTTGGCGCGGGCGAGTTCGCGCGCGTCGCGTTCCCGGCGCGAAGCCAGCTCGCGGCGAAGCTGGCTATTCTCGCGCCGGAGGCCGGCGGCGTCAGCGGCGGGAACGCGCGGCCTTGTCGGAGGCGGCTGGCTTTTCCGGGCGCGGTTCATGGGGAGGATCAGAAGCGAGGACAGGTTACGAACAAGCATCCTGTGGGCTCCTGCCTTTGTCGGAACCTTTGTCGACTCCTGTGTCGTTTCCTTTGTCGGAGGAGGTTATCCTGGCGCGAGTCGAAGCACGGCGCATTTCGCGACAAAGATTGCGACAAAGTTCGCGACAAAGACACTCCCAACGTGGGGACAGAGTGGTCCAATATGGACACCCTCCCACGGCACCATCCTGACGGCCGAGTGCAATTCGACGAATGGGAGCCGGCGCAACAACGTAGGGCAGGCGTCTCGCCTGCCCTGGCCGCGCAAGCGGCCAAACGAGAACGCGCCTTCGGCGCTGGGCAGGCGAGACGCGTGCCCTACGTTGGTGGTTCATTCGTCGGCGAAACGGTAGCCGACACCGCGGACGGTGCCGAGGTACTTGGCCGCGGGGCCGAGCTTCTCGCGAAGCCGGCGCATGTGAGTGTCCACGGTGCGGGTGTCGATGAGGCTGTCGTATTCCCAGACGTCACGCAGGAGGGCTTCGCGGGACTGGACGCGGCCGCGGCGCAGGGCCAGCGTGGTGAGGAGCTTGAATTCGGTGGAAGTAAGTTCGAGCGGACGGCCCTTCACCTTGACTTCGTGGCGCGGGATGTCGATTGCGAGTTCCTTCCATGCGAAGTGGTCGGCCTTCTCGTGTTCGGCGACGGTGCTCCGAAGCAGGCGCTTGACGCGCAGAACCAGTTCGCGGGGGCTGAAGGGCTTGGTGACGTAGTCGTCCGCGCCGAGCTCCAGGCCGAGCACGCGATCCACTTCTGCCGCTTTAGCGGTGAGCATCACGATGGGGATGGTGGCGGTACGGGCGTCGCGCCGGAGGATTTTGCAGACTTCCAGCCCGTCCACTGCAGGAATCATCAGGTCCAGGACGATGAGGTCGGGCAGCAGGTCGCGGGCTTTCTTCAAGGCCTCCTCGCCATCGACGGCGGCGGACACGTCATAGCCGGCGCCCTTGAGGTTGAAGCCGACCAATTCGACGGCATCAGGTTCGTCGTCGACCACGAGGATCCTGGGCTTCTTCGTGCTCATGGAGCGTGGCGGGGGGCGGCCGGAGCGGTCGAAGGCGGACGGTCGAGGTCCAGGTGCCGGATATCCTCGCCTTCGTAAAGGAAGACGACTTCTTCGGCGACGTTCGTGGCGTGATCGGCGATGCGTTCGAGGCTCTTGCAAATGACCATCAGGTTCAGGCCGCGCGAGATGGCCGCGGGTTTCTCCATCATGACGGCGGTCAGTTCGCGGTGCAGGCGCTTGTTCATCTCGTCGACCTGCCTGTCGGCGGGGATGACGGCGCGGGCCTTGGCGGGGTCGCGATTCACGAACGCGTCGAGGGCGTCCTTGAGCATCCGCACGGCCAGTGCGGCCATCGGGGGGATGGAATCGGCCTGCTTCAACTGCGGTTCGTTGCTCAGGTCGATCACGCGTCGGGAAATGGTCGTCGCTTCGTCGCCCACGCGCTCGAGGTTCTGCGAAATCTTCATGGCGATCAGAATGAAGCGCAGGTTGAACGGGCCGGGTTGCTGGCCCAGCAGAGCGACGGCGTCGTTGTCGATCTCCTTTTCGAGCGAGTCGATGCGGTCGTCCTCCTCGCGGGTCTGGCGGGCGAGGTCGTCGTCGCGGCGGACGAGGGATTTGACCGCGCGGTTCACGGCGGCTTCAGCGTAACTGGCCATGGTCAGGAGCTTTTCCTTCAGGCTGGCCAGGGCGTTCTGGGTCAGATCAGGCACAGTGGCGAAGCGATGGCTAAGCAAACCCGAGGCGGCGCTGCGGTGCAAAGCCAAATCTTCGGGCCATTTCCAGATTGTCAGCCGCGGATGGCTGCCTATATTCGCCGCTCCTGATTTGATGACCATGAACACTACTCCCCTCCGCGTAGCGGTCACCGGCGCCGCCGGCCAGATTGGTTACTCGCTCCTCTTCCGCATCTCCTCCGGCGCGCTGTTCGGGCCGAGCCAGCCCGTCATCCTCCACCTCATCGAGATTCCCGACGAGAAGGCCATCAAGGCCCTGAACGGCGTCGTGATGGAACTCGAAGACTGCGCCTTCCCATTGCTCAAGGGAATCATCCCGACGGCCGACCTCTCGGAGGGATTTAAGGGCGTCAATTGGTCCATTCTCGTCGGCGCCGTCCCCCGCAAGCAGGGCATGGAACGCAAGGATCTGCTCGGCATCAACGGCCGGATTTTCACCGGCCAGGGCCAGGCGATCCAGAAGAATGCCGCGCCGGACGTGCGCGTGCTTGTCGTCGGCAATCCGTGCAACACCAACGCCTTGATCGCGATGAACAATGCCCCCGGCGTTCCATCCGATCGGTGGTTCGCCATGACGATGCTCGACGAGAACCGCGCAAAGACACAATTGGCGAGGAAGGCCAGCGCGGACGTCGCTGCCGTGAGCAACCTCGCCATCTGGGGCAATCACAGCTCGACCATGTATCCCGACTTCTTCAACGCAAAGATTCGCAACCGCCCCGTGCTCGAAGTCATCGGCCACCGGGAGTGGCTCGAGAAGGACTTCATCTCCATCGTGCAGAAGCGCGGCGCGGCGATCATTGAGGCACGCGGGCTTTCCAGCGCCGCCAGCGCGGCCAACGCCGTCGTCGACACGGTGCGCCGCCTTACCACACCCACGCCCTCGGGCGATTGGTTCAGCGTGGCCGTCTGCTCGGACGGCAGCTATGGCATCGAGAAGGGACTTCTCTTCAGCTATCCGATGCGCAGCGACGGCAGGAAGTGGGAGATCGTCCAGGGCGTGCCCGTGAATGACTTCAGCCGCGCGAAGCTCACGGCGACGGAGAGCGAACTGAAGGAAGAGAAGTCGCTCGTGGCGGAATTACTCCCAAAGTAGCGTCGTGCGGCGACGTTGCCAGCAGGGGGCGCCGACTTCCTGAAATGCTCTATCGACGCGTTTCCAAACCCGCCAGCCACGCCGCGCCCATGTGTTTCATGGTCCACTCCGTGATGCCAAGTCTCCGAGCACTAGCGTCAGTACACCCGTGCCGATGCCAAGCACTATGCAAGCCTTTGCTCTCGCCCGCACCGGCCAGTGGCTCGTCCGCACGCCCGCGAGCGCAAACAGCGGACCAACCATCAGACGATCCAGGAGATTAACAAGGGGAAAGCTCCACTTGTTGAGTAACGGCTGATCCAAGAGCGCCAGCGAACCTCCGATGAACGAAACGCCCGCAACAAAGCTGCAAAACATAGTCGCCAATATCAGTGCGATGATCATGCCGCGCAACAGGTACTCGATAAGGAGTTCAGGGTCTGAATTCTATTTGTGCTGGAGAGTTTGGGCTTGAAAACGGCTTTGTCCAGAGAATTGCAGGGGCCATAGTCACTCGCTCCCTGAGACAGCGGGGCAAAGGCCCAACCCGGCCGGACAGCGGCTGACGCCCAATCCGAAGTTGAGAAAAGATTTGATTCCATCCGTTGATTTTTGGTCGCAAATAACCGGAGAATGGCTAAGTTGCACGCCATGAGTGTTGAGCAGATTGAAGAGCAAATACGGCAGTTGCCGGCGGACGAGCTGGCAAGATTGACTCAATGGTTTGGCGGATTCCTCGCCGGGCGCGTCTCGGCCGCGCCGTCGGATGTATCGGCAACCTGGCAGGAGCCGCCGGAACTGATCGCCGAATTGGAGCGTCGCCTGACCGAATTCAAGGCCGACTCCGCCATCGCGGCCCCGTTCGAGCCGGATTACTTCGACAATTTGAAACGCCAACTCGCCGATGAGCGCGCCAAGAAGGCATCCGCTCGCTAAGGCGGATATCGAGCGCGAAGCCCGGTGGTATGAGGAGCGGAAGCCGGGCCTGGGAGATGAATTCGTTGAGGAAGTGAACCGCATTATCCGCGTCATTGGCGAACAGCCCTTCCGTTACAGCATTCGTTTCAGCCAATGGCGAAGGGCAAATCTACGCCGGTTTGCACATGCGGTTTTCTACCAGGTATTTGACAACGAGCCTGTGGTTTTCGCTGTTCTTCACGCCAAACAAGACCATCCGGGCATCCTGGAGGGCAGACAGATTGCGACGTAGCGCGAATATTTTGAGGAGGCGGAAATGTTTCGCCGACCTGCTGAAGAAAACCCGCCTCGTTACCTCAGCGGCTACGAAGCCGCAGCCGTTGCTTAACGGGCGGTTAAAGCCCGAGGACACCCTTCAACTTCTCAAACACCACTTTCTGCGTCTCAGGCGAGAAACGGTTGTAGTCGTCCAACTCATGGAATTCGAGCGCGCCGCGGCCGTTCAGCAACTCGTAAACCTTGTTCGCCTCCTGCACACTTACCTTCACGTCGGCCAGCGTGGATTGATAGTCGATCTTCGGCGCGAAGATCAAGGCGCGGCGCGGCGCAATCATCGCCAGTAGCTCGTGGTAGTCATAGGGAACGCGACTCTCATGGCCGATGAACGACGCGAGCCGCGGCTGGAGCGGCAGCCACGTCGACCAGCGCGCAAGGCCGCCGGTGCCTTTGGCGGCCGTGTCGAGGCGCATCGGCGTGAAACCGGCGACGCTTACGACCCCGGCCACCCGCTCGTCGAGCGCGGCCGCGTGTAATCCGATCATCCCGCCGGTCGCGTAGCCCAGCAGCCAAATGCGTTTCGGGTCGATGAAGTCAATCTTCTCCAGCGCCTCGACGGCCGCCAGCGTGTCCTCCACCTGCTTGCCGAGCAGCGACCAGTGCGGGTAACGAAGGTAGAAGTTTCGCACTTCCTCGATCCGAGTGCCGTTCCCGATCTGGTCGAAGGCGAACACGGCGCAGCCCAGGCGCGCGAGGGCCACGTGCGGGTTCTCGCCGCGCTTGTAGCCCGCGCAGTAACCGTGCGAGACGGAGATTGGATGAAGCCAGACGACGACCGGGAGTTTCGCCGTCCGCTTGTCCGCGTTCGTCGGGTAGTAAAGATCGCCCGCGATGTAGTTGCCGAAGTTGACCGAGCGCTTCGCCAGCCCAGCAGGGAGGGTAGCGCGGCCGAGCTGCGTGGCGAGCGGGTTCGCCTCGGCGCCGTAGCCGCCGGGTTCGCTGGGCGAAAAGGGCGGCGCCTGGCCCAGCCCCCAGAGCACGCGCTCGCGAACGGCCGGAAGCTTCCTGCGCCACGCCTCCGCCGAGGCGATCTCCAAGCCGTCCGGCGCGCGCAAAAGATTGCTCAGGGAGCCGGACTCGAACTGCTCGGGATCAATCTCCTCCTTGCTGGCTTGTTGCCACGCTGTGAAGGTGGGAAAGATCGCCGCGTCCGGCAACGCGAACGGGGCGCGCTTGAACACGCTGTCCAGCCAGTCCACGTACGCTTCAATGTCCTCGGCGCGCGTCTCGTGGCCGCCGGGTCGATAGCGGAGATTCAGATCCGCAGTCCGTTCGAGCAATTCGTAAGCGCGGCGGGCCGAATAGTAGGTCTGTTCAATCGCCCAGAGGCTCTCGACGCCGTCGTTGAGCGCCGAAGAAATCAGGCACGGCCTCGGAGCGATGCAGGCAATGAGTTCGGGCTGATCGATCGGCAACTTGTTCTCACGCCCGGCAAAGAAGCGCAGCCGGGGATGCAACCAGTCAGGAAACGCGCGCGTGATGTTCTCGATGCCCTCGCCGAATTGCGTCTCGCTGAACAGCCGGTAGGAACACGCCCCGCCCGCGCCCGAGCTGCTGGAAATAACGGCCTTGATGCGCGAGTCGAACGCCGCGGCGATGAGCGAAGTCTTCCCGTTCCTCGAGTGGCCGGTCAGCGCAATTTTCTCCCGGTCGACAAACTTCAGCGTGTGCAGATAATCGACACAGCGGCTCGCGGCCCACGCGCGGCGCGTGAGCTTCGTCCAGTCGGCCTCCGGCCAGAATCCCTTCCACGCCTCGGTGTCGTCGCGCGAATCCGCGCCCGCGTAGACGCAGCCGATGTAGCCGCGACTCACCGCGACCAGCGCCCACCGGCGATGCGTGTCTTGCGTGATGAAGACGGGCAACGGCGGCTTGGCGTCCGGGATGATCAGTTCGATCCGGAGGTTCGCGGCGCGGGCCGGACCGAACTCCAGGGTCATTTCCTGCACCAGCGAGCCGCCTTCGTTGCGCTCGCGAAAGCCGGCCACGTTCAGGTTCGTCGGCGACACGGGCCACGAGCCGGTGACGTAATGCTGGAAAAGCGCGAGCAATTCCTCGCGGCGCTTCGGCCAGTCGCTCCAGCTCGCCTGCCGGCCGCTGGCGAAGCGAAGCGGGTCGGGCAGGAACGGCACGGAGGGCAAATTGTCGAAGTCCGGCGGGTGCGTGCCGGTCTGCTTCAGCCATTCCTCCCACGGCTCGCTCCTGGGGAGCGTGCGGAGGATTTGCGCCAGCAGTTCCTGCTGCGTTTCCGTCGGCGGCGCGGGCGCCGAAGCGCCTCGTATGTTGTTAAGCAAGGCAAGTGCAGCGCAGGCCGCGATGCAGGTGAGGCGTATCGTCATGGGTCCTCGGGTGTCGGGCAAGGGATAGCGGGCCGACCCGCCCGCGGCAATGAAAGAATTCGTGCTGGCGGAAATTCGCTGCTTCCGCTATGCCGATACCCGTTCTCCATGGCCTGGCGCATTCACGACAGCGTGCGGCGCGGCGAAGTCGACAATCGCCGGCGCGGCGTCGTGCGCGGCCGGATCTGGCTGGACGGCTACGCCGAGCCTGTCGTGCTCGAGCTGGCTGGCAACGCCTGCCCGGACCTGGCCGGTTGCCTGCTGACCTTCGAGAACCCCGGCCCGACGATCCCAATGCGCACCGACGCGACCATGAACCGGGAGCAGCGCGGTTCCATCGGCGATCTCACGGCCTCGCGCAAAGTTCGCGTGTTCGATATCCCTTTCGAAGAAGCCTACGAGAAGCTCAAGAAGAAGATTCCGGTGCCGGAACACATGGCCAACTGCCTTTACCTGGAATGGTTCAGCCAAGCCAACGGACGCGTCGTCATTGAAAGCACTGAATACAAGCTCACGATTTCCGCCCCCGAGTGGACGCTCTCACCCGAGGAGGAACAGCGACGCCAGCGTGAAGCGGCGGCGGGGTTCACTGGCTTTCTGGGCAAACTCAGCGAGGCGCTTGCCGCCCAAAAACACGAACCGCCCGAGGACAAGGAATGGGACGAGTTCGATTACGAGCAGTTCATGCGCGAGGGGGACGCACGCACGGACAAGTACATGGAACTCCTCGACAAATATATGGATCACCCCGACCGGGACAGAATTGTCGCGCGCGAGATGGGATGGACGCACCTTGAAGAAGGGCTCGACGAGGAGCAGGAAGACAACGGCCTGAAGCCTGGTTCAAAGTCAGACGAGGACGCCGGGAAAGGCGATTCCGCCGACCCCGCCGGCGCCGGCGACAAGTTCGACGTCGACGAGATCAACCGCATCTGCGCCGAGGCCGCCGAAGAGCCGCTCCAGCCCGATCCGCTGACCGAGGGCGTCGACTGGGTGCGCCGCGAGAACGGGGACATCTCACACCCGCTGTCGCTTCGGGCTTTCAATGCCAGCATCGCGCTTTCGAACAAGTGCAAGGAGTTGGGCAAGAGCAAGGCCGACGACGAGGATCTCTGCGCCTTCCTCAGTGAATTCCAGATTACTGGCGCCAAACTCGCCGGCGCGCTCAACAGCCTGGCTTACGGGCGCGATTTGCGGGAGGGCTCGTTCACCGTCGCCTGCCTCAAGCGGGCACTGGGCCACCTTCATGCCGCCCAGGCCGCGCTCGAGCGTGTGGCCGCAAAGGGCCTTTTTCCAACGGAAACCCTGGCCGACAACAGAACCGAGCTGTTCGCGATCCGCGAGGAGATTCTCCGGCTCATGGACGAATTCCGCGGGCGCAAATCGTGAACAGCTGGGCGGGGTCGGCGGAATCGGTATTTACCACGAATGGCAACGCTTCTCGGAAACTCACGGGCTGCGCCAAAACCTTTGTCCCGAAGGGACATCCTGAGAATAGCCCAGCGTTTCAACGCTGGGTTCAAGGGCAGACAGAGTCTCGTCCCGAAGGGACGGCTGAACTCGTGCCACCAATACTTCCAGTCAGCCGTCCCTTCGGGACTGATACAATTTACGATGGACTCCCGGCGTTGAAACGCCGGGCGATTTTCAATCATCCCTCCGGGATGTTGCCTGCGGCCCGCTTGCGAAACGCTTTCGTGGATTCCCGAACGGCATTACTCCTGATAGACACGAATCCGTCGGGGCAGAGCAGAGAGATGCAGATCCCATGAGTGTCCATTCGGAGTTTCTCATCCGTGTCGGCGCGGCATCAGAACAGCGCCGGCACGCCTTCCTCCAGGATTTTCAAATGATGAGTCAGCTCCTGCTGGTGGGCCAGTTCGCTCAGCCAGCGGGGCGGCTCATCGAGCGGCTCGAAGGAGAGTTTGAAGGTGCCGAAGTGCATCGGGACGAACCACCGGGAGCCCAGATCGCGGAAGGCTTTCAGCGCCTCGTCCGGCCCCATGTGGACGTGGCGGAACGTGTCCGGGTAATACGCGCCGATGGGCAGCAGGGCGATCTCCGGCTGGAGGTGCCGGCCGATTTCCTTGAAGCCGTCGAAGTAGGCGCTGTCGCCCGCGTGATAGATCGTGCGGCCCTGGTGTCGGAGCACAAAGCCGCCGTAACCGCGGTGCTCGTCGCGAATCGTCCGCGCGCCCCAGTGCTTGCAGGGCGTCAACGTGACGTTCCAATCCGCGTGCGAAAAACTCTCCCATTTCTGAAGCTCGATGATCCGCGTGAAGCCGAGGTCGTGCGCCAGCTCGCCGACACCCCAGGGCATGACGCCGATCTTGGGTGCGGGCAGCTTGCGGAGCGTCGGCTTGTGAAAATGATCGAAGTGCGCGTGCGTGAGCAGCACGAGGTCGATTGGCGGGAGGTCCTTGAGGCGAAGCCCCGCCCGCTTGAGGCGTTTCAGAAAGAAGAGCCAGTTGGCGAAATTCGGATCGACCAGCACGTTCAGGTCGCTGAACTGGATGAGGAACGACGCGTGGCCAATCCAGGTGATCGCGACGTGCCCGCGCGTGAGCTTGGGAAAGACCGGCCGGCGGTGCTGGCCCGTGCGGGGCGTCAGCCACGCCTTCCAGACCATCTCGTAGAAAAAGGTGCGCGGATTGAAATGATTGCTTGGGGTCAGTTCCTTGAACGACCGCGGCAGCCTCGGGCGCGGACGCGAATTCTCCGGCGAATGATGTGAATCGTGTTTCAAGCCAGAATGTCGTGGATGACTTCACCGTGGACGTCGGTCAGCCGGCGCTGGATGCCATTGTGGTAAAAGGTCAGTTGCCGGTGATCGATCCCGAGAAGGTGCAGCACCGTCGCCAGGTAATCGTAGACCTGCGTCTTCTTCTCGGAAGCGAAGAAGCCTACCTCGTCGGTCGCGCCGTGGGAGTAGCCGGGCTTCAGACCGGCGCCGGCCATCCAGATGGTGAACCCCAGCGGATGATGGTCGCGCCCGGGAGCGCCGACCCCTTGGGTGATCGGCGTGCGGCCGAATTCGGTGGTCCAAAGCACCAGAGTGTCGTCGAGCAGGCCGCGGGACCGGAGGTCCTTCAGCAGCGCGGCGACGGGCTGGTCCATGCTGGCGGCCTGCTTGAGGTGGTTGTCGCGAAGGTCTTCGTGGCCGTCCCAGTTGATGCGCGGCGAACCGAACGCTCCGCCGTGAAAAAGCTGCACGAACCGCACTCCTTTCTCGAGCAGCCGGCGGGCCAGGAGACAGTTCCTGCCAAAGCCCGCCGTCGCCGGCTGGTCGAGTCCGTAGAGGCGTTTGGTGGCTTCGCCCTCGGACTCGATGCGGACGGCCTCGGGCACGCTGAGTTGCATGCGCGCGGCCAGTTCGTAAGAGCGAAGCCGCGCGGCCAGCGCCGTCTCGGCCGGATGCGCGTCGAGGAACTGCTGGTTCATCCTGGCCAGCAGCGCCGACTCGGCCTGGCGGCGCGCGGGCGTGACGTGCGGCGGCGTGTTGAGGTCGGTAATCGGCTCGGCGCCGGGGCGAAATGCCACGCCCTGGTGCACCGCCGGCAGGAATCCGCTCGTCCAGTTGATCGCGCCGCCTGCCGGGAGCTGGCGCGGGTCGGGCAGCACGACGTAGGCGGGTAGATCCTGGTTTTCCGACCCCAGCCCGTACGAGAGCCACGCGCCGAGACAGGGAAAGCCGTTCATCGTGAAGCCGGTGTTCATGAAGAACGTGGCGGGCGTGTGGTTGGAACTCTTCGCGTGCATCGCGTAGAGGAACGTCATCTCGTCCACGCACGTGGCCAGTCGGGGGAGCAAATCGCTCATCCACAGGCCGCTCTGGCCGTGCCGGCGGAAGGTGAACTGGCTTTTCATCAATCGGCCGGGCCGTCCAAAGAACGTGTCGATCTTGCCCTTGCTCGTGAGTTCCTCGCCGTGGCGTTTTTCCAGCTCGGGTTTGTAGTCGAACGTGTCGATGTGGCTGACGCCGCCGCAGGCGCAGATGTGAACGACGCGTTTGGCCCTCGCCGGGAAACGGGTGGGCCTGGGTGCGTAGGGCGAGGCCATCTGCACTGTGGAAACCTCGGCCGCCCGGGCCTCCCGCTGAAGCAGCCAGGCAAGCGCGACGCCGCTCAAGCCGGCGCCGGCTTCCCACAGGAAGCGCCGGCGCGTCACGTCCGGCGCGCGTGGCGGCGAGTGAGGCGAGGTGTTCATGAGGCTGATGTCACCCCAAGCTACCGCGAGGCAGGGAAGCCTTCGACAAGTTTATCCGGAGAGACACGAATTTCACGAATTGTCGCGAATTCCGGACCGCGTTTTCCCTTCGTGTCAATTCGTGAAATTCGTGTCTGCAGGTTCTACTGCGCCCCACCGCGAAGCAGCCGTTCTAGTGATTGAACAAAAACTCTTTCGTGTTAATCAGCGCCCACACGATGTCTTCGTATGCCAGGCGGCGGCCATTGACGGCGTTGCCTTTCTCGTCGCTGCTTTTCGCGGCGCCTTTTTCAAGGTGCGCTTTGGCGACCTGAAGTTCCTCGGGCTTGGGATCGCGCGAGTAGGCCCAACTGTAGAGGTCGCGGAGCTTTTCGTCGTC
>WNGA01014967.1_pt1 | contig 22570 bp, 22 predicted proteins | sample 5400061 | NCBI WGS metagenome assembly WNGA01 (sample SAMN13153366, study PRJNA577476) | soil metagenome | isolation source: 100 cm soil or saprolite under grassland replicate 2 | place: USA:California | collected 2016-06-15
GCCGGGAGAGCGAGGTGCTCGCACTGATGGCCGAGGGGCGCTCCAACACAGCGATCGCCGATGCGCTCGTCATCGGCGAGGGAGCCGTAGAGAAGCACGTGGCGAACATCTTCGCAAAGCTGGGTCTGCCGGTCTCCGACAGCGACAACCGTCGGGTACTGGCCGTTCTGCGCTACCTGGAGTCGGGACGGGCCCTATCGACCCGGCGCAGCACCTCAGGTCGAACGCTTCAGCCGTAACCGCTGTCGGGGTCGCACAAAGCGTCGCAGCTCTGGTCCGACTCCCCCACGATCCGAACCCGCGCATTCGGAGATGGGCCGGGAGGGAGACCGCGCCCGTCGCCCGCCTCGGACGTGGCCGGTTCACCGCTTTGGGGTCGCGCGGAGAGGGAGTACCATCACAAGACGGCGGTTCCGGGCGCCTCTAGGTCCGCGGGCAGAGCTGCAAGCTCACCGGTTGCTTGGGCATGATGGATGGCTAGTCTTTCCCGCCCGATGCAAGCGGACCCCGGGCACAAGGGAAGGGCTGCCATGCCCGGTGGGCCACGTTCGCTGCCTCGCCGGCCAAGCCTGCGGTACTTGAAGCTAGAGGCGAAACGCCGCTTGGCCGCTGGCGAGTTTGCCGCCCTGCACGACGCGCAGGCGGCCATCGCCTGGGAGCATGGCCTGCCGAACTGGACCGCGCTCAAGCAGCTCATCTGCGGCCAGGCCCAGCAGCAAAGCCACGCGCTGGCGCAAGTGCGATGGGTGATCGCCCGTTTCAGGGACGCCGGCGAACCGGGCTGGATCGCCCCCGACGATGACGAGCTACGACTGCATTTCGATGACCAGTTCTTGAGCGAGGTTCCGGCCGCCGAGCTGATCGCGGCGATCACCAGCGTGGCCGCGGACCTGCGCGAGGAGCCCACCGTCATTGGCCAGGCGCCGCTGTCCGCCCACATCCAGATCGGGGGCCTGGAGGTCTTCGCGGCGGCCGAGGCCAACCCGCCGCACCGGCTAACCGGGCTGCAGGCGCCTCCCACTGGCAGGCGGATCACCGACCCTCGCGTGGCGGCACCGCCGCCTGCCCGTGCCCTCGGCGAGGTTCCCGCTGAGATGGCCGGGATCGCGAATGAGGCCTTCGCCGAGCTGGGCCTGGCCGCCCTGGTCCTGGCCGGCGGCGGCTCGGACACCGCAGCGTGGGTGGTTGCGCGGGGCTGGGCGGACCTGGACCGGGGCGGGGTGCTGGACCCCGGCCACCGGTTCCCGGCACTGGGCATCGCCGCGCTGGTCACCGCCACCGCCGTGCTGCGGCTCATCGCCGACGGCCGCGTCGGTCTCGATAGCCCCGCCAGCGAATGCCTGCGGGTGGTGCGCCTGGCTGACGACACCATCACCGTCAGGGAACTGCTCAGCCACACCGCCGGGGTCGACAGCCCCGCCCCCGCCGAGCTGTTCGCGGACACCGTCCCTGACCTGGTAACGCTGGCCGGCCCGGTGATCGCCTGCAGCGGCACGCGCGGGGTCGTCCGGCCCAGCAACGGCGGGTACGCCGTGCTCGGGCAGCTGATCGCCGATGTCACCGGATCACCCTACCGCGACGCGGTCACCCGCCTCGTGCTGGAGCCCCTCAAGATGCACGACTCGTCGTTCCCCGCCCGCTCGGCTGACCTCGGCCCCGATGCGGTCAGCGGCTACAACGTGACACCGGAGGGCACCTTCGTGCCGGTTCCGGCCATGATCTCCACCATCCCGGCCGTCGGCGGGCTGTGGGCGACGGGGGCCGACCTCGTGCGCCTGGGGACCGGGTGGTCGTCGCTGCTGCCCGCGGCGCTCGCGCGCGAGGCGCTCACGCCGCAGGTCGCACCGGAACCCGGCGGGCGTCGGGTGGGCCTTGGCTGGCTCATCAGCCCCCGCGGCGATGTCGCCGTGCACGCCGGGGCTGGCCCCGGGGCCACCGCATCCCTGCTCGTCCGCATCCGCGACAACCAGGTTCACCTAACCATGACGAACAGGTGTACCAGCCGTACCCGGGTGGCGCCCAGATACCCGAAACTCCGCGGCCGCCCGCCCCGGCTTCCGTGCGCAACGCCGTCAAGGTCATGTACGCGGGCGCGGTCGCGAGCCTGATCGGCATCATCATTGACCTCACAACGTTGAGCGCCACCAAGAGCGCCATCGAGAAGCATTCCCCGCAGCTCACGACGAGCCAGGTCAACGGGATGCAGCACGCCCTGGTGACCAGCGCGATTGTCGGTGGCCTGATCGGCGCTGGCCTGTGGATCTTCATCGCGCAGGCGTGCAAGAGCGGCAAGAGCTGGGCACGGATCACCGGAACGGTGTTGTTTGGCGTCAACACTGTCCAGGGTGGTCTGAGCAACCTCGTCGTACCTGAGGCCGCCCTGGTGAAGATCTTCTGGTTCGTCGTCTGGCTGATCGGGCTGGCTGCGGTGGTGCTCCTGTGGCGGGGCACCTCCAGCGCCTTCTTCAAGGGAACCCAGTCATGATCGAGGTGGACCAGCTCAGCAAGCGCTTCGGCCCCGTGACCGCGGTCGACGGCCTCAGCTTTGCGGTCCGGCCCGGGCACGTGACCGGTTTTCTCGGGCCGAACGGCGCCGGCAAGTCGACCACGATGCGGTTGATCCTCGGCCTGGACCACCCCAACACCGGGACCGCGACGATCGGCGGCAAGCGCTACCGCGACCTGGTCGAGCCGCTGCGCGTGGTCGGGGCGCTGTTGGAGGCCAAGGCCGTCCACACCGGTCGCAGCGCCTACAACCACCTGCTCGTGCTGGCGCAGACCCAGGGCCTGCCACGCAAACGGGTCGACGAGGTGATCGACCTGGTCGGGCTGCGCGACGTGGCCGACAAGCGAGTCGGCGGCTTCTCCCTCGGCATGGGCCAGCGTCTGGGGCTGGCCGCCGCGCTGCTGGGCGATCCCCGGGTGCTGGTTCTGGACGAGCCGGTCAACGGGCTGGACCCGGAGGGGATCGTCTGGGTCCGGAACCTGATGAAATACCTGGCCGGGCAGGGCCGGACCGTCTTCGTCTCCAGCCACCTGATGAACGAGATGGCGGTCACCGCCGAGCAGCTGATCGTGATCGGCCGCGGGCGGCTGATCGCCGACTGCGCCACCGACGAGTTCATCGCCCGCAGCTCCCAGCGGTCGGTACTGGTGAAGTCCCCGGACGCGGCCCGGCTGACTGAGCTGATCACCGCCGAGGGCGGCCTGGTCAAGGCCAACAACGGCCAAGCGCTGACCGTCGGTGGACTGCCGGCACCGCGGATCGGCGAGTTGGCGGCGCGTGAGGGCCTCGTCCTGCACGAACTGACCCCGCAGCTCGCCTCGCTGGAGGAGGCGTTCATGGAGCTGACGCGCGACAGCGTGGAGTACGACAGCCGGACCAGCCAGCCGGCCGCGACCAAGATCCAGGCATCGCCCACGGAGGGCACCCGATGAGCACCGTGACGCCTGCCCCGCCCGCGCCGGTCGCCCTCGCGTCCGCGCCGGTCCGTTTCGGCCGGCTGCTGCTGTCGGAGTGGACGAAGATCCGCTCGGTCCGCTCGACCGTCGCCTCGCTGGGGCTGCTGGTCGTGCTGACCCTCGGCTTCACCGCGCTGCTCACCTGGCTAACGGTGTCGCAGTGGAGCAGGGCCGACCCGAGCCAGCAGCGCCAGCTCATGGCCGACCCGGTCAGCACGATCCTGAGTTCCGGCTTCCAGCTCAGCCAGCTCACCATCTGCGTCCTCGGCGTCCTGGTGATCACCAGCGAGTACGCCACCGGCATGATCCGCGCCAGCCTGCTCGCGGTGCCGCACCGCGTCCCGATGCTGGCTGCCAAGTCGGTCGTCTTCGCCGTGCTGGTGTTCGTCGTCGGCGAGCTGGTCGCGTTCCCGTCGTTCTTCATCGGCGCAGCCATCCTGCACGGTAGGGCGCCGGTCTCCCTCGGCGACCCGGGCGTGCTGCGCGCGGTGATCGGCAGCGGGCTGTACCTGGCCGTGCTCGGCCTGTTCGCCCTGGCCATCGGCGGCCTGGTCCGGCATACCGCCGCCGGGATCACGGGCGTGATCGGCTTCGTCCTGGTCCTGGCGCCGCTGGCCCAGCTGCTGCCCGGCAGCTTCGGCAAGCACGTGCACGCCTACCTGCCGTCCGAGGCCGGCCATCTGATCGCCCAAGCCCACCAGGGTCCCCACGACCTGCTCACGCCCTGGCAGGGGTTCGGCGTCTTCTGCCTGTGGACCGCGGCGGCGCTCGGCGCGGCGGCGTACCTCCTCCAGCGGCGAGATGCCTGACTTGCGCGGGTCCCGGCACCAGCCAAGGCATCAGGGCATGGCATGCACCGCAAGCGCAAAATGCTGGTCACCATGGCTACGGGTAGGGGTAAGCGAGGCGAAGTCTGTGGTCGTCGCGGTCGTCGTGGCGCTCACCGCGCACTTTGCCTGGGGCATGAAGCCCGTCAAGGTTTAGGGTGACCGTGACCGGTTCCATCGCACCGTCCTACAGTTGGCCCTATGCGGATCTGGGTCATCGACGCCTTTACCGACCGGCCGTTCGCCGGCAACCCCGCCGCCGTCTGCCTGCTCGACACCAACGCCTGGCCCGACCGGGTCTGGATGCTGCAGCTCGCCGCCGAGCTGCACCTGGAGACCGCCTTCGCCCACCCACTGCCCGCCGCCGCCGACGCCGACTGGGCACTGCGCTGGTTCACCCCCACCGCCGAAAGCAACCTGTGTGGCCACGCCACCCTGGCCACCGCCCATGCCCTGCACAGCGATCGCGGAACCCTCGGCACCGTCCGTTTCGCCAGCCGCTTCGGCGTCCTGATCGCCCACAGCCGCCGCGACGGCACCATCACGCTGGACTTCCCCGCCGCACGCCCCACCCAGGCAGCGGCCCCCGACGGTCTGGCCGAGGCGCTCGGCGCCACGCCCCAGGCCATCTATCACACCGGCGCCCTCGGCGACCTGCTCGCCGTCCTGGCCGACGAGGCCACCGTCCGCGCCCTGACCCCCGACCTGGCCGCCCTGGCCGACCTGACCCGCCGGGACGGCATCCGCGGGATCATCGCTACCGCCCCGGCGGACGAACCGGACCGCGGCTACGACTTCGTCTCCCGCTACTTCGCACCCGCCGGCGGCATCCCCGAGGACCCGGTCACTGGCAGCGCCCATACCGCCCTGGCGCCCTACTGGTCCAGCCGCCTGGGCCGCGACCGCCTCACCGGGCTGCAGGTGTCCACCCGCACCGGCCTGGTCCGCACCGCCGTCCGCGGCGACCGCGTGCACCTCACCGGCCACGCCGTCACCATCCTCGACGGCGCCTTGCACCACCCCGCTGGATAACGCCAGGCGGTGCTGGCCGTGCTTACCATCTCGAACCGTGCAGATGCCCAATCTCAGCGAGCCCGCCCGTAGTGCCCACCGTCCACCACGGGTACTTCTGGCTGGTCGAGCCGTCGGGCTCCAGGGTGCCCGACCTGTCGATGCCGTCAAGTACAAGCACGGTCCACAGCTCGCTGTTGCCGTGATGTTGGGAGCTGGGTCGCTCGCCAGGCGGCCCGCTCTCGCCAGGTCCTGAACAGCTACGTTTGGGCGTAGGCGCCCCGCTCGAGCAACTCCTTCAGCTTCTGTTCGTCCCTCGGCAGCTGTTTTGCGAGCCGACGGGCGAGGAGCGGAACCAGCAGCTTGCCGATCCCGTGCCCCTGGAACTCGCAGGAGATCGTGACGCGCGACCGCTTGCCGTCATCGAGCGGCGCAACCGTGCCGTTGGCAATGGCGATGACCGGGATGCCGCCGACACCGTGGTTCGCCCAGGTCCTGGGAGGATGCAGCTCGACCATGTCGTCAGCCAACCGCCGAGGTTCTGGACGCTGCTGATGTCGGCGCGGCTGAGCCGGAGCCAGGCATCCTGCACGGCGTCGTCGGCCTCGCTGAGTGAGCCGAGCATCCGGTAGGCCACCGCCCGCAGATGGCTGCGGTGGGCCTGGAACCGCTCCGCCAGCCAGTCGCCCTCGTCCACCGGTCACATTTCCCTCGTCGCGGTCCGTCATAGCAGTGACGAACCAAACCCAGCCGATGTGACAAGGAGGCACGACATGGCACGCATATCGCTCGATCCGCCACGGACGTTGTCGTACCGGATCGGCGGGTGGATGTGAAGGTCAAGGACCTGGCCGGCCTGGCCGCGGCCGTCAAGATCGGCTGCCCGTGGTGCATGGACTTCGGCTACTGGGCGCTGCACACCCATGGCATCCCGCGCGAGAAGATCGAGGCGGTGCCGCGGTGGCGGGACAGCGAGCTGTTCGATCCGCTGGAGCGACTGGTCATGGAGTACACCGAGGCGATGACCAAGACGCCGCCCACCGTCGACGATGAGCTCGTCAAGAGGCTGCTGGACCACCTTGACGAGGCACAAATGGTCGAGCTTACGATGATCATCTGCTTGGAGAACGTGCGGTCGCGGTTCAACTCGGCCGTCGGGCTGACCAGCCAAGGATTCAAAGACCGCTGCGAGATTCCACAGCTGAAAGGGCCCGCCTGACGGGTCCATCGGCATGACACCAGCGACCTCCACCATTGCCGCTCCCCGCGGCTTGGCCAAGACCGACCTGCAGCAGGTCTTCGCCGCCGATGTGCCAGTCGCTCGGGAACTCGCGGCACCAACGCCACGTCGAACCTACTAACGCTGGAGGTTGAGTTCAGGGAGCGGGGATCCTGGCCGGGTCCCCGCTTCCGGTCGATTGGCCCTACGGCCAGCGCTCTGTCGGCCATGGACTCGATGATCGGGATACGCCTTCGCCCGCGCGACGCTGGGTCCGGCCTGCGGGAGCGGCGTTTCCGGATCGTGCGGCGGGGCCTGGCTGTCGCGGCCTGGTCCCGGAAGGATGTCCGAAGCGGGCGGCTGGCGCCGACGTCACCTGTGAGATGCACCGATGGGGTGCCGTCCGCGAAGGGAGCAGACCATGAAGTACATGATCCTGGTCTACGCGTCGCAGCAGGACTACGACGGGATGGCGGGGAAGGCAGGCGACTACCCGGCGTGGTCGGCGGAGGAGTTCGCCGCGCTGGGTGCGTTCATGGAGTCGTTCAACGCCGAGCTGGCCAAGTCTGGGGAGCTGGTGGAGACGCGCGGCCTGGCTGCTCCGGTTCACACCAGGAGGGTCCAGCTGCAGAACGGCGTCCCGGTCGTGACCGACGGTCCCTACGCCGAGGCCCAGGAGGTCCTCGCCGGCTACTGGGTCGTCGAGTGCGACAGCTTCGACCGTGCCACCGAGCTCGCCGCCCGGCTGTCGGCCTGCCCAGCCCCGGAGCACGTCCGCGCGAGGGCCACCGCCGACGTGCGACCCATCGATGACTCCCAGCACGACCTGGAGTCCTGATCGGGGCCGTGGCCTCCGACACGCCCGTCGAGGACCTGCTGCGCCAGCTGGCGCCGGAGGTCCTCGGCGCGGTGGTGCGCCGGTACGGCAACTTCGACCTGGCCGAGGATGCCGTGCAGGAGGCGCTCCTCGCCGCGAGCCTGCAGTGGCCGACGCAGGGCGTCCCGGACAGTCCGCGAGGTTGGCTGATCAGGGTGGCCTCGCGCCGGCTGACCGACCTGCTGCGCGGCGAGCAGGCGCGCAGGCGCCGTGAAGACACCGTCGCAACGTGGGTGCTGCCGGAGCAGTGGCTGGCGCCCGCCGCCGACAGGCAGGCATCGGAGACTGACGACACGCTCATCCTGCTGTTCATGTGCTGTCACCCCTCGCTGTCGCCGGCATCACAGATCGCGCTCACCCTGCGGGCGGTCGGTGGCTTGACCACCTCGGAGATCGCGCGTGCGTTCCTGGTGCCGGAGGCGACCATGACCCGGCGCATCAGCCGGGCGAAGCAGCGCATCAAAGACAGCGGGATTCCATTCGGCATGCCCCTGGCCTCGGAGCGCACCGAGCGGCTCGGCGCGGTGCTCCACGTGCTCTACCTGATCTTCAACGAGGGCTACGCCACCACGTCAGGGCCGAGCCTGCAGCGCACCGAGCTGTCGGCCGAGGCGATCCGGTTGGCCCGCATGGTCCACCGGCTGCTGCCCGGGGATGGCGAGGTGGCGGGGCTGCTGGCGCTGATGCTGCTCACCGATGCGCGCCGGCCGGCGCGTACCGGGCCGGATGGCGGGTTGATCCCGATGGACGAGCAGGATCGAAGCCTGTGGAACGCCGATGCGATCGCCGAGGGCGTCGCACTGATCACCGAGGCGCTCCCTCAGGGGGCAACCGGCCCCTACCAGCTGCAGGCGGCGATCGCCGCGATCCACGACGAAGCGCCAAGCGCCGCGGCGACCGACTGGCCACAGATCATGGCGCTGTACGAGCTGCTGCTGCGCATCGCCGACAACCCTGTGGTGCTGCTGAACCATGCCGTGGCAGTCGCCATGGTCCGAGGCCCGCACGTGGGCCTGGAGCTGCTCGACGAACTCAATGCCGACGACCGGATCACCGGTGACCACCGCCTCCACGCGGTCCGTGGACACCTGCTGGAGATGGCCGGTGAGCGCGCAGCGGCGCGCGACAGCTACCTGGCGGCTGCCCGGCAGACGACCAGCCTCCCGCAGCAGCGCTACCTCCACGCCCAGGCCGCCCGTCTCGCTGACGACGAGTGATGTCCGAAGCGAGCCGGTGGCTGCGACGTCTCTGGTGAGGCGGCCCGAAGGGGTGCCGACCACAGGAGGAGAAGGGCATGTCGCAGCTGACCGTGACCCCGCAGCGTCACAGCAGCCGTGGCAGCACGCCTCAGGCGAGGGCTTCCGGAGGGGGGCCTTAGCTGAGTCCACTGTCGGCGCGTCCGAGGAGCTCAACGGGCCAGACGAGCCCGATTGGCCGGTGCTGCATCGTGTCGACTATCTTGTGGCGCTGCTGTAAGGGACGCTGACTCCACTCAAGCCAGCGCGAGGCTGTGAGGTGGAAGAAGACACAAGACTTGAGGCAGAGGGCGAGCTGGCGCTGGCCCGGCTCGCCATTGACAGCGGCGAGCTGGAGCATGCGGCCAGCCACCTCGCCAACGCCTTCTCGATCAACCCCGGCCTGCCCGACGCCCTGCTGGCGCTCCAGCAGCTCGCCGGAGGAGCAGCTGATCCGCGCCGCTTGTTCCCGATCGAGGGAGACTCGGCGTTCTCTGGCGCAATGATCGCTCAGGCACACCTGTTGAGCTGGGCGGAATCGTACGATGACGCGGTCGAGCTGCTCGCTTCGACCGCTGCGGGGCTGGCCAGAGCCGGCCAACCGCAACTTCAGTGGGAGGGTGTGCGCTGGCTGGAGGACGAGCAGCTACCCGCCCGGCTCGACCCGGACCGGTTCACCCCTGTGTTCGTCCGGCTCGCCCTCGCCCTTGCTGACCCGACTCCCAAGGGGCAGCGGCCGCCGTTCACAACCTTCCTACGACTGGCCCGAGGCATGGTCGCCGCCCATGCCGACCATCCCCAGGTGCTGATCTCCGCCTCGATGCTGGCCCGTCGCCTCGGTGCCACGGCGGAGGCCCTGGCCTGGTCGTCGCGGGCCGAGGAGCTGGCGCCGTCCTTCGCGTCGGCGTTGACGCTCGGCTTCGCGCACCTGCATCTCGATCAGCTCGACGAGGCCATCGGTGCGTGGCGGAAGGCGATGGCACGCGACCCGAGCAATCTCGAGCTACCCGTGCAGCTCGCCTGGGAGCTGGCCGCGTGTGACCGGCTCGAGGACGCGCTGGTTTTCGTCGACCGGGTTCTTGCCGTCGATCCCAGCCACAACGCGGCGTCCATGGCCGCCCAAGCCTTCCGGTACCACCGCGACAAAGACATCCAGCACCTCCTCGTCATCGCCGATCGTGTACGAGAAAGCCCGGGGGATCTGGATGCCAGCAACGCGCTCGCCGGCATCTGCCGTGGCATCCCGTGGTTTGGCGTGGTCCCGGAGCCAACTGAGGCGATCATCAACGTCCTCAAGCGCGCGCTCGCCGAACTGGAGCCCGACAGCGAGATCGCCAGCCTGACCCTCTCCGCGCTCGAGGCGCCGAGCGCCGTGTTGACCCTGCGCGGCGCCTTTCCGCGAATCGACCTGACCGTCGAGTCGATCCCGGCACCGGACATGAGGACACCGCTGCGAGAGATCACCTACCGCGTCTGGGACTATGACGGCGCGGTCGCTCGCCCCGCCGTCCCACCTCCGTCATCACACGCCGCGATCATCAGGGCGCTGGTCCGCATCGACTGGGTCCACCCGCTGGCGGCCCACGCCGATGCCGGCAGCCTGGTGGACCTGTCGCTCGACGATCTGCTCGGGTGCCTGGTGCACCCGCCCGACCCCCCTGATGACGAACCCTGGCGCACGCTGCAGCGGCGGGAGCCTGGACAGTGGCTCCGGTCGGTGCAGGCATGGGCGTGCTTGGGGATCGCTCGGCACCGGGACGACCAACCCTGGCAGGGCTCGGTGCGCCGCCAGGTTCTGAGCGACCTGGCCGACGGCCCAGAGGACTGGGTGACGGAGGCCGCCTGCAATGCGCTGGTGGTAACCGCCTGGGCCGACCCGATCGCCCGGGCCGACGTGGCCAATCTCCTCGCCCACCGGTTCCTGACCGCGGCCGAGGCACAACGGGAACGCTCGGTGACGATTGTTGATTCGCTGGCCTGGCTGGCGCTCGCATGTCCCGCAATGCACCCGGAGGTCGCCCGGCTCGCTCGTCGAATCGCCCTCGGCGATCGAGCGCAGTCGGCGTCCGCGAGCCCAGGATCATCCGACCGGCACCGGTCGGGGCTCGGACGCCGGCTCTGGAGAAAACGGCAATAGGCCAACGGCAGGTGGGCGACACCTTCAACCTCCGCCCGAGGCGCCGCGCCCGGACCCGAGCGCGCGGCGCACCTTGCTGTGCGACCTGGCAGGCGGATGACGGGGCCGCTGACCACCGGCGTTGCTGGTGGGATGTCCGGATTGGCGATGGGCGTTTGCCTGGCTCGCCCTTCTTGATCTTCGCACTCGGCGACGAAGTCACGACATGCTATCCTATGGTGACTGATTGCTCTGAAAAGGGAGGTAAGAGATGAGGGTTACCTTTTCCCTTTTCTTTCTGTTCACGGTCACTGTCGGAGTCCTGCTGTTTCTGCGGCGACTGCGCGTCGCTGCGTTTCTTGTCAGTGCGATTTGGGGCTTCCTATTGGCGCAGTCGGCGGCGGCTCCTGGTGTGAACAACTTTCTCACAGATCTGGCTCGACTGTTTGGCGCCAAATAAGGAGCGGCCGGCCGGCGCGAGCGACGCCACGGCGCCTGAGTGCGGTACCCGTGGCCGCGGCCGTGGCAAGAATCGCTCTCCCTACTCCTGGCAGCCCACCCGGCCCTGGGCCGGTAACCACCTGACGGCGGTCCACCCCTGGACCTGTCGCTCAGGCGTCGCGGAGCCGCAGCAGCAGCCCACCGGCGAGGAGTGCGCCCGCGGCCCAGGCGGCGAGCACGCCGAGGCCTGCCCATGGGCTGATAGGCAGGCCGCGGAGGTTGGTGGTGGCCTGGATGGCGAGCCCGGCCGTCATCGGCCCGATCTGCTGGAGGTGCCGGTACCAGTCCGCGTCCGCCACCACCGCGGTGATGATCGGGAAGAGGTAGAGCAGGCCGAGCACGACCCCGATGGCCGTCGCGGAGTCCCGCATCGCGGTGGCGACGCCGAGGCTGAGCAGCGCGATCAGGGCGAGGTAGAGGACCGAGCCAGCGGTGGCGCGCAGCAGCGGCCCATCGGCCAGGGAAAGAGCCTGGTAGCCGTGCGCCGCCGTGAAGCCGTTGCCTGGCAGGATGAGCCGCCCGGCAAGCACGGACCCCAGGACCGCGACGGCTCCGGCCGCCAGCACCAACCCGCTGACGACGACCGCCTTGGCGGCCAGAACGGTGGTCCGTCGCGGCATCGCCGCGAGGGTGACGCGGATCATGCCGGAGCTGTATTCGCCGCTGATCGCCAGCACGGCCAGGATGGCGACGACCGCCTGGCCGAATTCGATGCCGGTGAGGCTGACCTTGGCGGGGTCCTGGCCGCAGCCCGCGCTTGGGCACGTGACGGCGGCCGCCGCCGCGGCGCTCAGGGCCACGGTCAGTGCGATGACGGCGAACAGCAGCCAGCTCGTGCCCGCCACGGTGCGCAGCTTCGTCCACTCCGCGTGCAGTGCCTGCCTCATGCGTCACGCCTGCGCAGCAGGAGCACGGCCAGGCCCAGGGCGAGCGCGGCGTAGCCGCACAGCACGGCGAAGCCGGCCCACGGCGCCAGCGGGTAGTAGCCCAGTGACGGCGTGTAGATGCCGCTGACCTGGGGGTAGCGCGGAACGCTCTGCTGGATGGCGAAGGCGGCGGCCGGGGTGAGCCGCAGCAGCCACTCCGAGGCGCCCGCGGGCAGGACGGAGGCGACCGCCAGGATGTACGGCAGGACGATCAGCACGATGACGCCGGTGACCGCCCCCGCGCTGCGCCGCAGCACCGTGCCCACGCCAAGGGCAAGGACAGCGGCGACGGCGAGCAGCGCCGCGGTGCCGACCACCACGCGCAGCTCCATCAGCGACGTCACCGGGAACACCTCGAAGCCCTTGGCCCGCTCCAGCCGCTCGACGAGCGGGACCGTGACAACGGCGGCGACCAGCCCGGTGACAAAGGTGACCGAGCCGATCACGATGGCCTTCGCCGCCAGGACCCGGCCCCGCCGCGGGCTGGCGGCCAGGGTGGTGCGGATCAGGCCCCGCCGGTACTCGGCGGTGATGAACAACGTGGCCACGACGATCACCGCGATCAGCCCGGCGAACGCGCCCACGAGGCTGTCCCCGATCGTCCTGCCGAGCCCTTCGCCGGGCAGCTTTGGCGCGATGTCGCCGGATCCGCTCACGGTGAACCCGCCGCCGACCTGCTGAAGCCCTCCCCTTGGCACGTCCGTACCGGTCTCGCCTCCGATCCCCTCACCGGTCCACGTGCCCCCCGGCCAGGTGCCCTGGAGGCTGACGTGATCGAAGCGGGCGGTGGCCTGAGTCGGGCCGCCCCTCCCGGTCGTCCCGCCGAACGACTGGGTCGTCACCGAGTACTCGGGGGAGGCGACAAACAATCCGGCCTGCACCGTCGATGACAGCCCGGCAAGGCTGGCGGTGCCGACCCTGGTCCAGTGCGCGCCGTCGGCCGACGCATACCCGGTGATCGCGTCGCCGGAGCGGGTCAGTCGCAGCCAGCGCGGGGATGCCGCGGACACGGCACCCGGGAGGCCGGCCAGGTCGTGGGTGTAGTCGTACTGCATCCGCACCCCGTGGCCGCCGGTGACCATCAACGCCGCGTACGCCGACCCCTGGCTGGTGCTCTCCTTGATGATGATCCCGGCCTTTGACCACGGCTGGGTGCCGCTGCGCATGCCCGCCAGCGGGCCCTGGCCCGCCGGGACCGCGCCGTTCGGTCCGTACAGGCCGGTCAGCGAGGTCACCCGGACGGTGATGCTGCCATCTCCGGCCAGCGCCTGGCGCACGAAGTAGAAGCTATCGGTCACGGGCTCGCCGCCCGGCCCCACCGGAGGGATGTAGTGCTTGCAGGCCTGACCGCCCGGACCGCTGCAACTGATGCTGCTGCCCGCCGGGCCCAGCAGCCCGACCAGCACGGTCACCAGTGCCGCGGTCACCATGCCGATCACCCAGCCGCGCACCGTCCTGAATTTGGTCCACTCCGCGCGCAGCAGCTGCGCGAAGCCGTCGCGCCCTGCCCGCACCTGGGAGCGGTACGGCGTGGCGGTCCCGGTGGTCATCGTGCCGCCTCCCCCGCCGCGGCGCGGAACTCGACCGTTTCCCGGGTGAGCTCCATGTAGGCCTCCTCCAGCGTCGCGTGGTGCGCCGACACCTCGGAGAACGGCACCGCGCTCTCGCCGAGCAGCGCCACGACGCGCTCTGCGCCCAGTCCGGACACGGTGAGCGTGTCGCGATCGGTGGCGGCCACGGTGGCGCCCGCGTGCGCCAGCACCGTCATCGCCTCCGACCGGGCGGCGGTGCGCAGCGTGACCCGGCCGCTGGACGCGGCCGCGATCAGGTCCGCCACGCTGGTGTCCGCGACCAGCCGGCCGCGGCCGATCACCACCAGATGGCTGGCGGTGTCCTGGAGCTCGCTCATCAGGTGGCTGGAGACCAGGACGCCGCGGCCCTCGGCGGCCAGCGATCGCAGGAAGCCCCGCATCCACACGATGCCCTCCGGATCCAGGCCGTTGAACGGCTCGTCCAGCATGAGCACCGGCGGGTCGCCGAGCATCGCCGCCGCGATGCCGAGCCGCTGCCGCATGCCCAGCGAGTAGCCGCCGGCCTTGCGCCGGGCGGCCGTCTGGAGGCCGACCAGCTCGGTGACCTCGTCGACCCGCCGGGCGGTCAGGCCCTGGGAGTGGGCCAGCCAAAGCAGGTGGTTGCGAGCGGTCCGGCTCGGCTGCAGGGCGGCCGCGTCCAGCAGCGCTCCGACGTGGTTCAGAGGGTGCCGCAGGCTCCGGTACGGCTGCCCGCCGATCAGCGCGCTGCCCTCGTCGGCAGCGTCCAGGCCGAGGATCACCCGCATCGTGGTGGACTTTCCCGCGCCATTGGGGCCGACGAAGCCGGTGACGTCTCCCGGCGTGACCGTGAACGACAGTCCGTCCAGGGCCACGGTCCGCCCGAATCGCTTGCGCAGGCCGGTGACTTCGATAGTCGCTTTCATGCCACGAAGCGTAGAGAACAGCTGCGGGGCGATCGTCACGGCGGGGAGCCATCTTCGCCGTCGCTGGCACGAGGGACATCCGTCGCCAGGCATCCCTGGCACGGGGGACGGCGGTATCACCGGCCGCGGGGACGCGAGCGCGCCAGCCAGCGGCGACAATGGTCGACGTGAGCCGAGCGGGTGACTGGCGCAGCGGATGGGCCGACAAGGGACGGCGGATCGTCGCGGCCCCGCGGGCGCCTGCCGTCGCCGGGGCATTGCTGGGACTGCTCGCGGTGACCGAGTCGATCACGCGGACCGCGCTCACCGACGTGAGCGGGCAGTTCGCCCTGGCGCTCTACCTCCTCGCCGTGTGCACCACGCTGCCGCTGGCGCTCCTGCCCCCGGCCGGAGCCGCCATGGCCGTCTCCGCGGCGAGCGTGCTGTCGCTCGCGCTCTTCCACAGCCTGACGGTCGCGGGCCTGGCCGCGCAGCTGATCGTCCTGTACCGGCTCGGCCGGACCGGCGCGCAACCGCTGGCGACGGGCCTTGCCGCGCCCTTCCTGGTGCTGGCGCTCGCTGGTCCCCGTCCGAGGGGTTCCGAGGCAGGGGTCCTCACCTTGCTGCTGGCCTCGCTGGCCCCGGCTACCGCCTGGGCGGGGATCGCACGGCGCGCGCGCAGCGAGGCCCTGGCGCAGAGCGCCGCCCGGCAGGACATCGCCGGCACCCTGCTCGAGCACACGGCTCGCGGTGAACGGGCGCGCATCGTACGCGAGCTGCACGATGTCGTCGCCCACCACCTCTCCATGGTCGCCGTGCAGGCGGAGACGGCCCGGCTGGCCACTCCCGGGATGCCTGCCGCCGGGGCGCAGCGGTTGTCAGCGATCGGCGACACCGCGCGGGCCGCGCTGACCGAGATGCGGCGGCTGCTCGGCGTGCTGCGCGAGGACGCCCAGACCGAGGTCGCGGACCGGCGGCCCCAGCCGAGCCTGAAGCAACTCAACGACCTGCTCGACGAGGCACGGGAGGCGTCCGGGGCGGGCACCCGCCTGATCGTCGGCGGCCCACCGGTCACGCTCGACCCGGGCGTCGAGCTCGCCGCCTACCGCATCGCCCAGGAAGCCCTCACCAACGCCCGGCGCCACGCGCCAGGTGCCGCCGTCGACGTGGAGCTGCACTACACCGACGACGCCCTGCGGTTGCGCATCCGCGACAACGGACCCGGGCCGCCCTCCGCGCCGCCGGCCGGCGGACACGGGCTGCCGGGCATGCGCGAGCGCGCCGCGGCCGTCGGCGGCCAGCTACGCACCGGCACGGCGGTCGGCGGCGGCTTCCTCGTCGAGGCCACGCTACCCGCCAAGGCCGAGGCGCCCGGATGACCGCCATCCCGCCGGCGGTGCGGATCGTCGTCGCCGACGACCATCAGGTCGTCCGCGCCGGCTTCGCCGCGCTGCTGGACACCCAGCCGGACTTCACGGTCGTCGGCACGGCCTCCGACGGGGCGGAAGCAGTCCGGACCTGCCTCCAGCTGCGCCCCGACGTCGTCCTGATGGACGTCCGCATGCCCGGCATGGACGGCATCGAGGCCACCAGGCAGCTGGCCGGCTCCGGAGCCGGCGGGCCGCGCATCCTCATCCTGACGACCTTCGACCTGGACGAGTACGTCTACGACGCGCGAGGGCCTGTCCAACCCTGAGATCGCTGCCCGGCTGGTGGTCACCGAGGAGACGATCAAGACCCACGTGAGCCGCGTGCTCAGCAAGCTCGGGCTCCGCGACCGGACGCAGGCCGTCGTGATGGCCTACGAGTCCGGCCTGGTCGTGCCGCGCTCAGCCAGGTGAGCCGATCGCCGGCTCGTGCCCTCAGGCCGCCTGGACGAGGCCGATGACGTTGCCGTCCGCGTCCTTCACGGTCGCGATCAGCTTGCCCCCGCCGACGTCGGTGATCTCCTGCTGCGCTTCCGCGCCGGCCTCCAGGAGCGCCTTCAGCGTGCTGGTGATGTCGTCGACATTCCAGTAGCCGACAGGTCCCGTCATGCCCTTGCCGTGGCCATTGGGATCCAGACCGAGCTCCTGGTCTCCGACCCTGAAGCCGACGTAGTACGGCTCGTCCGCGTAGGGCTCCAGGCCCAGCAGCTCCCTGTACACGGCCTTGGCCTTCGCGAGGTCCCTGACGGGGTGGACGATCGTCTTCATGCCATCGGTCATGCGTGTTCCTCCTGTTGCTCGTCACATCGGCGGGGTTCCGCCGGTCGGTGATATGACAGTCCGCGATGGAGGAATGTGACGATGGAACAACACGACTGGCTGGCGGAGCAATTCGAGGCGCACCGCACCCACCTGCGGGCGGTGGCCTACCGGATGCTCGGCTCGCCGCCGGAGCCGTCTGGGCTCCGGGCGGACGCCCGCGAGTCGTGTTCAGCTTCGCGGTCGCGGGCGGGAAGATCGTCGCCATCGACCTGCTCGCCGATCACGAGCGCCTGCGCCAGCTCGACCTGGAGATCCTCGAAAGCTGACGAGCGACGCCGCCATCGCAGGCCGCGAGCACCTGTCGCTTGCGTGCGCCGGCTCGGCCGCCTACGAGCTGGGCATGCGCGAGCGGGGCCACGGCGGCCGCCTCCAGCCCTGCCCGGACGGTCCCGCCGCGGCGTGACCTCAGCCCCGCCAGTGCGCCGGCCGCTCCAGCGAGGGTGGCAGCCTGGTGCCGGCACTGCCCCTGGCCGCGTCGAGCTGGGACTGGATCAGAAACAGGCTCCCGGTGAGGTCGGCACCGCCAAGCTCGGCACCCCGGAGGTCGGCGCCGGTGAGGTCGGCCACGCGCAGGTCGGCGCCCTCCAGGTCGGCACCGATGAGCAGCGCGCCACGGAGGTTGGCGCCGCGCAGGTCGGCTCCCCGGAGGTCCTTTCCGATGAGGTCGGCGCCCCTGCGGTCGATCGGCTGGGGCCGGAGGCCGGCCCGCACCAGCTCGCTCGCGCGGAGCAGCAGCGCATTGACGGCTCGCCGGTGTGCCGCCACGTCCAGCTCCAGGAGCGCGTCGGAAGGCAGCTCGGTGAGGCGTTCGGTCTCCTCCAGGGCGCGGCCGAGCTCGCCGTGGAGCGGGCGGGCCGGTTGCAGGCGCAGCGCCTCGGTCAGGTACCAGAGCAGCTCGTGGAGCTGCCGCATGATCGCGAACGCCTCGAACATCCGCGTCGCGGTGTGCGGGGCACGCCGCCAGTCCTGCCCGCCGAAGGTGACCTGGGCGACCTTCTGGCCGGCGCCGAAGCAGTCGTAGGCGGCGCAGCCTGGGAAGCCCCGCTGCCTGAGACGCTGATGGATGCCGCAGCGGAAGTCGGCTTGCAGATTCGGGCAGGCCTGCCCGGCGGGCTTGTCGATGGCGAAATCCGCCGAGGCGGAGAAGGCCGGCGCGACACAGCACAGCCCGAAGCAGCGTTCGCAGTCGGCTCGCAGGTCGCGGCGGCGCCCGTCCGGGTCGGGTGCCGCGGGCCGGAAGGCCTCCTCGGCCGAGCCCAGCGGGACGCTCCCAACCAGATGGGCACCGCGCGGCTGCTTCATCGACCCCGGCCTCCTCACCACGCTCCGGAGCGTACCGTCTGCCAGGATATTCGTGATGTGGTGAGCGAACATCACCTCGACAAGCCGCAAGGGAGCGCTCCGAGGGGATTGCATGGACGGGGTGAACTGATGACGTCTGACCGGGAGGGGCTGCCCGCCGCCATGGGCGGGCAGGTCACACTGGGCGGCGAGGTGGTGGTGAACCGCCTCGGCTTCGGCGCGATGCGGATCACCGGCCCCGGCATCTGGGGCGAACCGGACGACCGGCCCGAGGCGGTGCGCGTGCTGCGCAGGGCGGTCGAGCTGGGCGTCAACTTCATCGACACGGCGCACTCGTACGGTCCCGAGGTCAGCGAGCGGCTGATCGCCGAGGCGCTGCATCCGTATCCCGACGGCCTGGTGATCGCGACCAAGAGCGGGCTCCAGCGGCGCGGCCCGGGCATCTGGATCCCGGACGGCAGGCCCGCGACCATCCGGCGCGACTGCGAGCGCAGCCTGACGCTGCTGCGGTCCGAGACGATCGACCTCTACCAGCTCCACACCGTCGACCGCAGGGTGCCGATCGAGGAATCCCTCGGGACGATGGTCGAGCTCCAGGGTGAGGGCAAGGTGCGCATGATCGGCGTCTCCAACGTGAGCGCCGGCCAGCTCCGGCAGGCGCAAGCCGTCACCGGGATCGTCTCGGTCCAGAACCGCTACGACCTCGGCTCCCGCGGCAGCGACGACGTGCTCGCAGCGTGCCAGCGGGAGGGCATCGCCTTCCTCCCCTGGAGGCCGCTCGGCGGCGGCGCCCTCACCCGCACGCGCCAGCTCGAGCGCCTGGCGGCCGCGCACGACGCCAGCGGGGGGCAGGTCGCCATCGCCTGGCTGCTCGCGCGCTCGCCGGTGATGCTGCCCATCCCCGGCACCTCCTCGGTCGCCCACCTCGAGGAGAACGTCGCCGCGGCCGCGCTGCGGCTGTCGCCAGAGGAGCTGGACCGGCTGGCCTGAGCTGGCGATCGTCTCGGTCTACGGGGGCGTCGCCCGCAAGCGGTAGGCGCCGCCGAACAGTCGCGAACCGGCCGGTAGTCCTGAATACCCCGACGGACTCGATCAGAAGAATTCAGGCAAGGCGCAGAGCTGCCGAAGAGGGAGCATGCTGCGATGGATCGTTGGCTCCAGCCTGAAGTTCCGACTCCTGGTCGTGCCAGTCGCCGCGGCACTGATCCTGCTCGGGAGCGTTCAGCTCGGGCGCGCCCCGGTCGACGTCCTGCCGGAGTTCTCGCCGCCACAGGTGCGCATCCAGACCGAGGCGCTCGGCCTGTCGGCCAACGAGGTCGAGCAGATGATCACCGTCCCGATGGAGCAGGACCTGCTCAACGGGGTGGCCTGGCTGAAGACGATCCACTCCGAGTCGATCCCGGGGCTGTCCTCGATCGATCTGGTCTTCGAGCCGGGTACCAACCTCCAGCGCGCCCGCCAGCTCGTCGCGGAGCGGATGACCCAGGCGGCGGTCGGCATCCCGCACGTCTCCAAGCCGCCGGTGATGCTCCAGCCGACCTCCTCGACCAGCCGGGTCATGATGATCGGCCTCACCTCCAAGGACCTGTCGCTGATCCAGATGTCGGTGCTGGCCCGGTGGAAGATCCGGCCCCGCCTGATGGGTGTGCCGGGGGTCGCCAACGTCGCCATCTGGGGTGAGCGGGACCAGCAGCTCCAGGTCCAGGTCGACCCGGAGCGGCTGCGGAAGCGGGGCGTCTCGCTCGACCAGGTGCTCACCACCACCGGCAACGCGCTGTGGGTGTCGCCGCTGAGCTTCGTGGAGGCCTCCACGCCCGGGACCGGCGGGTTCGTCGACAGCCCCAACCAGCGGCTCGGCATCCAGCACGACCTGCCGATCAGCACGCCCCGCGACCTGGCGCAGGTCACCGTCGAGGACACCAAGGGCAAGCTACGGCTGGGCGACGTCGCCAGGGTCGTCTCCGACCACCAGCCGCTGATCGGCGACGCCCTGGTCTCCGACGGGCCCAGCCTGCTGCTGGTGATCTCCAAGCTGCCTGGTGCCAACACCCTGGAGGTCACCCGCGGCGTGGACGAGGCGCTGGCGGCGCTGCGGCCCGGGCTGGGCGGCATCCAGACCGACTCCACCATCTTCCGGCCGGCCAGCTTCATCGAGTCCGCCATCCACGACGTCGGTCTGGCGCTGCTGGTCGGGCTGGTGCTGGCGATCGCGCTGCTGGGCTTCGTGTTCTTCGACTGGCGCAGCGCGCTGATCGGGCTGGTGGCGATGGTGCTGTCGCTGGTGATGGCGGCGCTGGTGCTGCAGGCGCGGGGCGCCACCTTCAACGTCATGGTCCTGGCCGGCCTGGTGGTCGCGCTCGGGGTGGTGATCGACGACGCCGTGGTCGACCTCGACAACATCCGGCGCCGCCTGCGCGAGCGGCGGCGCCAGGGCGACCAGCGGTCCGCCGCCGCGGTGGTGCTGGACGCCTCGGTGGAGATGCGCGGCCCGGTCGTCCACGCCACCCTGATCCTGGTCGTCGCGGCCGTGCCGGCGCTGCTGGTCCAGGGCCTGACCGGCTCGTTCCTGCGGCCCCTGGCGGCCTCCTACGCGCTGGCGGTGCTGGCCTCGCTGGTGGTGGCGCTGACGGTCACCCCGGCGCTGGCGCTGCTGCTGTTCGGGGACCGGACGGTGGCGCGGCGGCCGTCTCCGCTCACCGCCCGGCTCCAGCGCGGCTACACGGTCGCGCTGTCGCGCTTCGTCGCCCGCTGGCGGCGCGCCTACCCGGTCGTCGGCGTGATCGCACTGGCCGGCCTGCTGGCCGCGCCGCAGCTCGGGAGCGGGCCGCTGGTTCCGCCGCTCCAGGACAGGGACCTGCTGATCCGATGGGAGGGCGCGCCGGCCGCCTCGCGCCCCGAGATGGACCGGATCACCGCGCTCGCCACCCACGAGCTGCGGTCGGTCCCCGGCGTCAGCGCGGTCGGCGCGCACGTCGGGCGGGCCGTGACCTCCGACCAGGTGGTCGAGGTCAACGCCGGCGAGCTGTGGGTCAACATCGCCCCCAGCGCCGACTACCAGGCGACCGTGTCCGCGATCCGCAGGGTCGTCGACGGCTACCCCGGCCTGCGCGACAGCGTCCTGACCTACCCGCAGGAGCGGATCGACGAGGCGCAGGGCGGCGCCGCCAACGCGCTCACCGTGCGCGTCTACGGCCAGGACCTCGGCGTGCTGCGCTCCAAGGCCGAGGAGGTGCGCAACCTGCTCGCCCACACCGACGGCGTGGTCGCGCCGCGGCTGGACGTCCCGCCCGACGAGCCGACGGTGGAGATCGAGGTGAACCTGGCCGAGGCGCAGCGCCACGGGATCAAGCCGGGCGACGTGCGCCGCGCGGCCGCCACCCTGCTGTCCGGCCTGGAGGCCGGCAGCCTCTTCGAGGAGCAGAAGATCTTCGAGGTGGTCGTGCGGGGCACGCCCTCCACCGGCCACAGCCTGAACAGCATCCGCGACCTGCTGATCGACACGCCGAGCGGACGTCGCCGCGGATGTGCGCGGCCGCTCGGTGAACGCCGTGGCCGGCGACGTCAAGCGCGGCCTCGCCACCATCCCGATGCCGCTCGAATACCACGCGGAGCTGCTCCGCCGGAACACCGCCCGCCAGGACCCGCTGGGCCGCTCGGTGGGCGTGGGGATCGCCGCGGCGGTGCTGGTGTTCCTGCTGCTCCAGGCGGCCTTCGGGAGCTGGCGCCTGGCCACCCTGCTGTTCATGACGCTGCTGCTGTCGCTGGTGGGGGGCGTGGCGGCCGCGGCGGTGGCCGGGCAGATCAGCTCGCTGGCGCTGCTGGCCGGCCTGTTCACGGTGCTGGCGATCGTCGCCACCCGCAACGGGCTCGTGCTGCTGCGCCGCTACCAGCAGCTCGAGCGGGACGAGGGAGCGCCGTTCGGCCCCGGGCTGGTGCTGCGCGGCTCGCGGGAGCGGCTGGTGCCGATCGTGCTGACCGCGCTGGCGACCGTGCTCGCCCTGCTGCCGTTCCTGGTCTTCGGCAGCAGGCCGGGCCTGGAGACCGTGCGCCCCCTGGCCGTGGTGGTGGTGGGCGGGCTGGTGACCTCGACCCTGGTCAGCCTGTTCATCGTGCCGCTCGCCTACCTGCGGTTCGGGGCCGTCCCCGGGAGGAGGGAGCAGGATGCGGCGGTGTAGGCGGTCGATGGTGGCCGGGCTGCTGGTCGCCGGGCTGGCGCTCGCGGGGTGCGCGCGGACCTCGGAGAGTGGCAGCGGCGAGCCCGAGAGCTTCAGCCACTCCGCGGCCAAGGTCGAGCACATCGAGGGCTCGGACCTCGCCCGGGTGACCCTGTCCCGGCACGCGGCCGCACGGATCGGCCTGCGGACCACCGAGGTCCGCGCCGGGCGGGACG